>ENA-OQEN01000800-OQEN01000800.1-human-gut-metagenome-genome-assembly--contig:-NODE-800-length-12958-cov-4.942795_pt1 | contig 12958 bp, 13 predicted proteins | sample MGYA00242791_ERZ504627 | MGnify/ENA primary metagenome ERZ504627 (study PRJEB26092, sample SAMD00036316) | human gut metagenome | host: Homo sapiens | study: EMG produced TPA metagenomics assembly of... | reverse complement strand
AAAAATCCCTGACCATATCGAGACCGTTTTCTCCGAATGTGCGAAGCTTCTCGCGGTCGTTCATAAGCTCGAGTATTTTTCCGCCATCATCCCGCTATCGCCGACGGGAACGAGATATCCGTTGACCCCGTCCTCGACTGCGTCATTGTTGCCGCGCACATCGGTGGCGACTATCGGATTGCCCATGGCCATAGCCTCGATAAGATTTATCGGCAGACCCTCCTGGAAGCTCGACGCGACCGACAGATCGCTCAGACCCACGAGGTTATTTATATCGCGGCGATAGCCGAGAAAATCGACATTTTCGGCGATACCGCGCTCGGCGACCATCTGCTTATACTCCTCGAGCCTTATCGGCTGACCGGGCAGGAGCAGCTTCACATTTTTGTTCTTCTGCACTATTTTTTGAAGCGCATCGAAGAGCATCGGCTGATTCTTTCTGACCGAGAGATCTGCGGGATAGATCATAATAAAAGTATCGTTATCGTAGCCGTATTCAGCTCTGAGTCTCGCTTTTTCTTCGTCGTCGACCGCCTTAAATCGGTCAAGCTCAACACCGACGCCGTGAACCTGATATATCTTTCCGGCTCTGAACTTTTTCTCATGCGCGAGGGCATAATCCTCGCTGTTTATGGTTATAAGGCAGTCGGTATATTTTGAAAGATACTTTTCGACGGGATAGAAGAACAGCCAATTCTTGAGCGGCGCGCCTTTGAAGAAATGAAAACCGTGCGCCGTATAAATTACTTTTGTTCCCTTTTTGCGAGCACCCTTTGCCGCCAGGCGGGCAATGACCGCGCCCATGGGAGTGTGGCAATGTATGGCATCATAGTTATTGCTGTCAATAACTTTTTTGAGCGTTTTATATGCCTTTATGTTATCGGGTCTCAGAGGCTGACGCTCGAACGGGACTTCAAATGTTTTGTCGATTGCCGACAGATCGAGTCCCGGCTTGTCCGCGGAATTGTCCTTGAATGCGGCATCGACTTGAGCTCCGTGGGCTTTGAGCTCGCGGATGAACGGCATATGAAACTGCCCGATATGGCTGCGCACCGTGGCGACGAATAAAACTTCATCGGTTATTCTCCAATCGTTTTACTGCTGCATATTGCTGACTATTTCTTCAACGCGCTGTTTGAGAGCCGCGGAATTTTCCGAAAGCTCCTGTTCGCTCATGGCGGCGCACTTTTTTCGTAATCGCGTATTGCGCTCACACCCTCGTCGAAGATGCGGCGTATCTCGTCGATATCGCCGACCTTTGATACATCGCAGAATGCGCGGGAAGTATCGCGCAGTTCGAGCCGAGCCTGTAATGCTCGGGGATTATCATCTCTGCCGGCAGAAGCCCGCTTCCGAGCGAAGCTATTCCGCCGAAGCCGTAGTTCTTGATCCCGTCGGCTTTAAAGCGTTCAACGAGTCTGTCCACAGTGCCGTCCGCCAGCTCCTCAAAGAGGAACTTCTTGCCGTAGGAATGGGAGAGGTCGTTGAGACCGATATGTATTTCATCAATGCCGCCGACGGAGATTATATCGTCTATCTGCTCTGCGGCTTCCCTGGTTTCAAGCAAAAGCGAAGTGGTCGCTCTGCCGTCGACCGCTTTTATAAAAGTCTCGACCTCGCGGACGGTTTTGAAATACGGCAGCATGACAACATCGGGCTCGCAGGCAAGAACGCCCTCAAGCTCGTCCGAAAAGCCGTCAAAAATCGGGTCGGTGCGCACGAATATCTGCGCGTTTTTGACCGCCGCTTTCACTTTCGGGATATCCGAAATACTGTGCTTCGACTTCACGGAGTCCCAATTCTTCTGACGCTTCTCTTTGCCGTACTGTTCAAGGTCGATAAACACTCTGTCGACCCCGGCTCTGTCGGCTATCGAAGCGACCTCGGGACTGTTTGTTATGTACATCAGCTTAAGCATCTTTGTTCTCCTTCGTCTGAGAAGTTTTGCCGACATTGTCGTTATCCTTCATCGTCAGGACATTCCAGACGGTTTGGAACAGAATTTTGCAATCGAGTCCGAGAGAGAGATTGTCGACATATTCGACATCGTACTTTATTCTGTCGTTCCAGTCTATCGCTTTTCTGCCGTGAACCTGCGCAAGACCCGTTATTCCCGGGCGCACTTCAAAGCGTCTGCGCTGAAAGTCGGTGTATTCTTCGAGCTTCCACGGATGATATGTAAGTGTCGGGCGCGGACCGATAAAGCTCATGTCACCCTTGAGAATATTTATGAACTGCGGCAGCTCATCAAGGCTGGTCGCTCTTATTATTTTTCCGACGCGAGTCACGCGGCTGTCGCCCTTATACGAATACTGACCCGTTCCCATATGCTCCGCACCGACACACATCGAGCGAAACTTATACATTTCAAATACTTTTCCGTCTTTTCCGAGACGCTCCTGCTTGAAAATCACGGGACCTTTTGAATCGAGCTTCACCGCCGCAGCGACGGCGAGAAGGATCGGCGAGGACACAGCCGTGCCTATGAGAGAAAATGTTACATCGAGAGCTCTTTTGACACCTTTATACAAAAATTATCCCTCCAGAAAGAATCCTGCGCCGTGCAGCACGAGGGCGCATTTACCTATATTTAATTATACCAATATATATGAAATTTTTCAACAGTCTTTTGTGTTGAAAACAGATTTATATCAGTCATATAAAAAATAACGAAAGGTAAGCGTTTTTTTTGAATATTCAAGCAACTTTTGCGCATAAAAAATCAGCAATACGGCAAAAAGTCGTACTGCTGATAACATTTTATTCCACGGGCACGGCGACGCGCTCGCTCTCGAGCACCATCTCCTCCTCTTTCTTGAGGAAAGTGACGGCGGGAGTATCCTTGCCCGGCTCTTTGTATGTTTTGACTATTTTCTTGACGACCCTACGCACATCGGCATTGTCATCATACATTATCTCGCTGAGCTCCTCGAGCCCGCAAAAAAATCATCCTCATTTATATCAATGGGCTTTCCGATATGTATGAGATTATTCGCGGTCGCCTCAAGTCCCTCTTCGTCCATGAGCAGCTCTTCATAGAGCTTTTCACCCGGACGCAGACCGGTGAATTTTATATCAATGTCCTTATATGGCGTATAGCCCGAAAGTCTGATAATATTCTCCGCGAGATCGACTATCTTCACAGGCTCGCCCATATCGAGCACGAATATCTCGCCGCCCTTTGCGGAAGCACCCGCCTGAAGAACAAGGGACACAGCCTCGGGGATGGTCATGAAATAACGGATGATATCCTTGTGAGTGACGGTTACAGGACCGCCGTTTGCTATCTGATCCTTGAAAAGCGGGATAACCGAGCCGTTTGAGCCGAGGACATTGCCGAATCTGACCGCGACGAACTCGGTATCAGAATGCTTGTTGTAGGTCTGGACTATCATCTCGCAGATACGCTTTGTCGCGCCCATGATATTCGTGGGGTTGACAGCCTTATCTGTTGAGATGAGCACAAAGCGTTCAACACCGAACTTGTCCGCCGCGCGAATAGTTTTGAGAGTGCCGAAAACATTGTTCTTGACAGCCTCGTTGGGGTTGTCCTCCATAAGGGGCACATGCTTATGCGCCGCGGCATGGTAGACGATATTCGGATGATATCTTGCGAACACGGATTCAAGGCGTTTGCTGTCTCTGACGGAGCCTATGAGCACCTTGACATCGACTTCCGGGTGAGTGCGCAGAAGCTCGTTCTGGATATTATAAGCGTTGTTCTCATAGATATCGAAAATTATGAGCTTGTGCGGCGAATGCTCCGCTATCTGGCGGCAAAGCTCGCTGCCTATCGATCCGCCGCCGCCCGTTACGAGAACCGTCTTTCCGCTGACATAGTCCATGACGGAATCGAGCTTTATTTTTATCGGCGGACGGCCGAGAAGATCTTCTATATTGATGGAACGGATATTTGAAAGTCCCATCTTCTTATCTATCATCTGTCCGATGCTCGGGAGCGTCTTAACGACACAACCGGTCTTTGAGCAACGCCGAAGTATCTCGCCCTTGCGTTCCGGAGTCGCGGACGGAATGGCAAAAATTATAGTCTTGATATTATATTTTTCGGCAACTTCCTCTATCTTATCGCATTTGCCTATGACTTTAACACCGTATACAGTGCTGCGCTTTTTATCCGGCGAATCATCAAGAATACAAACCGGATAATATTCCATATCGGGACTTGTTTTTATCTCGTGGATCAATATATTTGCAGCGTCACCGGCACCGATTATCATGGTATTGTTGCGGTTTGACTTCGGTGTAATACCTCTCCACGGCTTGCGTCTGAGCGTTCTGAGCACCATTCTGACAGCCACCACGCCTGCGCCCGAAAGCAGTACCGCCATAATATATATGCTCGGCGCAAAATACGGAAATTTCAGCGCAGTGCGGATAAGAGCGAAAGCTATCGACGAGCTCATGGCACACACCGCAACTATGCACGCGTCGCGCATGGAGGCATACTCCCAGAGCACCTGATAGGTCCTCGACAATGTGAACACGCAGGCATATATAACGGCAAGCACGACCACACTCAGCCAAAAGCTGCCGCGGGTGATTTCTTTTGCAAGTGCTTCAACCCGAAATTCGTTTCGCATCCATATGGAAAACATGACCGAAAGTATCAGCACAGCCGTATCAAGAAAATACAAAAGCGTCACTATCAAATCGCGCTTTTTCAAAGTTGCCCCTCCGTTTCCCATCTTTCTATTATTAGTTTAATTATATGTTGATATATTCGAAATGTCAATACAGAACTTGAAATATAATTCGTGCATAAATTTGGTATTTTTGTATACTTACACAGTCAATTTGCCGGGCAATAAATTTCACGCAAAAACAAAAAGCACGAACCGAAAAATCGTTCGATTCGCGCCTTGTTTTTTGTAATATCAGAAGTTTGAGCCGTTCCAGCCCCAGTGCTCAGCCTCTTCGTATTTAACATAGATATTGGCGGGAGCTATCCCCGTCTCCGCGGAGACTGCGTCGCAGATAGCCGCAGTCAGCTTATCATAAACTGCATCCGACGCGCCGCCGAAAAGGCTCAGCTCGATATAAGCCATGGGCTCATCGCCCTTGCCGCCGAAATACATCGAGATTTTATCGTCAAACGAGAGCATGAGCCAGCGCTCTGTCTTTCCGGGGACGAGAGAGATTATCCTGCCGTATTTTGCGGCAAGTGCATCCTGCTTTTCTTTTGCAAGTTCAATGTTTGTTTTAGTGCTGATATAGGGCATATTTACACTCCTTTTCTGTTATCAGTTGATTCTGATGAAGTCCCCTGCCGGGACGGTTATACCGCTGACGGTCACATCGGATTCGGTATAGTTGACATAGATTTTTGCGCCTGTGTCGTACTCCGTGCAGAACACGCCGCCCATTATCTCGCTGTGCGAGGTCATGCGCGAAGCCTGGAGATCCTTGAGAGCCGCATCGGCGCGTTCATAGAGCTCGGAAGCCGAGGCTATCCAGTTTTCGTAATAGACTCCGACTGTATCCGTGCTGTCCTCGTCGGACTTATTCTTTTTATCTGCATAGGTGTCCGAATACGTCCACTCATAAGCGGGGCTCGCACCGTATTCGACACAGCGCAGGAACGAGGTTTTGGCATTCTCGCTGAAGTTGAGCGGTTCGCCGGAATAGCCGACTATTCCGTGGAGAACGAGCTGCAAAAACGGCACGCTGACATATGCCGAGCGGCTCTGCGACGCGGAGGTCGGCAGATGCGAAATGAAGCTGACATTCTTTATTACGCGGAAGTTGCCCGTGTCGGTCATTAGCTTCATATTCGCAGTCAGCGACGGAAGCTGTTCGGATATCATTTCCGCGCTCTCCTGGCGGTTAAAGCCGTTCTTATAATCGGAATAGAGCAGACTGCCGACATCGTTGAGGCAGAAGCCCGTAAACTGAGAAAATCTTGTGTCTTTGAGTATCTCGATTATCGATTTTTCAACATACTTCATGCCGAGCAGGCGCTTTGCGTATTTATCTTTTCCGAGCGGACTGTTATTTATTGCATTGTATTCCGCCTTTTTGCCGAAGATGCTGCCCGCAGTCCTGCCGGAAGAGAACGAGTCTCCCTTTGCCGCAGAGAGCAGATTGACATCGAGATACATCTCCATGTTCTGCGCGTTGACATATTCAGCAAGATCTTTGAGGTCGGAGCGAGTGCCGAGGCGGGCGAGCAGAGACGCAGTCATTATGCTCGACTGATCCGTTCCGCCGCTCAGCGCGCCTTTGTAGCGCAGCTTTATTGAATTTATGCCTTTCGACTTCATTCGCGTGAGCATATCGAGAGCCTGCTCGAAGTCGGTGAAGGTCTTTTCTTTTCTGAGATTCAGGCGCTTGAACGAGAACAGAGTGTCGTCCGAGACGCCGATAACGGTCAAATCAAGCGGCAGATACTCCTGCTCCTCGACCGTTCTTGTCGAGAGTATTCGCTCCCTTATCAGCTGTTCACGCGCCGCAGCTGCCATGCCTGTATAGTCCGCGTTCGAGCCGCCGAGGAAGCGTATGCAAAGTCCGATATCGCCGTCATACGACTCAGAGCTCATATAGAACTTTCCTTTTGATTCGGTGCAGGGCGTGATATCGAACGACACGCCCGCTTCGTAAAAATCGTTGCCGCCTCTGACTCTGTCCGCGCTGACGGTGGCTATTGCATCGCCGCTGTTTATTATTGTGACAAAGGCGTTGTTCCCCTGCTTCATGCCGTATGCGGGAATAAGCGCGTTTGCGGTGCCGCTGTTTGCGTGACCGGATGCCGCATCGCCGCCGTAAATCGGGAAGCTCAGTTCGCTGTCAAACGAATCGTCTCTCGTGTCGGTCTTTATGAGCGCGCCGCTGCCATCGGGGACGAAGATATAGTCGCCCTGCTGGGGTTCGGAATAAGCGCCGAAGAAGTTGAGAAGGCTGAGCTTCGTGAGCTTTGCATCGGAATCCGCAACGAGATTTTCATATTTTGCGCTGACATAGACGCTGCCGTCTTTTATCTGATAATTGACAACAAGCTTGAAAGCTATATCATCTTTTTCATATTTTTCTTTGTGTGCAGTTGCAGTGTCGGGAGCTAGAATATAAGTAACACTCAGAGCGTCGTCGGCAAAGCTGCACTGGGCATTCTGGAACGACACACTGTTATCCTGAGTATTGAGCTTATAGAGTGTGTCTCCGCTGACTATTTCAAGGGTCGCCGTTGCGGCGCCCGAATTCTCCTGAGTCGGGAGCGCAGACCAGAGCTTTTCGCTGTCGTCATGGGAAAGATCGGCGACGCAGACGGAATATGTGCTCTCGTCAAAGAGCAGCTCGATAAGTCCGGATTTGCCGACCTGTTGAAGATTGGCTTTATCGCCGACGGAATGGAGCAGAGTCGATTCCGCAGCGCCCGCCTCGGTGGGCGTGCCTTTTATTTTCGTCACGGCGACGGGATCGGAGCACGCGCTCAGGGAGCAGAGCATTGCCGCCGAAAGCAGCAGAGCCGATATCCTCGCGTTATTCTTTTTTCCTGTTTTTAATAGCCATAACAAGATCTCCCATATTTATAAAATCGCCGCTTTGCGTTGAACTCTTCATTTGATTATATCATCTTTGAGCCGTTTATTCAACCTCGCTCACTTATCCACATCGAACCAGAAGCGCACGCCGCCGTGTTCGTTGACAACACCGCACTCCCTGCCGAGCCGCTTTTGAATGGCTTTGACTATCGGCAGACCGAGTCCGAAATGGAAATCCTCGTTCTTGCGCTTCTTTGAAGATTTGTAGAAGCTGTACCATATTTTGTCAAGCTCGTCCTCAGCTATCGGATCGCCGGAGTTATAGACGCTGACCCTGTATGTGTTCAGATTGTCTTCAACCGTCAGCTGAACTATCTTCTTGCCGCCGATATTCGACACGGCGTTTGACAGAAAGTTCTGGAGCACGAGCAGAATAGTCCGCTCGTCGCTGTGGACGGTCAATCCGTCCGGAATGCGGTCAATGAGCTTTATCCCGTTTTCGTTGAACATCATCGAGAACGCCGCAAGCTGACCTTTTATCATCGCGCTCAGATCGAGCTTTTCGCGCGTCGGGACATATGAGCCGCTCTCGAGCTTTTCAAGATTAAGCAGCTCCATGACTATGTGGTTCATCTTGCCGGTCTCTTCTAGGATTATGTCACAGTATTCCTCGCTGCCCTCGGGATCGCTGTTTATGCCGAGCTTGAGTCCCTCGGCGTAGCCTTGAATAATGGCTATAGGAGTCTTGAGTTCATGCGAAACATTGGCTATGAAACTCTTTCGCGACTCATCAACAAGCGCGCTGTGTTCAAGTTCTTCGGTCAGTTTTTCGTTTTTATCCTGCAATTCGTCGAGCGTTTCGCTCAGGGATTCGGAGAGTATATTGATATTCTGCCCGAGATTCTGAACATCCGTCTGCGGATAGCTGACGCATTTCTTGGAGAAATCAAGCTTTGCCATGGACTCCGTTATCTCCGCCATCGCCGCAACGGGGCGCGAGAAACGCAGATTTGAATAGAGTATAATCGCGCACGCCACGGCGGCTGATATCAGCGCAAAGGCGGTCAGAAGGAATGACGCCGTATTGGCGTTTCGCTCGACCTGATAATAAGGCAGCCACAGGCGCAGGGTATCACCGTTTTTGAGCTCGACGCGGTATCTGTAATATCCGCCCGTCTCGCTGTCCTGATATTCATATTCGTCAAAGCTTACGCTGTCGTCAAAAAGATCGAACACGCGCACGCTGCGTCCGATAGCATACATACTTTCGGCGGTTCGGTAATAGACGCTGTCCCCGTCGCCGGAATACAAGAACTTTTCGCGATTTGAATAGACCGTGTTGCCGTCGGGGTCAAAGACCTCGATCATATAATAGTTGTTGTCGGAGACAGAGGCTAACTGCTGATAATATTCGTAAGACGCCGGATCCTCGTTGTCGAGCGACTCGCGGATGCTCTGCATATTCATTATCTCCGCAAAGGCATAGACAGAGTTGAGCAGCACGCCGGGGCGCAGTGCGACAAGTATTGCGGCAAGTACTATCAGGACGGTGATGAGCTCGAAAGCCATGCGCCGTCCCGATTTTCTGATTCTGTCATCTTTTCTTGCCGACCGACGGCTCAAACTCAGTTCACCTCTATCTTATATCCTGCGCCGTAGACCGTGCGCAGATGGCGGCTGCCCCAATCACCGAGCTTCGTGCGAAGGCGCGCGACATGGGAATCGACCGTTCTCGAATCGCCGAGGAAGTCAAAGCCCCAGATATCATCGAGCAGCTGCTCGCGCGAGAACACCCGCTCGCGGTTTGAAGCGAGCTTATGAAGAATACCGTATTCTTTATGAGTCAGCTCGATTTCGTGACGTCGCAGACGACGGAATGAGCCACAACATCGATAACAAGACCGTCTATAACTATCTTATCGGTGGGGTTGTCCGCAGTGCGCTTTAAGCGCGCTTCAATGCGCTTGACGAGCACAGTGGGGCTGAACGGCTTTGTTATGAAATCGTCCGCGCCGCACTCAAAACATTCGAGCTCATCGAACTCTTCGCCGCGCGCAGTCAGGAAAATGACCGGGACATCGGAGGTTTCGCGAATCTTGCGGCAGACCTCCCAGCCATTCATCTCCGGCATCATTATATCGAGCACAGCCAGGCTATATCGCTGTTTTCCGAGAAAACGCGCAGAGCCTGCGCACCGTCCTCCGCCTCGACAGTTTCAAAGCCCTTGGCGGTGAGAAAATCCCTTATAATGCGGCGTATCTTCGCCTCATCGTCCGCGATAAGTATCTTCTGCAAAAGTTACCCTCCTTCCGGGTCGTGCATCTCTGCGCGCCCGGGATAAAAAATCAATTATTACTGATTTTATCACATGTCGACAAATTTAACAAGGTGTCAGTACACCGAGAGGCGCTATTTCCCAAAATTATATCGACGCTATTGCAATTGGAGGGCAGAATAAGTATAATAGATAACATAAATTCAAAATCGGGGAGTTTGCGAACCGTGCAATTCTCGCCGAATATAGGGAGGGCATGACCTTTGTTAGGTAAATTCGTCAGAGTCAGAATAACAAACCCGGTCGGCTCCCTGAACCGTCAGTACGGATACAGATATTCTCTCAATTTCGGCTCTCTTGAAGGCAGGCGGCAGTTTGACAACCGCTTCGCAGGCGCCTATATCATGGGCGTTCATCATCCCGTCAGACACTTTGATGGGCGCGCAATTGCTGTTTTATACAGAGAGGGAGAGCGCAAGGGCATACTTGTCGTTGCGCCGAAAAATATGCGTTTTATCAGCTATCAGATAGCCGATGCGCTCGCCTTTGCGGAGCCCGAGGGCACATACCGCCTCGAGTGTCTCTATGAGCGCTCTTGCGGTGCCGTCGTATGCCGCAGAATAAACGGCGAGATCAGACTTCTTCTCATCAAGAACAGCCGCAGTGCCCATTGGGGATTCCCCAAAGGTCACATGGAGCGCGGCGAAACGCCCGAGCAGACTGCACGGCGCGAAGTTCTTGAAGAGACCGGGATACACATCGACATCATTCCGGACTTCACCGCAAAATCCGACTACACGATTCAGGGCAAGGTCGAAAAGAGCGTAACCATCTTTTTGGCAAAGACCGAAGACACAGAGACGATAATTCAGCGCGAAGAGATAGATGACTACATCTGGCTCGGCTTCGACAAAGCGCTCGAAACATTGAAATTTGAAAACGACAAGGCGATTTTGAAGAGCGCGCGTCGTTTTATGGACAAGCACGGAATTTTTGAAACCGATGACTGACGGCGCAAAAACGCCGAAAAGGAAAGGAAAAGAACATGACTGAAGAATTCGCTCAGGGTCTCGTTGACTTTTTTCAGAACAAGATCCCTAACGACTGATAATCTTTCTCGTATCGCTGCTGCCGGTTCTCGAGCTGCGCGGCGGCATGATAGCGGCGAAGCTGCTGCACGTTGATTTTTGGCGTGCGTTCGCCATATGCTATCTCGGCAACATTCTGCCGATCCCGTTCATCCTGCTTTTCATACGCAAGATATTCCAATTTCTGCGCGACAAGCCGGTCTTTTCAAAGATCATCGAAAAGCTTGAGATACGCTCAATGCGAAACAGCGAAAAAGTCAAACGCTGGCGCGACTGGGGTCTGCTTTTATTCGTTGCCATTCCCCTGCCCGGAACGGGCGGTTGGACCGGAGCACTGATAGCTGCCCTGACCGACATGAGGATAAAGAAATCCTTCCCGATAATTGCCCTCGGCATTCTTATAGCGGGAATAATCATGTCCGTCATCACCTACCTTGTGCCCTCTTTCTTTGGATTTTAAAGCAGTAAAACCATATAAGGAGGAACAAACATGAAGAAAGCCATAGCATTCATTCTTGCGGCCGTCATGCTCGTTATGCTTCCCGCCGGTGCATTCGCCGACAGCGCGGAATGCCGTTGCGACACGCCGCCCGTAGTCATGGTCAACGGCTTTGCCACCGACCTCACTCACGACAATGGGGACGGCACGACGAAGTCCGTTTTCCCGATGGGCGCCATAGAGATAGTGAGCGCGATACCGAGCCTTGCGGGCGCATTTGCGGCTCTCGCCGCAGGCGAACACGAGCTGTTCCGCACGCTACTCTCAAGGGCTCTGTTCCATCTCATGGGAAACATGATGTGCAACACGGACGGCACGGCAAAGATATCGGCAAGATCCTATCAGACGCCGACCGACACCGACATACACAAAAAAGACACCCACGGACAGCATCAGGGCGAAAATGACGGCGGGCGCTACATCTTCGGCTACGACTGGAGACTCGACCCCGTTGAAAGCGCACGCGAACTTGAAAAATATATCGAAGAAGTAAAGGCAGTCACCCGCCACGACAAGGTAGTGCTCTGCGCACACAGCGAGGGTACCTGCATCGCGGCTTCGTACATTTCGCTCTACGGCTCCGAGGATGTTGAAAAGGTAGTTTTCCTCAGCGGCGCGTTCCAGGGCATAACGCTTGTTGGCAACCTGTTCACGAAGAATCTCGACGTCAAAGGCAAGGCGGACGCATTTGAGCTGTTCATAGAAACCTTCCTCGGCGGAGACACGACGGGCGATTTCGTCAGCAGTCTCTTCTCCGTGCTCAAGGATGCATTCATAGTCGACATGCTGCTGTGCCTCGTCAATAACATTCTCGAAGAGGATCTTGACGCGCTCTATGATGACTGCCTGACGGATATAATAACCACGATGCCCGGAGTTTGGAGCTTCGTGCCCGACGAATACTACGAAAACGCGAAGAAGGCTCTCTATTCCGACACCGGAGACAAATATTCGGCTCTGACCAAGCTCACCGACGGCTACCACTACGGCGTTCAAGTCGGTCTCGGCGACAGGCTCAAAGCGGAGCAGAAGAACGGTCTTGCAGTCTGCGTGAGCATGGGATACGCGATAGCACCCATCCCGGTATATGACAACTGCGTTGACCAGACAGATATGCTTATCGACACGAAGTTCGGCTCGCTCGGTGCGACCTGCGCACCCATAGGCGAAACGCTCAAGGCGGACAGCACGAACAAATATCTTTCAAGCGATCTGCTCGTTGACGCTTCCACCTGCGCTTTCCCGGATTCGACATGGTTCGTCAGATATCAGGATCACAACGATTTCTGCGACGCCTACAACGACTTCGTATATTATCTGCTGACTGCCGACGGCAGCCGACAGTCACATCGAACGCGGCGTTCCCGCAGTTCATGCTTGCGACGGGCACAAAGTTCTTGTCCCCGCGGAGCGCTCCCCGAAGCCGACACCAGACCTAGCATAATCAGACTCGGCGAGAACACATACAAGCTCATAAAAGAGCTGATTGAATCGAACAAAAAGTAAGATAAAAATCGACCGTCCCGAAGCTTTTGCCGCGGGACGGTTTTGTTATGTCTTTTAATATGCCTCGATCTCGCGATAGTCGCAAAGCAGCGGG
>ENA-OQEN01000799-OQEN01000799.1-human-gut-metagenome-genome-assembly--contig:-NODE-799-length-12985-cov-4.206097_pt1 | contig 12985 bp, 16 predicted proteins | sample MGYA00242791_ERZ504627 | MGnify/ENA primary metagenome ERZ504627 (study PRJEB26092, sample SAMD00036316) | human gut metagenome | host: Homo sapiens | study: EMG produced TPA metagenomics assembly of... | reverse complement strand
CCTTACACTCATCACTGATGGCAATCCTATTTATAATGCAGCTCAGGTATTCTTTGATATCAACGGCATCAAGTTCGACCTTCATCAGGTAATCGGCGTTAAGAACAAGGATGAGACGTCCAAGAAGTACAGACCCTTCAAGCAGATTGAAGAGAGACTGAATCGAACATACAAGCAGAACTACTATGGCACTAACGGCTACGACAAGTTAGAAGGTGCCAATAGCTATATGATTCTTTTTGTATGCTTCTTTAATTTTCTGAGACAGCATTCATCACTGAAGTACAAGACACCTGTATCTGGCTTATTTGATAATAATATGCTTATGCCTGATCAGTGGCTCAAGCTCATTGAGATATCACATAAGTACCATCCAGCAGACAATTAATCATTTCTCCAAGCAGTGCTCCAGGAGACGATACCTTATTGCGCCTTTTTTAGGTGTTTTTTTATTACCTTTATAATCATTCGGTTTAGAAAAATTCAAAATATTCAATTTTAATACTACATGAATGATATCGCATCGTTCATCGAGCCCTGAAATCTGTCATTCATCAAGTTTTTCATAAACTTTTGACTCTACCTAATAAATATATCAGAAAGAGTATATGAAAGCGATTGCATAAAACGTTTTTAGTTTTTATTTTAAAACCATTATTTTTTCTAAACAAAAAGAGTACATAAAATGAACTATTTTTGTATATTATCTAAGATTCCATATATATTTTCAAAAATCATGCAGAGATGATGTATTCTATCTGCAATACATTTATCATTTATTTCTATAAAGTTCTCATGTAGTTCTTTCTTCTTTGCGACTTTCCCTATATAGATATGTTCTATATTTCTTTGTTCCAATGATTTCATTAAAGTAATATATTCATCAAAATATCCTAATTCAAATCCTAGATTAGAATGAAAAAGAGAGACAAAGAATACAATATCATCAGTTGTCACATTAAGCTGTATCAGCTGTTTCATAGGAAGAGATTGATACATCTGAAAGTCTATAGGTATTTTTGTATCTCGGAAAATCTGCTTATAGACAAGTAATGGTGCAAGAGAACTCTCATCTCCCAAAACAATTATTCTTTTCTTATCTTTAATCTTATCCCAAAGTGACTCATCATACTGGCAGGAACGATAAAGTGGTCTCGTAGACAACTCATAATACAGCTGATATTGGACAGCAGTAAAATTCTTATACCCTAAATCAATAGAATAACGTCTCAATGTTGATTTAGAAATATCTAAGTCTTCTAAGATATCATTTACTTTATATTCAATGATAGAATGACGATTCTCTAATAGATAATGTGTAATACGATAAGTATAGCTTTCTCTATCCGATATACTTTCTAACATATTCAACTGTTCTAATATCATAAGTAATTCTCCGCATAATAGTATGTAATTTCTTGTATATAATAATCCAGGATCATATTCTCTAATACTTCATCTAATCCTTGAGGAATAGTAAGTCCATAAGCATCTTGTAAATAATCATAATGTCCTATAGTAATCATCTTTGGATTATTCTCTTTCATTTTATCAAGTAACCAAGGATTTAAGTCTACAATTCTTCCTTCCATACTGAGTAATATGACACAATCATCTTTCTCAGGAGTAAAGAAGTTTGTTTTATAAATACTATTTTTTACAACAAGTCTCCCCATTACATAGAAATCTATCTGCATTCTAGAAAAGTAACTAGCCATCTCATCAGAACCAATAAGTATTATTCTTTTACTATTATAAATCATCTCACATACTTCTTTAACCCATGACATATCTATGAGTCTTTCATAGTCTTCTGATTTAAGAATACTAGAAAATACCTTATGAAGCATCCCATAATCTTTTTCATTGATTCTATTTTGTATCTGCACATAACGAATACGCATATGACTAGAAAATAATGCTTTAAAGATCATATACTTCTTATAGCCATAAATACGAAAGAATCGATTTAAGCTAGAAGTAGAAACAAAACATCTTTCTGCAAGTTCATTAATAGTTAAATAATCTAATTCATGTCCATTCTCTAATAGTCCTAAGGCAATCTGATAATTGATATCACGTACTTCTGGATTATTAATAAACATGAATAAGGCATTAAAAAAACAATTCATCATATCCCTCCCTTACAATTATCATATCATGAATTGTTTTTATACTTCATTTTTTTTAAATTCGTGCTTAAAATTGCTTATTCATCCATATGGTATATACCATAATCATTGGATACAAAGGTAAAAGTCACCTCTGGAAACTGTTTAGACAAGTACTCTACCATATGTTCCATACCTGGTGCTTCGCATGTCATATGATTAATCACTATAAGTGGAATATTATGATCTACTGCCCATTGGACACCTATCCAGTTGCTTACACCATCATCACTGACTAAACATGCATCTGCACCTTCTTCATACATTTCAAATGCATCTGTACAAGCCCCTGTACCTATGCCTAATCTATGTATTATTTGAGTCTTATCTCCTATGATTTCTATACCATGCTGGTGATATGGTTTAATCTTATTAATAATATGCTGTGCACATTCTTCTACTGTCATATTAATATCATGAGTATATCTATAATAAGAATGATCATGTGATTCTTCAAAATCCAGATCTAATGTGTTAGCCCAGCTATCTCTAATGCCATATTCAGGAAAGACATCCCACAAATCATGGCATCTGTGAACTACCTCGACTTAATACTCCGTATTTGAAGTCAAGGCTTCTAGGATGCTTACGCATCGTTTAAGAAGATTGATATTTAAGTCTCCACCTGTGCTAGGCAATCCTTATTCTTATTGCGTGTCCACTTCGCCTCTACTGTATAGGATATTTACATCCACAACGCTACTTTACGCATGATATTTAATGCGCCACTTACATCTGCCTTTGGTATGATACGTATTTCCTTCACTCCAACCTTTATAGTATCGTCTTGTAGTTCACTACACTTGGCAGTAATTACCTGTGGTCGGACTATCTCTGACTGAATTAGTGCCATTCTTGCACACAAAAAGGCAGATATGTATAGATGAGCATATTTGCCTTTTTAATCTTCTTTATTCAACAAACTCTATTTCTGTAACAGAAGAGTAGAGTTTAGAAATACTTGTTTCAAGCAAGGCAATCACACGGCCTGTAAAAATCATAGAAATCACTGTTCCTAGTCCAATACCCAAAATACCACCAGTAAAGACAAAACCGATAATAAGTGAAATGATAATAGAAATACCGTCAAAGAGATTCTTACCAAAACCAAAGCCTTTATGACACTTTTCGCCAATAACACTTGCTAAGCCATCAGCAGGATTAGGTACTATTTTCATACCTACAGTGAGCGATGCCCCAATGCCCGTAATTACAATCGCAAGAATAAGCATGGCTGTACGAGCTGGAAAGCTAGAAGCGACGGGAATAACTCCATCGAACAGCTGAATAAAGAAGCTTGTGACAAGACTGGCTGGAATCTGTAAGAATTGAAAATAATCAAACTTCTTACCGAGTAAAATCCATTGAATAATGACAAGTAAAACGTAATAGATAAAAGTCATTACACCAATAGGAATATGCGTGAGATAGGCGATATTATAGGCTACAGAGATGATGGGTGACACACCTAATTGTGTCTTTGTATTGAGATCAATACCACAGCCTAAAATCAATAATCCAAGAAGATAAATTCCAATTCTTTTATAATTCAGTCCCTTCATTATTTAACTCCCTTTGAAAAACTATGCATGCTTGTCATCTGCTTCTGTAATTCTAGATCATCTCTTTTGATCCATTCAGCTACTGCATCATCCTTAGATGTATGAACGGATAAAACATGCACAGTATCATGATTTTTTTCATTCTCAATATAATACTTATGGAAAATATTTTCTACAAATTTTTTAATATCTTCTTCTGATTGATAATGAAGATCACGATAATCAAAGGTAGAGTATTCTCTTTTTGTTTGTATACGATAATGTTTGACTTCTGATACAATCCAATAAATTCCTCTATTTTGAATCTTCTTTGAGATATGACTGATTTCAATAGACATAGGGTCCTGTTTTTCCTTACATTCTAAAACAGATTCATCTAGAGTACGATATAAAACATAAGTGTTCTCATAATCACCTTTAGACGTTTTAAAGCCATCACGAATCATTCCTAAACTCTTAAAGCCTACTGTATCTAAAACTGCCTTTAATGTTTTTGTAACTGTATTTAATTGCATAATTGCATATCCAGCTTTAAATGCCTGTTCCAAAGAGTCTTTAATCAGACTATCTAGTTCTTTCTTATAGTCAGCTTTAATTGCATAAGAACAAGTTGCAATATGCTTACAATGTCCTGTTCCTAAAGATTTAATCAAATAAGCACCTACTAATAGATGATCATCAAGCATCACACCACAATATGATGATGATTCAATAAAATCATCAAGAACAGGCGTGTCTTCTTCAAGATAAAGTCCTGTTTCAATCACTTCATTAAAAAGAGAAATAACTTCTTTTATATCTTCTTTCTGGCATTTCCTTTTAATGATGTTCATCTGTTAAACCTCCTATTAATAAATAAATGAGTGAAGCCATCATTAGTTCCTTTTTACAGAACGTATAATATGACTTCATATCCATTGCTTCCTTGTATTTCATTTGATGTAGAAAGAATCCCACAATAGATTCTCTGTTGAGATGATTTTGTAAGAAAGATAGATTGACCCTTGTCAGACTTAGTTCCTGAGGGAAATAATCCTTCTCCATATATTTCTCAAATGCATGACGAATCATATTCTTGTATTCTTCAAACGCGTAAACCTTTAAATCATCAAAGCCCATTAATTCTCCAATAAAATCTAATGTAATATATGTATAATCTTTGAGATTTAAGATCATTTGATGATTGGCTTCTAATAATAAAGATGTCAGTTCTGAAGAATTACTATTAAAGAATCCTCTCATTTCTTTTTCCATCATCAATAATTGTTTATAGTAATCATGAAATACTGTCTGATTTGAAGGAAGAAAAGTATACTGATTGCCTTCATAATTTCCAAATAGCTTATAAGCCATTAAGTAGCCCAAACGCTTATTTCTTTCTAGTACATCCTTATTAAAGTCCATAAAACCACCTAAATCAACTGGTGGACATGAATAAAGAATAGAAGGACGATTGATATATTGTGGATGAACTGGAATAAGATGCATATCCACTACGACTATTTCATCTGCACCCATATCTAAGGCAAGATCAATAGGAAGATTATCACTAAATCCTCCATCAATATATTTATTACCATTTATTACTGTCATTGGAAAGACAGGAAAGCAGGCACTACTTGCAAGTAAATAATCAAGCATATGTCCTCTTTCCATTTCTGATTTAGTCTTATAACATGCTTTCATACTTGGAAACTGAACTGTACATATACCAAAATCAATAGGTGAAGACAATAAACGTTCTTCATCCATCAGTCCGCGGCAGTGTTCTACAAAAGGTGTATTGTCTGCCCCTTTGTTTTTGAAATAATATCTTAAAAAAGACTGAGCTAAAGATGTCTGCTGGGCAATGGATTCTTTAAGTTCAGACAAGTTACTTCCCTCTTCCTTATTAAATAAAGAAGTTGTCATAAAGTCATCTCTTAAATCCGTTAAATCAGGGCATTATTAAAGACATGATCCATATCTAATATATTCCATGTATACTCTAATCCTTCATAGTCTCCCATAGCGACTAACGCACCATTAAGAGCACCAATAGAAGTTCCTGTCACAATATCAAAATGTTGGTTTAATTCTTTTGCAGCAAGTAAGAAACCTGCTTCATAGGCTCCTTTTGATCCTCCACCACTTAATACAAGAGCTCTTTTCATAGAGTTTCATCTCGATTCGTATCATGAATGATTTTCTTCATGAATTTCATTTCCTTATTTAATTCTGTAAAGCGAGACATCTTCCATTCCCAGTTAGGAGATCCAATTGTACCTGGAGTATTAAAGCGTGATGTTTCTGGTTCTCCTAGAAGATCCCATACAGGAATAATGACAGACTCGGCAGGAAGATCCATACAGTAATGAATCATTTGACGATGTTTCTTACGTTCTTTATAACCTTCAAGAAGTAAATCCACTTCCTTTACTGTATCTTCATCAAGATTACTATACCATCCCATTAATGTATCATTATCATGTGTACCGCTATATACAACGACCTTATCAAAATCAAATTCATCCTTGTAATGGAACTGGAAGATATACATTCCCTTGAAATTATAATGATCTCTTAATTCATATACTTCATCTCTTAATAATCCTAGATCTTCAGCAAGAATATGTGTATCTGGATATTCTTCAAATAATTTGTCAAATAGTGCATAGCCTGGTGCTTCAACCCATTCCCCTACTACTGCAGTAGGTTCTGATGCTGGAATCTTCCAATAAGTATCAAATCCACGGAAATGATCAATACGTACTTCATCATAAAGCTTATTTGCACTATGAATTCTATCAATCCAGAACTTGAAATTTGTCTTTTCTAGATGATCCCAGTCATAGATAGGGTTACCCCATCTCTGTCCAAATTCACTAAAATAATCAGGTGGTACACCTGCTACAAATGAAGGTGTGCCATCTTCCTCTAATAAGAATCTTCCTGATCTAACCAGCAATCAGCACTATCTAATCCTACATAAATAGGCATATCCCTATAATCATAATACCCTGATCATTCGCATATTTCTTTAATGCATACCACTGTTTAAAGAAATAGTACTGCAAGAACTCCTGATAATTGATTTCTTTCTCAAAAGGTAATAATTCAAAAGACTGATGTTTAGGGAACTTCTTATATTCCTCATGCCACTCTGTCCATGGCTTTCCCTCATTTGTCAATTTAAAGGTACGAAATAATGCATAACCCTCAACCCATTTATTGTCTTCCACAAACTGCTTAAAATCATCATTAAATTCAAATCTTTTATAAGCGAGTCTTAATAAGTTTTCTTTATGTGCACGCACAGCTTCATATTCCACTGTTTCAGCCTGTTTATTAAATGTTTTTAGTTCTCTTTTTTCAAGTAATCCATCTTTAACTAAGTCTTCTAAATCAATATAAATTCATCACCGGCATAAGATGAATAAGGCTGATAAGGCGAATTACCATATGCTAAAGGATTAAGTGGTAAGATCTGCCAGATCTTTATATCTGATTTCTTTAGCTGATCTACAAATCTATATGCGTTCTTTCCAAAATCTCCTACACCATAAGATGATGGTAGTGCAGAGATAGGACATAGTATTCCTGCTTTCATATTAATAACCTAACTCCTGTCTCATAATAATTACATGGATTCTATCCTTGTTTCCCTGGCGTGCAAGTTTGACATAAGATGCACAGATTCTTTGATCTGACATACAATTGACACACTTACCAGCAACAGCACAGCCTGTTTGACGGTTTAATCTGATTGCATTTGCTGGTGCTGACACGTTCTTAATATGATCAATGGCTTCTTCCTCTGTTTCAAAGATCTTATTGACACCAGCAACGACATAAACATCCTTAGGTCCATAGATCATTGCGGCCACTCTATTACCATTGCCATCGATATTATATAAGCAGCCATCTGTTGTCATTGCATTGGTACTCGTTAAATAAATATCCGCATTAAATGCTTCATGATGTATTGCTTGATTTCTTCTTTAGTTAATCCTTTAGCATAACGATCAAGAAACTTCACATCACTTGCACGTACTAAATCTAATACATGCATTTCATCAAGTGACATAGAACCGCCTACTGCCACTACCTTTTGATCCTTGAAAATTGTCTTAAAATAATCATGAAGTTCTTCTTCAGTATTAAGCACTTCACAAGTCATGTTATTTCTTTCTAATGCTTTCTTTAATCTTTCAATTTTCAAATCATACATACCTAATAAATTCTTATCCATAAAAAAACACCTCTCTGTCCCCTATTATAACATATGAAAGTGGTTTATAATAAATAAAAAAGGAGGTTTAATCATGAGCAAGAAACTACTGGTTGTTGTAGATTATCAGAATGATTTTGTGGATGGTGCACTTGGATTTGAAAAAGCAACCAAGATTGCCCCTTATATCATTTCATTAGTAAAGAAATATGAAGAAGAAGGTGAAGATGTCTGGTTTACTAAAGATACACACTTTAATAACTATCTAGAAACACAGGAAGGTAAGAATTTACCTGTTCCTCACTGTATCTCGCAGACAAAAGGACATGAACTTTATGGAGAATTGCAGTCTTTAAGTAGAAATCATACAGTGATTGAAAAAAATACTTTCCCATCTTTAATGCTTGCAAACTTATTAAAGGATACAGCTTACGAAGAAGTAAGAGTTGTAGGAGTAGTGACTGATATTTGTGTCATTTCTAATTGTATTATGATTAAGAGTGCGCTTCCTGAAGCTTTAATTGAAGTAGATACAAAAGGATGTGCTTCTTTTGATGAAAACCTAGAAAAAGCCGCTCTTACAGTATTAGAAAAGAGTTTGCAGGTTAAAGTGATTTAGTGCTATTTTTCTGTTTTCCATAAATTATATAAATTCTTTTGTATTATTTCCTCATTTTGTATTGCATCTAGCAAATGATAGTACTATAATGAGAACAATTCTAAAGGGGGATTTTAATAATGGAAATCAAAGTAGAAAGAGCAAAGACTCTTAAAGAAAAGCCAGATCAGTCAAATCTTGGCTTCGGTAAATATTTTACAGATCATATGTTTGTATATGATTGGGATTCTGAAAAAGGATGGCATGATGCACGTATTGTACCATATGCTCCAATTCAGATGGATCCAGCCACTATGGTTCTTCATTATGCACAGGAAACTTTTGAAGGATTAAAGCTTATCGTGATCCTGAAGGAAATGTTCAGTTATTCCGTCCAGAAATGAATGCGAAACGTATGAGAAACTCAAACAAACGTTTATGTATGGCTGAATTACCAGAAGAAGATTTCGTAGAAGCAGTAGAAACTCTTGTTAAGTATGAACAGGATTGGATTCCTACTGCACCTGAAACTTCTTTATATATTCGTCCATTCATGTTTGCAACTGAACCAGGTGTTGGTGTTCATCCAGCAAATAAATATAAATTCGTTATTATCTTAACACCAGTAGGAAATTACTATCCTGAAGGTGTTGCACCAGTTAAGATCTGGATCGAAGATGAATTTGTAAGAGCTGTAAAGGGTGGTACTGGTTTCACTAAATGTGGTGGTAACTATGCTGGTTCACTTGCTGCTCAGGTTAAAGCAGAAGAACATGGTTATACTCAGGTATTATGGCTAGATGGTCAGGAAAGAAAGTATGTTGAAGAAGTTGGTTCTATGAACATCATGTTCTTAATCAACGATACAGTAGTCACTGCACCTCTTGAAGGTTCAGTACTTCCAGGTGTTACAAGAGATTCAATGTTAACAATTCTTCGTGACTGGGGCTATAAAGTAGAAGAACGTCATCTAAGTGTTGATGAATTAATGGAAGCAGGACGTACTGGTGCCTTAAAAGAAGCTTGGGGTACAGGTACTGCAGCAGTTATTTCTCCAGTTGGTGAATTATGTTATAAGGGTGAAGAAGTTCTTATCAATGACTTCAAGACTGGTGAATTAACTCAGAAATTATATGATACTTTAACAGGTATCCAATGGGGTAAGCTTCCAGATAAATTCAACTGGATTCATAAAGTAAAATAATCAAAAAGCGCTTCGGCGCTTTTTTAGTGCTTATAATTGAGTGATCTAGAATAAAAGTTAGGAAACTCTTTCCTAAGTTGACAGGAGAATGCACGATTAGAGTCCATCAAGGAAAAACAGAACTATGTCAATAAAATGCCCAAAAGACAATAACACGTAAGCGCAACAATGGAATCAATAACTACATGAACAAAACTGCACGCATTGTGATTAATTATTGTCTTGATAATGATATAGGAATACTTGTTGCGGGCTATAACGAAACATTTCAGAAGGATTCAATATAGATAAAAGTAATAATCAGAGTTTTGTTGATATCCCATATGAGATGCTTCAAGATAAGCTTGAATATCTCTGTAAATCAAATGGCATCATATTTGTAATGTCGGAAGAATCGTACACCTCATAGGCTTGATTCAGGGATAAGGATGCAATACCAATCTATAACAGTGATAAAATATCATTTCAACGGTAAGAGAATACATAGTGGACAGTATAGAACAGCTGATGAGAATGTACTAAATGCAGATGTTAATGACGCATTAAATATACTGTCTAAAAGTAACGTTGTTGCTACAAGTAGTCTATACGATAGAGGCGAAGTAGACACGCAATAAGAATAAGGATTGACTAGCAATAGGTGAAAACTTAAATACTAAGCAGCTAAAAACTCCGACTTAATTTTAAAATTAAGCCGGAGTACTTTATTTGCTGTGTTTTCCAATAATAAATACAGCAGCTCCAATAATTATGATTAAAGAACCACATATTGTCAATAAATAGGAAACAACCATATATTTCTCCTTAAGAGACAACATCCTTGTAAAGATAATAACATTTATTGGTTCAAAAGTGTAGTGTTTTTATTGAAAATCAAAAGAAAAAATGCGATTTTAGTCGCACTTTCCCTATCTATCTTCGATATTTTTTATATTCTTTAAGTTCTCCCACAAATTTAGTGGCAGGTCTAACAATTCGTCCACTATAAAGCTTAGATTCAATATTATGAGCAACCCATCCAACTGTTCTACCAATTACAAAGAGTAATGTATAGAGATCTTCAGGAATACCAAGCATATCATATACTAAACCACTATAGAAATCGACATTCGTACAAACATGAATTCCTTTTCTTTTATAGATTTCATCAATCGCAATAGCTGAGAATTTTCTATAGAATTCATATTCATCATGTCTAAATTTTTCGTATGATAGTTCTTCACATTGTTTTGCTAAGATTTCACTACGTGGATCACTTAGTGTATAAACGGCATGTCCAATACCATAAATAAGTCCTGTATGATCATTAAAGTCCCCATCTAAGATATCCTGGACTATCTGTCTAATACGAAGTTCTGAAGCTTGTATACCAATTTCGTTAATAACAAGTTCCATCTGCTTCTTAACAGCTAAATTTGCCCCACCATGCTTTGGACCTTTTAAAGAACCAATAGCACCAGAAATAGCTGAATAGATGTCTGTACCAGTAGAAGATATAACAACATTTGTGAATGTAGAGTTATTACCTCCACCATGGTCTGCATGTAGAATAAGTGCAGTATTAAGTACTTCTGCTTCCTTATTTGAGAATGTACCATCTCTTCTTAATAAATATAAAATCTGTTCAGCAATAGAATAATCATAATTCTGATGATGAATAATCATAGATCCCTTATCAAAATGATGGACCTTTGATTGATATGTATAGCTAACAATAACAGGAATCTTCGCAATCAAATCAATTCCCTTATATAATGTTTCTAATACGCCTACATTGTCTGGATCATCATCATAGCTATAAAGCATCAATACTTCTCTTTGTAGCTTGTTCATGAGATTCTTCTCTGGATAGCCCAAAATATTTAATTCTAGGTATCTTTCAGGCAAGGTATAATGATCACTAATCATCTTCTTAAAATGCTCCAATTCCTCTCTATTTGGTAAATAGCCAAATAGAATCAAGAAGCACACTTCTTCATAGAGGAAACGGCGTCCTTTTCCATTTTCCACAATGTCTTTCACATTGATACCACGATAATACAATGTACCATAGTCATCAACTTTTTCACCATCAACCTTCTTGTATCCCACTACATCTGATATATTTGTCAAACCAACTAATACACCAGTACCATCTTCATTACGTAACCCTTTCTTTACAGAATACTTCTTATAAAGTTCACCAGGGATAGCTGTCTCATCTAAAGATTTTTTAAAACAATCTTTTATATTCTGATCCATATCATCAACTCCTTTTTGAAGGTTGAATCTATTCTATCACATTATTCATAGATTGTATACAAGTATTCTCATTAATATCATAAGTTTATTTAGTTGTTTTATAATTATCTATACATGTATTTGTGTTATATATAAAAAAAGAAGGATTACTCCTTCTTAATCAATCCATCCAAAATGACGACATGCATATTCTATACCATCATCTGTAGAATCTTTTGTGACAAAATCTGCTTTTTTCTTTAAGTCTTCTACACCATTACCCATCGCAATAGATGTCCATTCCTTCTTAAACATAACAAGATCATTCTCACCATCACCAAAAACAACAACATCTTTAATATCAGCCTTTAAATACTCCATCATCTTAATGATACCTTTTTCTTTTGCATCATGCTGATAAGTGAGATAAGGCGGTACAAAGCGGATATGACCCACTGTATCTCTTAGAGTAAGTTCTTCTTCTTTGTCTTCTGGAATCGCAATATAAATCTTATAAATATCCTTCAAATCATCATAGTTCAATGACTTATCAAGAATATAACGGGTTGGTTCCTGTCTTTCTCCTACCTGTTCAATAAAGCGTTCATCCTTCATCACGACATCAATACTATCATTAACAGCAATTAATATTCCAAAGCCTTTTTCATCTGCTTCATGAATAAGCGCAAGAGCCTTTTCTCTGTCTAACGGACTATTTGTCACTAACTCGTCATTATAAATAAGTGCTGCCCCTCCATTAGATACAAGATTATGAATACCAAGCATCTTAGCAGTATCTTTTGTTTTATAATAAGCACGCCCTGTCGCAATTGCGACAAAATGTCCTTTGTCCTGTAATTTTTTAATTGTTTCTAATGCACTAGGTACCGGAATACCTGTTTTAATATCTGTCAAAGTGCCATCAATATCAAAGAAAAATAATTTTTATTCCATTGCTTCTCCCTTCTTCCCAATCCGTTCCTACTTCAATTATCGTTATGTTTATCTAAATTGCTTTTT
>ENA-OQEN01000798-OQEN01000798.1-human-gut-metagenome-genome-assembly--contig:-NODE-798-length-12999-cov-2.732054_pt1 | contig 12999 bp, 23 predicted proteins | sample MGYA00242791_ERZ504627 | MGnify/ENA primary metagenome ERZ504627 (study PRJEB26092, sample SAMD00036316) | human gut metagenome | host: Homo sapiens | study: EMG produced TPA metagenomics assembly of... | reverse complement strand
GCCGGTGCTCGGCAGGGTGCAGCGCCGAAGGGTAACGGTCTGCCGGGCGGGCCGGCCGCCTACTTTTGCAGAAAATAGTCCATCTGTACTATGCCCTCCAAAATAAAATCGTACTTTTCAGCAGATCCAGTATAAATGACGCTTTTCTAAATGTCAAATTATGCTATAATAAGAGAGAAGGGGCTGTGGAGGAATCCTCCCGGCCCGTTCGTATGAAGTTCGGGGCGGTACTGCGCCCGGAAACGGAGGAACCATCCATGAAAGATCCCGCACTGGCATCGTCCAGCCGCTTGGGCGGCGCTGTGATCAGCGACCGCGTTGTTGCAAGCCTGCTGGAGGAGCTGACCAACGGGCGCTATGCCCAAGCCGACCGCCTGCCCGCCGAGGTAGATCTTGCCACCGAATTGGGGGTGAGCCGTACCGTGATCCGTGACGCGCTGAGCGAGATGGAGCGCGCCGGTTATGTGGAACGGGTGCGCGGCATTGGCACGGTAGTGAATCGCGCTGTGCTGGGGCTGCGCAGCCGTTTGGACCAGAAGCTGGAGTACTACCCGCTGATCCGCAGCTTTGGCAGTTACCCCCATGCCGACGGCATTCAGGTGATGCTTCTTCGTGCAGGCGAGGAGATGGCCCACGCGCTGGCGCTGGAAGTCGGCGATGAGGTGATCTGCATCAAAAAGCGCATCCTTGCCGATACGACCCCGGTGATCTATTCCATCGACTACCTGCCCCGCAGCCTGTTCGGCAACCGGGACTACACCCGCATCGACCTGACCGGCGACATCTTTGAGATTTTGGAGCAGGAGTGCCACCAGCAGATCTCCTCCAACGTGGCGCACCTGAAGGCCAGCTGCGGCGACGAAGCCATCCGTGCAGCCATGCGGCTTGCCCCGGGTGAGGCCATGCTGCTGCTGGACGAAGTGTGTTTCAATCGTTTGTGCAGGCCGGTGATGCGCTCGCTGAGCTACTACACAAACTTTTTTGATTTTCTATCTTACGCAAACTGCTTTAAACGGAGGTATACTGTCCATGCGTCATCTGATCGATCCTTTGGATCTCACCCAGCAGGAGATCACACAGCTGCTTGATCTTGCCGACCGTATCTGCGCCGACCCTGCTGCCTATCAGGAGGTTGCCAACCACAAAAAGCTGGCTACCTTGTTCTACGAGCCTCCACCCGCACCCGCCTGTCCTTTGAGGCGGCTATGCTGAACTTGGGCGGCCATGTACTGGGCTTCCCCAGCGAGAACGTGTCCAGCGCCACCAAGGGCGAGAGCGTGGCTGACACCATCCGGGTGGTTTCCTGCTATGCCGATATCGTTGCCATGCGCCACCCCAAGGAGGGCGCACCGCTGCGTGCCTCCCGCTACTCCCGCATTCCGGTGATCAACGCCGGTGACGGCGGCCACCAGCACCCCACCCAGACCCTGACCGACCTGATGACCATCCGCCGCCGCATGGGCAGGCTGGATAACCTGACCATTGGTCTGTGCGGCGATCTGAAGTTCGGCCGCACCGTCCACTCCCTGCTCAAGACCATGGCGCGCTGCAAGAATGTGCGCTTTGTGCTGATCAGCCCGGAGGAGCTGCGAGTGCCGGATATATCATCAACGACGTGCTGGAGGCCAACGGCATCCCCTACAAGGAGACCCGCAGTCTGGAGGAATCCATGCCGGAGCTGGATATCCTGTATATGACCCGCGTGCAGAAGGAGCGCTTCTTCAACGAGGAGGACTATATCCGCCTGAAGAACAGCTATGTGCTGACCCGCGAAAAGATGGCGCAGGCCAAGCCCACCATGCGGTGTTGCACCCCCTGCCCCGTGTGAACGAGATCGCGCTGGACGTGGACGACGACCCGCGCGCCGCTTATTTTGAACAGGTGCAGAACGGCGTTTACGTCCGCATGGCACTGATCATGACCCTGCTGGGGCTTGCAGACCCCAAAGCACCGAAGGAGGAGAACTGATATGTTGAATATTGACGAGATTCAGAACGGTATTGTCATCGACCACATCAAGCAGGTACTGCCGTTGGTCTGATGGATCTGCTGGGCATTGCGGGCAACCGCACTGCCAGCGTGGCGCTGATCCAGAACGCCCGCAGCAAAAAGACGGCCAGCGGCCGCAAGGACATCATCAAGGTAGAGGCGATGCCTCCTGGCTGAACCTGGATGTGCTGGCTTATCTGGACCCGAACATCAGCGTGACCATTATTGAAAACGGCAAGGCTGTCCGCAAGGAGCAGCCCAAGCCCCCCAAGCGTCTGGTGAACATTGTACGCTGCAAGAACCCCCGCTGCATCTCCAGCATTGAAGAGGAGTGCGACCAGATCTTTGAGCTGAGCTCCAACGGCAAGTACCGCTGCATCTACTGCGAGCAGGAGCTGCAGGTAAAGCCGGAGTAACTGCGCTTTTTACGATTTTAAATGCGCTCCGCTTCGCTCTGCGCATAGTTTAAGGAATCGCATTTTAGTTTTGCAGCTCAGCCAAGCCTGCGGGCTTGGCTGAGCTGCTTTTTCATGGGAGGGACGCAGAGGGAAACCGCAGCTGCCGCGCTGGTTTTCTACCGAAACAGTCGCGCGGCGGGTCGGCTTTCTGCTGACTGGCAGATACGATGATTTAATAGATAAAAAGGACTGCTATACTGGGCAAAACCCATGTACAGCAGTCCTTTTTGGTGCAAAAGAAAACTGACGGGACTCTTTGCAGCGCACGATACCCCGGCTTGCCTATGCCATTCCCGTACAGCAGGCAGCGCCGGAATTGCGACACATCGAGAAACTTTATCGACTGCAACCCCCAAAAGGCCCGCCGCAGAAAGCCCCGTCAGCAAGGTACTGTGCATTCCTGCACAATCCAAAAAAAGCAAAGGTAGGCAGCCTGCTTACATGCACCGCAGGCTGTTTTCCATCCAGCAACAAAGCTTTTAAAAAGAAGGGTATTCCCCTCCCACCGCAACGTGACCATGTCCGCACGGAAGGCTTCCTTTACTGACCACAGTATAGCAGAGTTACGCTTCTGTTGCACATAAATTGTCATATTCTGACGGTGCAGATGTCATGAATTGCCGGTGGGCACCGCACAGGTAAAGCGGAACCAATTGTCCCGGCAGCTCAGGGTATACTCCGCGCCGTGGCGCAGCAGAACGTCCCGCACATTGGAAAGCCCCATGCCGTGGCCGGGCTCCTTGCGGGTGGTGCGGGGTAACTGCCCATCCGGCGGCAGCTCCACGTCCCGCTGCACCCGGTTGCGCACCGAGAGAAGATATTCCTCCTCCGTTTTGCGCACTCGCACGTAGACCTCCGGCGGGTACGCCTGCGCTGCGGCACAGATGGCGTTATCCAGCAGATTGGCCAGCACGGTGACCATATCCACTCCGCTTAAGGGAAAATCCCGCAGGTCGCAAAGATCAAAATACACGCTTACGCCCTGCCGGGTGGCCTCCTCGTACTTGCGAGTCAGGATGGAGTCCAACAGCGGGTTGTGGGTATCCATAATGGTAGTGCTGGCCGCCACAGCCTTATCCACACCGGCAATATAGTCCTGCGCACCGGCCACATCTCCCTGTGCCAGCAAGGCACGCAACGCACCGATATGGTTGGTGAATTCGTGGGTCAGGCGGCGCTGGGCGGTGTAGGAATCCAGCAGAGCCGAAGCCCGCTGCTGCTCCAGTTCGGCCTGAAAATGCAGGCTGCGACGCTGCATGACCTGATCATTGAACATTGCCACGATGCACAGATGCACCATGACAGCACCGTAAGCCCCACTGTCATCCCCATTGTGGCCATGGTGGCCCTTTTGTTGTTATCTGTGAGCATGAGCAGGATGTTCAGCACCACGACCACGCCCGGAAAAAAGCTCATGGTCAGCGCCTGCAAAGGCTCCAGCGCATTGTATCTGCGCCACTTGCCCACAAAGAACGATACCCCGGTGCTGACTACCAGATTTGCGAATGACATTATGATCAGACAATCTGCGCGCTGGATGACCTGCTGTAGCTCACACTCCAGCATCCACGATATGACATACCGCACACTGTTTTCAACCAACAGGCACATGGTACCGTTGATCAGACAGGCGGTAAATTTCTGCCCCGGCGTGCCACCAAACAGCATAACTGTGATGAACAGAAAAAGAAGCGTGTAAACCACTGCCATCGGCGTAAAAAAGCCATGGTTGCGCATGACCGAGAGGGTCATCGTAAGCATGGTTATAACACCGGACCACACCAGAGGGTGCTTTACCCTGCCCTTGCCAAGGTAAGCATATTCAACCATGATAAAGCCGAGCCATTGGGTCAGGCAGACCCAGTGGCCGTACATATACCAGCGCCAGAATTCTTCATTCATCGCCGAACTGCCCCTTCCATTCCAGCCATGCGCTGCGGATGGCTGTATAGTACTGTCGGCTGACGCTCAGTTCTACCCCGCTGCGCAGCTCCACCTTATAGTTGCGGATGGAGCGCACATATTGCAGATTGACCACATCGCTGCGCCCTACCTGCAAAAAGCCGTTTTCGTACAGCATGGCGGGCAGATCAGCGATCTTGCCGTAAAAGGTGCAGATGGGCTGGTGCGGGATATCGCCGTAGACGTTGATCTGCCGCAGATCGCTTTCCAGATAATAGATCTGATCCAGCGGGATCTCACTGGTGGTACGGTTGTGGTGCACCTCCAGCGTTTTTCGGAGGTCGGACATGCCGGAAAAAATATCCTCCAGACAGCTGGGCAGCTGGGCGGCAATATCCCGCTTGAGTAGGTAGCGGTAAGCGTTGACCGTGTAGCCCTGCGGGGCAAATTCCAGATAAGCCGAAATGTACACCAGCACGATATCCGGGGCGACCTGCCGCAGCTTGCGTCCCAGTGCAATGCCGTCGGTGGTTTTCAGGTCTACATCCAGAAACGCCAGCTGGTAGCGTTCCAGCTCCGGGGTAGCCAGCAGCTGCTCGCCGCTGGTGCAGACGGTGCTCTGCACCTGAATCTCCCGGGCGCGGAACCATTCCGAGATGTACTCGTCCATCTGTGCAGCGAAGGCCGCATCATCGTCACAGACCAGAATGTGCATGGGTGTGTTTCCTCCTTTTTGAATACAAAAAAGCATATAGCAGTGTTTCCCGCCGGGAGAAGCACCCTATATGCTTTTATATTACACTTGTTCCGCCTGTTCGTCAATCAAAGACGGAGCAGACGCTGGGATCACTTATGCAAGGAATTTGTCGTAGAGACCAAATGCAAAGATGAACACCACGATAAGCGGCAGCACATAAGTCAGGTAGCCGCGCATCCAGTCCTGCACCTTGAGACCCTTGCCGGTGTTGACCTCTTTTTTGTAGTTCTGCCAGCCCCAGCCGTAGCGGGTAACGCAGAACAGCAGATATACCAGGCTGCCCAGCGGCAGGAAGAGGTTGCTGACCAGAAAGTCCTCTACATCCAGCACAGCACCGCCGAACACTGCAAAGCCATCCCATGCCCACAGGTTATAGCCCAGCACACAGGGCATGGACAGCAGGATGATGAGCACAAGGTTCACCAGACTGGACTTTTTACGGCTGCAGCCGGTCAGTTCCATGCCACAGCAGATGATATTCTCGAACACCGCCAGCACGGTGGACATGGCTGCAAAAGCCATAAACAAAAAGAACAGGCTGCCCCACAGCCGTCCCATGGACATATTGGCAAAGATATTGGGCAGGGTGATAAAGATGAGGCTGGGGCCGCTGGTCTGGTCCACATGGTAGGTAAAGCAGGCCGGGAAGATGATCAGACCGGCGGTAATGGCTACAAAGGTATCCAGCACCACAATGCGGACAGATTCGCCCAGCAGGGAATGTTCCTTGCCGATATAGCTGCCGAAGATGGACATGGCGCCGATGCCAAGGCTCAGGGTGAAGAAGGCCTGATTCATAGCGGAGACCAGTGTGTTGACCACGCCCACCTCCTGCATCCGGGCAAAGTCCGGCACAAGGAAGAAGGAAAGGCCTTCCTTTGCCCCGGGCATGAACAGGCTGTTGACGGCAAGCACCACCATAATGAGGAGCAGGGCGATCATCATGCCCTTAGTCACGCGCTCCAGACCGCTTTGCAGACCCTTGGCGCACACCAGAATGCTCACTACCACCACAAATACCATCCAGAAGGTCATAGTAGCGGGGCTGGCCAGCATTTCGGTAAACTTACCGGCCACCTGCTCGGCGTTGAGCCCCGCCAGTTTGCCGACGGCGGTCATGTAGAAATAGTGCAGCATCCAGCCCGCCACGGTGGTGTAGAACATCATCAGCAGGTAGCAGCCGATGAGGGTGAAGTAGCCGTGGATGTGCACTTCTGCCCCGGCTTTTCCAGTGCCTGATACGCCCGCACCGGGCTTTTGCGGGAGGCGCGTCCCACGGCGAATTCCATGGTCATGATAGGCAGACCCAGAATGACTAGAAAGATCAGGTAGAATAGTACAAAAGCACCGCCGCCGCCCTGACCTGCAATATACGGAAACTTCCACACGTTGCCGATGCCGATGGCACAGCCTGCGGAAAGCAGAATAAAGCCCAGACGGGATTTCAGAGTTTCTCGTTCCATGATCCGATAACTCCTTACTTCTGCTTACGGGGTGTGTTTTTGCCCACGGGACCGCGAGGACGGCGCTCGGCAGCCTTGGACTGCTGCGCAGCAGAACGGGTCTGTGCACGACCCTTGACCGCTGCGGCACGCAGACCGTTCACCTCGGCCTTAGTCAGCTCGCGGTAGGTACCGGGCTTGAGCATTCCCAGCTTGACCACGCCCTCGGCGTTGCGCTTCAGGCGCACCACCTCAAGACCCACGCTCTCGCACATTCGGCGGATCTCGCGGTTCTTGCCCTCCTTCAGGGTCATTTCCATCACAGTGCGGCCAGGCTCGTCAGTGACCACATTGATGGCACAGGGCATGGTCTTGGTGCCGTCGTCCAGCACGACGCCGCTGCTCAGCTTGAGGATGGTGGCCTCGTCGGCGCGGGGCTGCACGGTAACGCGGTACAGCTTGGAGATACCGCCGGACGGATGGGTGACAGCCTGTGCAAAGGCGCCATCGTTGGTCATCAGCAGCAGACCCTCGCTGTCCTTATCCAAGCGGCCCACCGGGTACAGGCGGGCGGGGATGTCGCTGACCAAGTCCATCACGGTCTTGCGGCCAAGTTCATCGCTGGCGGTGGTCACATACCCGCGGGGCTTGTACAGCGCCAGATAATACAGCTGCTGGTTTTTCTGGATGTAGATGCGCTCGTCATCCACATGGAGCACGTCACGGTTGGGGTCCATCTTGTCGCCCACCTTGACCGGGTGGCCGTTCACCTTGACGCGGCCCTCGGCAATGATCTGCTCGGCGGCGCGGCGGGAGCACAGACCCTGCTCGGCCATGATCTTCTGAATACGTTCTTCTGCCATAATATTACTCCTTGTGCGCCTCACGGCGCTCAAAACGCGCACCGCTCCCCTGCTTTTGCGGGGCACGGTGCGCGGCTATATAAACCGCAGGCCAAAAGGCCTGCGGCTGCGGTTAGGTTGCTATAAAGGGTTACTCTGCCTTAGGCTCCTCTGCGGGTGCCTTATCGTCCTTTTTGACCAGCGTGGTGAGCTTTTCCACCAGCTCGGGCAGCATGGTCAGGGCGCGGTCGATGCTGTTGGAGCTATCCGACAGCTGGATGGTGCGCACGCAGCCATCCTTGATGACCAGAAATGCCACCGGCTGGATGTTGACACCGGCACCGGAGCCGCCGCCAAACAGATCCTTGTTGGCAGCGTTCTTGCCGTTAAAATCGGTACCGCCGGAGGCGAAACCAAAACTCACCTTGGACACCGGCAGGATGGTGATGCCATCCTCGGTGGTGATGGGCTTGCCGATAATGGTGTTGGAGTCCACCATCTGGTGAATTTTCTCCATCGTAACGTTCATCAGGCCCTGAATAGGATGCTCTGCCATAAAACAACTCTCCTTTATTCATCCGTGCAGGCAGCAGGCCGCCGGAAAGCATTCTGATATAGATTTAGTGTATCATCTTCAAATAAAAATGTCCAATACTTTTTTACGCCAGAACTCGTACAGCACCCGCACAGCGGCAATGACGATGAACAGCGCCTGTGCGCTGACACGGAAGGATACCTTGTCCTGCACAGTAGGCTGGGCGCTGCCGAAGTCCGGCAGAACGCGCAGCTGGTCAAATTCCAGAAAGAAAAAGCAATCCAGCACGCCAAGGGTCGGGTACAGCCACGCTTGCAGCTTGCCGTAGCTGCGGGCAGCTGCGGCGGGGTCGTCCCCGCGCACGCCAAGGCAGACCGAGATCTTTGTAAAACGGAGCACGCCAAACACTGCCCGCAGCAGCGTACCCACGCCCCGCAGCATGGTGCAGATCACATCCAGCGTGATCTTTGCCTTTTGGCGGGGCGGCTTTTCGGCTTTAGGCTTTGCGGGCTGCGCAGCCTTTTTTTCAGCCTTTTTGCGCTTACGCTCCGCACGCCATGCGCGGAATTTTGCTTTCAGTCTGCCGGTAAAGCCCTTGGGCTCCTCCGGCTGGGCGGGAGCTTCAGGCTTGGGGTATTGGAACACCGGGAAGGTAATGCCAGTGCCCGGCCTTTACGGTAAGCGTATCGTTTTGCCAGCAGACATCCGCGCAGAAGGGGCACAGCAGCAACAGCGCCGCCAGCACCAACAAAATCAGCAGCAGGATGCCCACCGCCTTGAGGACGAACAGCAGACAAGCGCCCACTGCGGAAAGAACCATGCCCATGGATCAGCCCTCACTTTCGGTCGGATCATCTGCCGGTGCGTCGCTATGCACCGGCGGCAGGTCTGCCAGACTGGACAGTCCGAACACACGCAAAAATGTATCGGTGGTGCGGAAGCTGACCGGACGACCCGGCAGATCCAGACGTCCGGCTTCTTCGATGAGCCCCTTTTCCAGCAGACCGGACACGCTGGAGGAGGAATCCACGCCGCGCACCTGCTCAATAAAGGCGCGGGACACCGGCTGGTTGTAGGCGATGACGGTCAGGGTCTCCATAGCCGCAGGGCCAAGCGGTACGGCGCGGCGGCTGTCCAGCACGCGGCGCACACAGTCTGCCCACTGGGTCTTGGTAGCCAGCTGCCACCGGGTATTCAGATGCAGCAGCACAGGCCGCTGTCTTCCCGCTGATAGCGGGTGTGCAGGGTCTCCAGTGCGGCATCCACGCTGGACTGGGGCAGCTGCACCGCCTGTGCCAGCTTATCAGCACCTATGGGGTCGCCGCAGGCAAAAAGCATAGCCTCCACGGCGGCAAGGGTTTGTTTCTGGTTCATGGGTTCTCCTTATTGCGTTCCGGGCGGGTGTGGCGCATGGTCAGCGCTCCCCGGTCGTCCAACGCGATGCGTCCGCCGCGCACCAGTTCCAGCAGCGCCAGAAAGGTAGCTACGTTAGTGCTGCGGCTCTGGCTGCGGGAAAACAGCTGCTCCATTTTTGCCACAGTGCCACCCAGCATCCGGCGCAGGATGTACACCACCCGGCTGGTGACCGATACCATGGGCGCGGTGACCAGCGGCTCAAACTGCTGCTGAGTGGGCACGCGGCGGGTCTTGGTGCGGCCTGCCAACGCCTGCCAGTAGTCCGCCAAGATCTGCGGAGCATGGTGCAATGCGTAGGTGTTATCCCACTCCACTTCCATGGGACGGCGCACGAATACCGGAGCAGCCTCTCCTTTTGCGCGCAGCAGAGCCGCCATGCGGCGGCACTGGTCGTACTCGATGAGCTGACCGGTGAGTTCCTGCTTCATGCGCTCGCCCTCTTCGCTGCGGGGCAGCAACAGAAAGCTTTTCATCTCCACCAGATGCGCCGCCATTTCAATGAAGGCGCTGGCGGTCTCGGGGTCAGGGTCAGCCTGCTCCACGGTGCGGGTGTACTGGTCGATCAGCTGCAGGATGGGGATATTATGCAAGTCCATTTTATGTTTGGCCACCAGAGCCAGCAATAATTCCAGCGGGCCGTCAAAATCTTCTAAATGGAAGGTCAATTCCTCTGCCACTCAGATCACCGCCCCAAGGCTGCTGGCATAAACGGCGTAGGCGATCTTATCGATATAGCCGGTGCCTGCGCCCAAAAGCGACCACACCACGTTATTCAGGTAGTAGAGCGGCGTATCCAGAAAGCGCCCCAAACCGCTGCCAGCATGACGATCATGATATATTTTTCGTACCGCATCAGGCCAAAGTAGATGCGCTGCGGCAGCACCACCAGCAGAATGCGGCTGCCGTCCAGCGGCGGCACCGGAATCAGGTTGAACACCGCAAGGCTGACGTTCATCAGCACCAGATAGCGCAGGAACATGGCAATGTAAATGGTAGCGTTATTGACCGGCGCCCAGTAGTACATTACCTTCCATGCCACCATGCCAAGGTAAGCCAGCACAAGGTTTGCCACAGGGCCTGCCAGTGCCGTAAGCGCCATGCCCCACTTAGGGTTTTTGAAGTTGCGGGGGTTGGTGGACACAGGCTTTGCCCAGCCCACGCCTGCAAACACCATGCACAGGGTGCCCAGCAGGTCAAAGTGTGCAAAGGGATTCAGCGAAAGACGCCCCTCGCGTTTGGCGGTGGCATCGCCCAGCAGCCATGCTGCCAGCGCATGGCCAGCCTCGTGGAACGGAATGGCCACCAGCGCCACCAGTGCGCGGATGATATAATAGGTTGCCTGTGTGGTCATGTAAATCTCCTGTCAAAACGAATTTCATTCTTTATAATACTATTTTTTTGTGTCCTGCACAAGCCCCACAGCACCGGGAATGCAAAAAGCTACAGAAAATTTAAAAAAAGACTTGCTTTTTCTTTGTAACTCTGGTAAAATAGTCAAGCTGATTATTTTGATTCCATACTTCACTGTAGGAGGTGCAATTACCATGGCTAAGTGTGAATGCTGCGGCAAGGGTGTTACCTTTGGTATCAAGGTCTCTCACTCTCATCGCCGTTCCAACCGTACCTGGAAGCCGAATGTCCGTCGTGTCAAGGCGGTCGTGGAGGGCTCTCCCAAGTATGTCTACGCATGCTCCCGTTGCCTGCGCGCTGGCAAAGTTACCCGCGCTGTCTAATTTGGTGTATGTGGCCGGTCACTTTGTCGAGTGGCCGGCTTTTTATTTGCCGCAAGGAGAGAAATAAAATGTCTTTGCCTGTTGATCCCATCATGCTGCTGAGCGTGGTGAACCTGAAACTGCGGGATCAGTATAAAGATCTCGATGCGCTGTGCGAAGATCTGGAGGCCGACAAGGCCGGTCTGTGCGCAAAGCTGCACGCTGTGGGCTACGATTACGACCCGCAGCGCAACCAGTTTGTCTGATTATAGCTTCCAAATCCGGCACCGGTGCACAGCGACTGTGCCCGGGCCGGTGAATGATAAAATAAGGAGTGCTTGATTTATGATCCAGGGTACCTATTACAAAGAGTGGAGCACGGTTCTGGGCCGTGAGATGGAGTTTAAGGTGTACGGCCATGCCGGTGTGCCGGTGCTGGCACTGCCCGCCCGCGGCGGCCGTTTTTATGACTGGGAGAACAACGGGATGCCCGATGCCATTGCCCAGCTGCTGAACGAGGGCAAGGTGCAGCTGTTCTGCGCAGATGCCATGGACGGCGAGGGCCTTTTGAACGGTGATCTGCCCCAGCGCCGCCGCGCCGAGCTGCAGGAGAAGTATTTCGTCTACCTGACCGCTGAGCTTGCTCCCCGTATTCTGACCCTGAACAACGCCAAAAAGGGCACCCGGATCTGGACTGCCGGTGTAGACTTGGGCGCTTACCACGCCGTCCACTGCCGTCTGCGCCGTCCCACCTTGTTTGCCGGTGCTGTGGGTATGGGCGGTATCTACGACCTGACCCGCTTCTGGGGCACCGACAGCGATGACATGGTGCTGCGCTGCGCTCCCCTTGCCTATTTGCAGGAGAACGGCATTGCCAACAAGCCTGCGCTGGCCAAGGCTGAGGAGAACAGCCTGATCCTCTGTGCCGGTCAGGGTGCCTACGAGGGCGATGCACTGGACGACACGCAGGCACTGGCTGATCTGCTGAAGGATCAGGGCATGCCCGCACATCTGGAGATCTGGGGCGGTGACGTTTCCCACGACTGGTACTGGTGGGGCAAGATGTGGAGCCTGTTTGCACCGCGCATTCTGGAAGTAAAGTAAGAGCTTACAACGAGGGAAAGCCTGCGGGGCTTCCCTCGTTTTTTATATACAGCGGTTTTGAATGCCTCCGCGTGCGCTCTGGCCATGTTCAGCGGAATTTCATCTTTTAATTTATGGTCCAGAAACGCCTGCGGCGTTTCCGAACCATTTTTTGTCAGCTGTACTATTTATATTTCATTTCCTACTTGAATTGTCGGATATTATGTGCTATACTGCTGTTGCAAGAAAATATACCCATGGGGGTTTATGAAAGGAGCGATTCCGATATGGAAGAGACCAAAAAGCACTGTTGCTGCTGCGTTGATACGCCGGAAGCGGACGCTGCGGCAGACACTGCTGTCCCCTGCTGCTGCCGCCACAAAGTGCGCAGCCCGGAGGAACACAAAGCTCTGCTCAACCGGCTGAACCGTATTGAAGGACAGGTGCGCGGCATCCGCGGGATGCTGGAAAAGGACGCCTACTGTGTGGACATTCTGGTACAGGTAGCCGCAGCCAATGCGGCGCTGAACAGCTTTTCCCGGGAATTGCTGGCACAGCACATCGGCAGCTGCGTGGCGGATGACCTGCGTGCCGGCAGCGATGAAAAGCTGGAAGAGCTGCTCCGGCTGCTGCCCAAACTGATGAAATGACCGCCCGCCGGGCAGACTGACCACAAGGAGAAAAAGCAATGGAACAATTCAACGTTACCGGCATGAGCTGCGCGGCCTGCTCTGCCCGGGTAGAAAAGGCCGTAAAGAGTGTGCCGGGCGTCACCAGTTGTTCGGTAAGCCTGCTGACCAACTCCATGGGCGTAGAAGGCACCGCTGAGGATGCCGCCATTATCCGTGCCGTAGAGCAGGCCG
>ENA-OQEN01000797-OQEN01000797.1-human-gut-metagenome-genome-assembly--contig:-NODE-797-length-13005-cov-2.449837_pt1 | contig 13005 bp, 16 predicted proteins | sample MGYA00242791_ERZ504627 | MGnify/ENA primary metagenome ERZ504627 (study PRJEB26092, sample SAMD00036316) | human gut metagenome | host: Homo sapiens | study: EMG produced TPA metagenomics assembly of... | reverse complement strand
CGCATGAACAATATCATTGAATTTCAAAACGTTAGCTTCCGGTACGACAGCGATACGGAAACGCCGCTGCCGCGTGTCATCGAGCACCTCGATTTTTCCGTGCGGAGAGGGGAGTTTGTGGCGGTGCTCGGGCATAACGGCTCCGGCAAATCAACCCTTGCCAAGCTCTGCAATGCGATCCTCCTCCCCGAAGAAGGTCATGTGCTCGTAGATGGGATGGATACGGCGGATGAAGCGATGAAATATGAGATTCGCCAAACGGTGGGCATGGTGTTTCAAAACCCGGATAACCAGATCGTCGCTACCATTGTGGAAGAGGATGTGGCCTTTGGTCCGGAAAATCTGGCGTGGATCCGCGGGAAATCCGCCAGCGCGTGGATGATGCATTGCGGTCTGTGGAAATGTATGACTTCCGCGAGAAGGAGCCGCACCGCCTCTCCGCCAAAGCGCGGATTGACCACCGCGCCCAAGATATACTGCATCACGGCCGGGGAAAGGCCGGTCGTATAGGAATTGACAAGCACCATCAGCGCATCCTCTGAGAGGACGCCCGTGCACAGCTCCACAAAGGAGTATATCTTATCCTCCAGCTTCCAGATCTCCCCCGACGGGCCACGCCATAGGAGGGCGGGTCCATGATGATGATATCATAGCGATGGCCGCGGCGAATTTCACGCTCGACGAACTTAACGCAGTCGTCAACAATCCAGCGCACAGACCTGCCTGCCAGCCGGAGGCTGATGCATTCTCCTTCGCCCAGGCAACCATGCCCTTGGAGGCATCCACATGCACCACCTCGCGCCCGCCTCCAGGCAGGCGAGCGTTGCGCCGCCCGTATAGGCAAAGAGGTTGAGCACCTTCACCGGCCGGCCGCCGAGCGGATCACATGGCGCACCAGATTCCAGTTGACCGCCTGCTCCGGAAAGAGCCCCGTATGTTTAAAGCCCATCGTTTTGATGTTGAACCGCAGGGTGTGATAGCTGATCTGCCACACATCCGGCAGCCCGCCATACACCTCCCACCGCCCACCGCCCGATGAAGAGCGCAGATAGCGGGCGTTTGCCTTTCTCCATAGGGGATGCGCCCGCTTTGTCTGCCAAATCACCTGCGGTCCGGGCGGATGAGGGTGATCTCCCCCCACCGCTCCAGACGCTCACCGGACGAGCAGTCAATCAGTTCGTAATCCTTCCAACTATCTGAAATTCGCATTCGTCAAATTAACCTTTCCCGTACCACCTCGCGATAGATTCGCCAAGACGCTGAATTTGTTTCTCATCGCGCCCCTCAAGCATCACCCGCACGAGCGGCTCCGTGCCGGAGACACGCACCAATACGCGGCCGCTATCGCCAAGTTCCTCTTCGGCAGCGGCAATTGCAATTTTAATCTCCTCATCGCTGTCAAAACGCACCTTGCCGAAATTGGACACACGCACATTGATTAATACCTGCGGGAAAACCTCCATGCAGGAGGCAAGCTCCGACACCTTCTTCCCGCTGCGCTTCATCACACCAAGCAATTGGACAGCGGTGAGCTGGCCGTCGCCGGTGGTTGCAAAATCGAGGAAGATCACATGACCGGACTGCTCTCCGCCAATCGAATAGCGGTGTTTAAGCATGTGCTCGAGCACATAGCGGTCGCCTACCTTTGTGGTTTTGCATTGGATGCCGTTGTGTTTGCAAAATTGGAAGAAACCCATATTGCTCATCACCGTGACCACGGCGGCATCTTGGCGAGTTGGCCACGCCGCTTCATATCGAGCGCACAGATCGCAATGATCTTATCACCGTCAATAAGCCCGCCCTTTTCATCGATCACCAGCAAACGGTCTGCGTCGCCATCAAAGGCAAGGCCGATATCACAGCCCTGTTCCACGGTATAGGCCTGGAGCTGCTCCAAGTGTGTCGAGCCGCAGCGGTCGTTAATATTCACGCCATCCGGCTCCGCGCTGACGATGTGGCATTCCGCGCCGAGGGTGGTGAACAGCTCCTTGGCCGTAACGCAGGCCGACCCGTTTGCACAGTCAAGCGCTACCTTCATCCCATCAAAACGCAGATTTGTTGTGGAAATGATATGGCCGATATAGTCGGAGAGCGCATACTGTGCGCGGGTGACCTTGCCGACCTCCCCGCCCACCTTGATGGGGGGAACGCGCGCTTCATCGAGGATGATCGCTTCGATCTCCTCCTCGAGCGCGTCCGGCAGCTTGTAGCCATCCGATTTGAAAATTTTAATGCCATTATATTCGCAAGGGTTGTGGCTGGCAGAGATCATCACGCCCGCATCGTAGCCATATTTCGTGACGAGATAGGCGACCGCCGGCGTGGGGACAACGCCCACGAGCAGCACGTCGGCGCCCACAGAGCAAAAGCCCGCCGTGAGAGCCGCTTCTAACATTTCTGATGAAATACGCGTATCCATGCCGATCAATACGCGGGGGCGGGAATGGGTATCGTCCGTGAGCACCATAGCGGCTGCACGGCCGATTTGCATGGCGAGTTCACAGGTCAATTCGCTGTTGGCAACGCCGCGCGCGCCGTCTGTACCGAAAAGTCTTCCCATTGAGAATAGCACCTCCAAAAATGATGTGGGTTTCGGGCGCAATGCGCCCGCCTTCCATTGAATCTTCTCTACCCCTTTATAAATCCAGCTTTTGCTGCCCCGCATATCAATGCCGAGATGCCGATAACCTGCGGGCGTAACAATCCTGCCGCGCGGCGTCCGGCTCAAAAAGCCGATTTGCATCAGATACGGTTCGTAAACATCCTCGATTGTGACCGCTTCTTCCCCAATCGCAGCGGCGATCGTCTCAAGCCCAACCGGGCCTCCGTTATAGTTACGGATCATAGCGGTGAGCAGAAGCCGATCAATAGAATCGAGCCCTAGAGAATCGATCTCCATGCGGTCGAGCGCCGCCCGGGCATTTTCTGCGTCGATCACGCCGTTGCCAATCACCTGCGCGAAATCCCGCGCCCGCTTTAAAAGCCGGTTTGCAATGCGGGGCGTTCCGCGCGATCGGGAGGCAATTTCCCGCGCGCCTGCGTATCCACCTCAATATTGAGAATCCCTGCGCTGCGGTTGACGATCTTGCCCAGTTGCTCCGGCGTGTAGAGCTCTAGGCGCAAAATCACGCCAAAGCGGTCGCGCAGCGGGGCCGTAAGCTGCCCGGCGCGGGTGGTCGCACCCACAAGCGTGAAACGCGGCAAATCCAACCGGATGGAACGGGCGGACGGCCCCTTGCCGATGATGATATCGAGTGCATTATCCTCCATTGCCGGATAGAGCACCTCTTCCACGCTGCGAGAAAGACGATGAATTTCGTCGATAAAGAGCACATCGCCTTCACTCAGGTTCGTCAGCAACGCGGCGAGATCTCCGGGTTTTTCAATGGCCGGGCCGGAGGTCACGCGCAGGTTCACTCCCATTTCATTGGCGATGATGCCCGCGAGCGTTGTTTTACCGAGGCCGGGCGGGCCGTAGAGCAGCACATGGTCGAGGGCCTCCCCGCGCCCACGCGCCGCCTCTATATAAATACGCAGGTTCTCTTTGACTTTTTCCTGCCCGATATAATCTGTGAGCACCCGCGGGCGGAGCGAGGTTTCCAGATCCGCATCCTCCGGCACATAGTCTGGGGCGACGATGCGATTTTCAAAATCCGTATCCATAATAGTATGACCGCCTTTTTCAAAATTCCATTGGTTTCGTGCCCTGCCCGTCAAAAAGAGGCTTTACGAGGTATAGACAGGGATTTTCCTCATTCCAAAGCGTTTCAAAAATTTCCAGAGGTTCAAATCCGCAGGCAAGATAAAACGCGCGCGTTTCACATAGGAAGCGCTGCCCACCGTGTCGGCAAGCGTTTTCACCGTGAGGTAGCGGTAGCCGCGCGCAACATAGCTGTGCGCGCACAGCCTCAATAAGGTGCAGCCAATGCCTTGGCGGTGATATTCCGGCAGAACGCCCATCACGGCAATTTCACACGCCGCGTCGGTATGCTCCTCAGCTGCGAGAAAGCCAATGGGCTCCTCATCCTCCAACGCACAGAGGAAAAATTGGGCGCGGGTATTCTTTGCATACTGCCTAGCCGCTTTCCAGTCGCCAAACCAAGCAGGCAGCGCATGCAAAATGCGCAGGCAGATTTCCTCTTTACGATCCGGGTCCAGCACATGCCGATATTCCACAAAATTCCCCCTAGTCACCGCGCCCAAGAAGCACAGGGCAAGCGCGAAGTCAATCCATAAAAACAAATTTATAGCGGGCGCGCCAAAACCTTGAGGGCCCGTTTAATGAGCTCCTCCACCGGGAGGGAGCTATCCAGCTTGCCGACCGCAACGCTCGCCTCCGACTGCGCGTAGCCGAGCATCACGAGAGCGCTGACAGCCTCCGCCGCCGGCCCCGCCGCGTTGGCAGATCCTGCCGCCTCCAGCTCAGGAGAAGAAAATTGTTCGGGCAAGCCCTTAGCGAGCTTATCCTTGAGCTCCAGCACCACGCGCTGCGCAAGTTTCGGCCCCACGCCCTGCGCGCGGGTGATGGATTTGCTATCCCCCGTGGCAATACACAAAGCGAGCTTTTCCGGCGAAAGCTCTGAAAGGATGGAAAGCGCGGCCTTTGGCCCCACACCAGAAACGGAAATTAGCATTTTAAAACACGCAAGCTCCGTTTCACCAAAAAAGCCGAACAGGTCGAGCGCATCCTCGCGGACGTGAGGTAGGTGTAAAGCGTTACCTTACCGCCCGCAGGGCCCAGTTGTTTTAAGGTGTTAAGCGTTGTCAGGCATTTGAAGCCAACGCCGCCGCATTCGACGACCGCTGTGGTCGCATCCATATGGATGAGCGTGCCGGTCACGCTGTAAATCATCGAACCTTCAGCCCTTTTCCCTTAATTTTCCCATGAGCGAGCCGCTCGCATGCGCATGGCAAATGGCCATGGCAAGCGCATCGGCGGTATCGTCCGGCTTGGGGATTTCCGAAAGGTGGAGGATGAGCCGCGTCATCTCCTGCACCTGTTTTTTTCCGCCCGGCCATAGCCTACCACGCTCTGCTTGACTTGCAGGGGCGTGTATTCATAAACCTCCAGGCCGCACTTTTGCGCCGCGAGCATCAAAACGCCACGCGCTTGGCCAACATCGATGACTGTTTTTGCGTTGCTGTTGAAAAAAAGCTTTTCAATAGACATCGCCTGCGGGGAATAGCGCTTCATGAGAAGCTCCGCCTCATCGTAAATCAGCTCCAGCCGCCGGCTGAAGGACATGCCTGCGGGCGTGGTAATCGCGCCGTAATCCAAAACTTTAAAATGATTGTTTTCATAACCGATCACGCCCCAGCCCACGATTGCGTAGCCGGATCGATCCCTAAAATGACCATGCGAAACCCCTTTGCAAAAAGTTGGATAGATACATTAGGTTATTTTACCACAAAAACGCGTGCGGTTCAATTTTAAAATTCACGTGAATGGCGCGTAAAAAATTGAATTTCCATCCTTCCTCCCCATTTGTTTGCTTTCAATGGAACGGAAATAATATGGCTAAAGCGAGCGAAAGCTGCTTTCTCCTTTTCAATCGGCTATTTTTAACCTACAACAATCAATGATCAAGAAGCGGATATCGCACGCATCTGTGCGAACAGAAAAATACAGCAAAGGGGCTGTTGCAAAATGCAAAAACATTTTGCAACAGCCCTTTTAAAAAACCGTTTTTGCCTCACGCAGGCAATTGCGGGCTTTGCGCGCCCGAAACCACGGTTTTTCTCATGACGAGTTTCCGCAAGGAGCGTTTTGCAACGCGCCCTTTTGATTTCCCATAAAATACTCTTTTAATCCGCCGACCTCTGCCCCGTCCTTCTCACCGTCGTTTTCACCTCTACCGTCAGCTCCGCCTTTGGTAGCACCTCCCGCCAACGATTTTCTACACTGCGAAACGCATCCGGCTCTGAGAGCCACAGCCGGTTCCCAAGCCGGAGCACATCGCTGCGATAACTCTTCAGGCAGATTTCAGCTGTACTCCGGAGCTGGCTTTCCAGCATTGTTGAAACCGCAGCTTCAATTTGTGCGCGCACTTTGCTCTGCACGCTTCCGAAATCCGCGCGCTCAATCTCGTTGAGATCGCATACACAGTTGATCTCCGCGCGGTAGGCGGGCAACCCGTTTTTCATCTCCGTTGTAAATTTCGTATCCGCTTTAATGAGCTCCAACGACGCTTTGCCAAAGGAATCCCCCTCCACAACCAGGTCGCCGCTCTCGGCCTGCCCAGTCAAAAATAGGAGTGCGCGCGTTTCATCCGCATCCAGATCGCCTACATACTTCCCCTCCCGGAAGATTGCTAGCCCATCTGTCAACACCGTATCCATCTCCTGCGCCTTGTCCACCACTGGTTTTAAAAGCGGGAGATATACGTCCGACGTTTTATCCTCCAGCAGCGTAATCGCCTTGTGCAGCGGCATCTGGAGCGTTTTGGCGTTTACCTGCCCCATCTTCAAACCCATCTGGATTTCCCGCGCAGGAATCGAGCTGCCATTGAAGGGCGATTTGATGATATCCGCCGCCTTTCCCCGCGCCACGGCAAGATCGACCACTGGCCGTGTGGCGTAATCCCGCACAAAAAAATCGAGCGTTTCATTCAACCCCTCGCGCGCCACATCCGCACCGAATACGATGATCCAGTTGTGCGAATAAAGCGGCCTTCGCCCTGCGGTGAGCGTAACATTGCGCATGGCATCCGCGATCGTTGCGCCGCTCGTTTCATAAACCTTCGTCACGTTGCCGGACATACCGTCATCCTGCCCGCCTGCAACCGCTGTGTTAAAGGCCTGTAATGTTAGAAGATAGCCGTCCGCCGTCCGATCCACACCGATGCCCTGCACGATCAGACGGTCGCGGATCTCACGCCCATCGTTGCCATAGTCATTATCGCAGCCTGTCAGCCCAAGAGCTAAGAGAAACACGGCGCAAATCGCAAATATCTTTTTCATACGGACGCCGCCTCCTTCTCCAGTTTTGCCTGCCTGCGCACCGGCGGTAGCAGGCACAGTGGGATCAGGATGACGAAAACGGCAAACAGGAGCATCATGATCTCCGGCCTGGCAATGGCGTCAAAGCGCTCATAATCCCCGGAGATAAACACGGCCGCCGTGCCGAGCACCAGGATGCACCCGGCGATCCACGCCTTTTTGAAGCGCCTGCCAAAGGCCCGGCGCAGGCAGGTGACCGTCAGCAGTGTAAAAAACGCGAGCTTAACGAACAGGCAGAGAATCCACACGCCCGTATGAAACGCGTCAAGCCGCTGTAGCACGCTGAATTCAGCGAGCACTGCCAGCGAATGAAACGGGAAGAGCTGCGTTTGAAAAAACACGCCCAGCACGGAAATCGCGCAGAAGAAGAGAAGCGCCATTGCCAGCGTCAGCCACAGCGTCCATTTGACATAACCCTTTGTGAGCTTTCCGCGCACGCGCGGCGCAATCACGGCGAGTGCCGCCGCCTCTGCCGTGCCGGAGAGGAAAGCCGCCGTGCCCCGAAGCGTTGGCATCACACCGTCATAAAACAGCGGCGTAAAATTTAGCGGCTCAAAACGCGGCAGCAAAACGGCGATCACAAAACCAAGCGTTACGGCCACCAGCAGCACTGCCAGGCCGGAGAGCCGCCCGAGCGCCTCCAGCCCGAAACCGGCCGCTGCACAGCTGATGAGAATGATAATCAGCAGAAAAATCGTGAAATCCGAATCTGGAAACAGCCGCGAGGTTGCAAACAAATCAAAGCGCGTCACGCTGAGCAGCGCCACGAAGAGGAAAAACAACGCATACAATACCGCAAGAATTTTAGAAAGCACAGGCGAAATCCTGTAGGCACAGTCAAAGATATCCCAATCCGGGCGTGCCTGATACAGCGCATACAACGGTAGCGCGCTGATAAGCATCCCCAACGGATACAGAAACGCCTGCACGAGCAAATCAGAGGAGAGCGCAATCTCATTGAGCGCAGGAATATACGTCAGCGTGACGAGAATCCGGCTGACGAAAAAGATGGAGTAGAGCTGAGCCGGCTAATCTGATGCGAGTTTGTCATTCTACAGGCCGTCCTTTCTAACTGAACTGATTAAAAATCCTCCGGCTCCCGCTTATCTGAGCCGTTGAGATCCTGCACCTTCATCTTATAGCGGCCGAGGCGCTTCCAGCCGACCCGCAGCACAAGATCACGCATTGCGCTTTTTCAAAGGGCGTGATGGGTGCGGAATATGGCACGCCATAGGGATTGATCGAGCAGGCGTTTAGGATGAGTAGCCCCAGGATGAGCATGATTCCGTACAGGCCGGTCAGCCCACCCACGATGATAAAGAGAAACCGCAGCACGGCCGCCGGCTCATAAAGCGACGGCACGACGAATGACTGATCGCCGTCAGCGCGAGCACAATCAACATGGGCGCGGCGATGAGCCCCGCTGTGACAGCCGCATCACCGATGACGAGCGCGCCGACAATGCTCACAGCATGGCCCACGGTTTTTGGCATCCGCAGCCCTGCTTCGCGCATGATTTCATATATAAAATGGATCACGAGCGCCTCCAGCATGATGGGAAAGGGCGTGCGCCCCTCCGATACCGCGATATCAAAGAGCATGCTCGCCGGCAGCAGCTCCTGATGGAAAATCGCCACAGCCACATAAATGCCCGGCAGCAGCATGCTAATGGCAAAGGAAATGAATTTGAGAGCACGCAGAAAGAGCGCATAAAAGGGACGATTGGAATAATCATCAATCGATTGAAAATTTTCAATGAAAAGGTGCGGCACGATCAGGCGAACGGCGTGCCGTCCACAATGACGCCCACCGCCCTCACTGATTTTGCGCACAGGGTATCCGGCCGTTCCGTAACACCCACGCCGGAGAAGAACGAAAGCCCCTTGTGATCCAGAAACGGCTGGATATAGCCGGATTCCAGCACCATATCAAGCTTCGCATTTTGAAGCCGCTGCTTGACCTCCTCCAGGATGTCGGGATTCACCCGATCCGAGAGATAGCAAAGGCAGACCATCGTTTGGCTTGTATCGCCATATTGAGCATCTCGAAACGGGCATAGGGCGTTTTGAGCCGGCGGCGGATCAACGTGGTGTTCACCTTGAGCGTTTCTACAAAGCCGTCGCGCGAACCACGCTCCTGCACCTCCGTTTCCGGGTCGGAAATCGAGCGCCGCTCAAAGCCCTGCACACCGAAAACCTCGCAGCGCGTCACACCGTCGATAAACAGTGCCGCAAAGCCTGACATCATCAGGTTGAGTACGTCCGCCATGTCGAAGGCTTCTTTATGATCCGTGCCGGAGAGCACGTGATCCCGCAGGTATAAAAACTGCTCGTCCGGCTCCTTCGGGATATTCGTGGCATGCAGGATGGGCGTAACCGCAATTTGGGAGAGTAGGAGATCATCGCACATTCCTTCGCATAGCACAAAGGCTGCCCGGTTACCATTGACAGGCAGCTCGCGCACCATCAGATCAAAGCTTGGGCCGAACACGCCGCGCAGGTAGATCAGGTTTTCCTGCAAAGAGGCAGAAATCTCCGCGGGCGGCACCTGCGTCGTTTGCGCATTGATCGGAGTAAAATCCTTCTGTACGGCATTTTTAAGCCATTGAAACATAAAACGGTCCTTCCTTTCCATTTGGCGGAAAAACAAATCAAAAATCCGCCGCTAACGGCAAAGCATAGGCCTTGCGAATAGAGGGTTCTTCAGGATAAATGATATACGCTACTGTTTTTTCCATCCTACTCCGGTTTATGCGGTGGAATATTACAGCGTAGAAACGCCATACTAGATATCGCTAAAGGCGGAAAATGAAAGCTTTGTACGCAACGCTGTGAAAGGCATGGATTGCGTATTGCCAGTCGGTACAAAATTTTGAATGGGGGCGCATGGAGTGATCCATATGCTGCTTTTTCATTTCTTTTCCGCCTTTAGACGGATGAAACAGGCCTTGCAAGGAGGAAGCAGGATGATTATTACGCTCATCCGCGCGGCGATCTTATATTTTTTGATTGTCTTTTCTGTACGTATCATGGGTAAGCGGCAAATCGGCGAGTTGCAGCCATCTGAGCTCGTTATCACAATCCTGATCTCTGAGATCGCCGCTATCCCGATGCAGGATAACGGTGCGCCTCTGATTAATTCCGTGATACCCGTACTGCTGCTGATCTCCTTTGAGGTGATTGCCTCAGTCGTGAGTATGAAATTCCCCAAATTCCGCGGCCTCATGCAGGGCCATTCCCTCATTGTCATCCGCAACGGGATGATTGACCAAACACAGCTCAAGCGGCTTCGTTTTACCGTAGACGACCTGATGGAAGCGCTGCGGCAGAAGGACGTGTTCCGAATTGAGGATGTGCAATATGCAATTGCCGAAACCAATGGCACGCTGAGCGTTCTGCTCAAGCCGGAAAAGCGCGTTCCGGTAGCGGAAGAATTAAACGTGACGATTCCGGATGACGGCTTGCCGTGTATCGTCATCAGCGACGGACGCATCATCACCTCTGCTTTTAAGGATTGCGGGATGACGATGAAAAAGCTCCAGACCCATATCAAGAAAAGCGGGCTGGAGCTAAAAGATATTCTGATTATGGAGATTGACCGCAGTGGAAATACGACGATCATCAAACGGGATGAACGGCTGAACAACGGAAAAATGGGGTAAACCCTCCCCTTTGGAGGATGAGAAAAGTAAAAGGAACGGGCGCGATTGCCCGTTCCCTCATTCAATGGACTCATTTATGGTGCTTGAAAGGAGCAAGTTTCAATGAAACGCCTGATTACAGCAATTTCCTGCTTACCATTGCGGGGATTTTATGCGGGATTGGATTTCTAAGCATGAAGAAACAAGTGGATACACTGACGCAGCTGTTCCATGAGGCGCTCAAGCCGCACAAGCAGAGGATGAAGAATGGCTCCATACTTGCACAAAAGAGCTACAAAAAGCATGGGAAAAAAGCCATGTCGTTTTTTCTATGCTGATCCAGCATCACGATCTCGATGATTTAGAGACAGACATTCTGGATTTGAACAACCTTCTGAAAGAAAAGGAGTTTAAAGAATATAAACGGACGTGTGAAGCGGGAATCATTGAACTGGATCATATTTATAATTCGGAGATACCGTCGGTGGGGAATGTGTTTTAAAGCATTACTCAAGCGTACTTTGAGCAATTGCGAGCCCAATAAATGACGATTTCGAATGACAATGATTACTCGGAAGAGTAAAACGATCGTTTCAGTGATGCAAGTGGCTATACAAATTGTTCTAACATTTAAATATCCCGATAAAAATAATATCATTAAATTAACCAATTGAACGATTGAACCCACAATGGTCGATATATTTGCATATTTAGCTAAACCCATGGGACTCAATACTGGAAACCCAAAAATATAAGACGGTAATGTAATTGCAACAATGGGCATAAGTAAACGTAAAATTGTACCAGAAGAACGAAATTTTTCTCCTAATAATAACGCACAGAAAGGTTCGGCAAAAATCCAAACACCAATACATCCAACCACAATAATCGGCATAAGGATAAATAAAATCTTTTTAATCAGTTTAAAGTCTCGATTTTTAACCATGTGTGGATATAACTATCCGCAATCGGGGAAAATGCGCTTCTGGCCGTTGCTGTCAGTTTTTCGGCTGATGTATAGTAGCCTAATGTATTTCCGGTGGGATAAAGGAAACCAAGAATAAAGGTGTTTGTTGCTCCATACAATGTCGTTGCAATTCGAGAAAAGAAATAAGTTGAAGAACGCTTGAAAGTACGCCAAAAATACTTAACGTGAGATCCGGACAAAACGAATTCCCAATCTACGATAAAGATCAATATATACCCAAATGACTGCTCCAAGAGCACCGATGATATTTAGAATGGGAATAGCATAATATTGGCTTTCATTCTTCAAAAAAACAAAAATCATAGCTGTAAAGAAAAATTTTATTGCAACCGTTCGATAGGTTATAATTGACATTTCTTCTAGGCCACGATATAAATAGTCGGGCAAAAAAGAATTAATAAAAACCCAAAGAAAATAGAGCTCGTAAAGCAACACATCCTGTTGAAATTTTAACCGTTAAGCAGAGAACAGTAACGATCAAAAAGAGATACCGCCTAGTAGAATTTTACATGTAGTAACGCCGGATAAAATTCGTTTAATTCCTCTTTATCGTCTCTATGTCGTGCTACTTCTTCCGTTGAAGATAGTATAAAACCAAAATCTAAAAACAACTGAATATAGGTAGCAAATGACATTGCAAATCCCAAATCGCCATATATCTCCGGCCCCAATATGCGCGTCTGATAGGGAACAGTAATGAAACTAAAAAGATAATTCGAAAATGTTAAAATATACAGCATAACTGTGTTTTTTAGTAAAAGTTTATTTTTCATTAGTATCTCCAATGATCCGCAAGATGTGTTTTGCAACAGATTCTGACGCTCGCCCTTCTTCTTTTATACCGAATTTGAATCGTAATGCTTTTCAGTCCTTGTTGATACTTTGTTTTTGAAAAATTATGTATTATTATCTATCAACTCCCCGATTGGGTTTGAGCCAAGGGAAACGGCAGATCTTCTAAATCAAAATAAAAATTTCTATCTTTTTTATAATCAGAAATATCCGTCGCAAACAGGAAAACGGCCTTGCCCGCTATAACGCAGCTTCAAACATCACGCTAGAATAGTCGGTGATTATCACATCAGCAATCGCTAAAATTTCATATAGATCGGGATAGTCTGTGGCATTTATCATATCATCGTTATATTCAATGCAATCTGCACAGTCCGCAACAGCAGGATGCAGTCGAATCAAAAATTTCCAGTTATCTTTTGATTGTGACAGCAAATGTAATACAGATGAAAAATCTATATTGTAGCAGTCAACATTTTTATTCTTACGGAATGTAGGTGCGTATAATACGATTCTATCGTTTTCTGAAACTCCCAAATTCGTTTTAATCTGTTTTTTTTCTAATTCCGTACAATTAAATAAAAAG
>ENA-OQEN01000796-OQEN01000796.1-human-gut-metagenome-genome-assembly--contig:-NODE-796-length-13022-cov-1.937418_pt1 | contig 13022 bp, 16 predicted proteins | sample MGYA00242791_ERZ504627 | MGnify/ENA primary metagenome ERZ504627 (study PRJEB26092, sample SAMD00036316) | human gut metagenome | host: Homo sapiens | study: EMG produced TPA metagenomics assembly of... | reverse complement strand
CCAAAGGGCCGCCGGGCCCGCCAAACGCCGCCGCCCCCCGGGCGCCGGCACAAAAAAGCCGAGGGGGGAGGGGGGACGAGGGAGATGGGCGCTCAGCCTGCGTAATCCAGCACGATGATCCGGTTTTTCCCCAGGCTTTCCGGGGTAAGCACCGCATCGCTCTGGCGCATGCGATGGATCTTCCAGCGTTTGTCCGCGCTGTTCAGGAAGGGCGCCAGGTCGCCCAGGGAGATCTTCAAGGGTTCGGTCTTATAGTGCATGGGGATCACCACGCCGGGCTGAAGCAGCCGGCAAACCTCCAGGGCCTGGTTATAATCCAAGGTATAAACGCCGCCAACAGGTACCAGTAGGATATCGATCCGGCCCAGGGCGTCCAAGGTGGATGGGGCAGGGATGTGTCCCAGGTCTCCTGCATGGAGTAAGCGAAGGCCATCCATTTCCACCAGATACATGATGTTTTTGCCCCGCAGAGCGCCCTGCTGGTCGTCATGCCAGGAAGGGAAGCCGGTGATCTTCACATCTCCGATGGAAAATTCCCCGGGCCAGTGATGATTTTGGCATGGCCGCCTTTGGCCAAGGCCACATAGTTGTGGTCGTAATGGTCGTGGCTGCAGGTCACCGCGTCCACCTCCACAGGCTCCAGGCTGTAGCCCACCTGGGGATCGCAGGGGTCCATCAGCAGACGCACGCCGCTGTTGCTGGTCAAAACAAAGCAAGAATGTCCAAGCCATTTAATATCCATAACGCTACGTCCTCCTTATTAAATGATGGATGGTGGCAGGGGATCAGACAGGGTCCTGGTAAGCCAAGAGCCTGGCCATACAGGCGGCGGGCTCCCCTAGGGAATCCGCCAGGGAAAGCCGCTGGGCAGGCGTGCGCCCGGGAAACAGGGACAAGAACGCCTGGGCGCCGCTTCGGCGCAGGGCTTCCCGCCGGGGGCTTCGGCCTCCGGGATACCCATGGCCAGCCACAGGGCGGCTTGTACGGCCCGATCTGGGGGACAGCCCTTGCCGGGCTTACGGGCGAGCATCAGGCAACGGGCGATGGCGTGATCCACAGGGTCCCTGCCGGGGTCCGGCAGGTCTGGCGCAAGGGTATTGGCCAATATATGCTTCATCATAGCGCCATATGCCTGGGGGGTCAAAAAAAGCAGGCATGTCCATGCTGTAAGAAAGCCCGTTGGATCAAAGGCTGGCCCAGCACTTGGGGGTCTGTGGCCAGCGCACGGGATAGGGCGGCGGCAGGAAGCATATCCGTGTGCCAGGCAAGGGGCACGGACACATCCGCCGCCGTTGTCCGGGTACAGACCATGGCGGGCTGGAGCCGGGCAAGGCCGGCAAACATTTGGCAAACCGCCTGGCGTACCAGGGCGTGGGGGCTATCCAAGGGCCGTTCCTCCTGCTAAACCATTATGTATTCATTAGGGTACGGCTTTCCGGAGGGAAAGTCAAGGGAAGAAATGCAGCAATTGGATGACGAACCTGCAAAAATTACAGGGGGAAGAATTGGCAACTCCAGCCGGTGGGCCCAAGGCGGGGATATAGGATGACCAAGCGTCCAGCCCGCACCTGTACCCAAGGGGCGGGGCCGACGGCTTCGTTGCTGACCCCCAGGGGCATAAGGGAGGAGAGGCAGGCTTCCGATAGGGGATAGTGGAAGCCGGACAAAGTGACGCCGGTGGCTTCGCCTCCCTGGGCAAATATGGAGACCCGGCCCCGGAGCGTGGGCGGCAGGCAACAGCGGGCCTTGGCCACGGCGGTAACGGCCACCTGGCCGTCCACCAAATAGCCCTGTTCCCCTGCATCCGCCATATGGCAAAGGAGCTGGATGTTTGCCAAGGTGTGATCCAGCTGGCCGCCTAAGCCCCCGTAGATATAAAAGACCGAATAGCCTCGTTCCCGGCCCAGTTGGGCGGCGGCCCAGGTATCCGTCACGTCTTTTTCCCGGGGCAGGGAGATCACCTGGGGATGGGCGGGCTTGGGACCGGAATCAAAATCCCCCACCACCAGATCCGGCATAAGGCCCCAGCGGGACAAATGGGCATACCCGCCGTCTGCCGCGATGAGCAGATCTCCAGGCTGGGGTTGGGGTCCCCAGGGGCAAAAGGGCCCTGCGCCGACGATATGGCAGATCTTGGCCAAAGAAAACACCTCCCATCCAGGCATAAAAGCCCGTCCTTATTATTATACGATGAACCCGCTGGAAAAACCATGGTGGCGGGCATTCCTTGCCAAGGGGATTTGGAGGGGTCGCAACCTAGGTCCCGGTTGCATAGTCTGTATAAAACCGCAAGAAGGGCCCTGCGCTTTTAATCTTCTTCGGCATGGGCCGGAGAAGGGGGAGAGGCAGGCGATGTGGGCCTGGCGGAAACATGTGAGGGAATCAATATGGAATTGGGATTGGACGCTATGGCTCCAGGCCAAAGGGGCCGGATAGCGACGTTGGTTGGAAGCGGTCCTATGGCCCGGCGGCTGGGGGATCTGGGATTTGTGCAGGGCACAGGGATCACTTGCCTATATCGTAGCCCGGCAGGGGACCCCACCGCCTATGGGATACGGGGCACAGTGATCGCCCTACGCAAACAGGACGCGGCCCGGGTGCGGGTGCGGTTATGAGCAAAGGGGCGGGAACAAAGGGAAAGACAGGACAGCCCACCAAGTGGTGGCCCTGATGGGGAATCCCAACGTGGGGAAATCCACCCTGTTCAACCGGCTGACGGGGTTACAGCAGCACACAGGGAACTGGCCTGGGAAAACCGTGGAGGTGGCCCGGGGCCGTTGTACAATAGGCGGGAGGAACTGGGAACTGGTGGATCTACCGGGGACGTATGCTTTGTTGTCCCACTCCCCGGAGGAGGAGGTAGCCCGGGCGTTGTAGCGGGGGGGGAGGCGGACGCCCTGGTGGTGGTATGCGACGCCACCAGCCTGGAACGGAATTTAAACCTGGCCCTACAGGCCATGGAGTTGACGGATCGGGTGGTGATCTGCGTCAATCTGATGGACGAAGCTCAACACAAGGGAGTCCGAGTGGACATCGACGCCCTCTCCCAGGAATTGGGCGTACCGGTGGTAGGGGCAGCTGCCGGCAGGGGAAGGGATTACACCAGCTGCTGGCGGCATTGGACGGGGTATTGGCGCAGCCAGCTGCGGCGCAAGAGACCGGCGGTTACCAGCCCGAGACCCGGCGGAAGCCTATGCCCGGGCCTCCCAAATCGCCGCCAAATGCATCCAGGGCACCGGTAAGGCTGCCTGGGAAAAGCAGCTGCGGCTGGATCGGTCCTTACCAGCCGCAAGGCGGGCATCCCGCTGATGCTGGCCCTGCTGGCCACCGCCCTGTGGATCACCATCGCCGGGGCCAATGCACCTTCCGCCCTGTTGATGGAGGCCCTGCTTTGGCTGCAAGACCAACTGGGAACCCTTTTGCTAAGCATGGGGGCGCCGGCTTGGCTCCATGGGGCTTTGGTCCTGGGGGCATTCCGGGTGCTGGCCTGGGTAGTAGCCGTCATGCTGCCGCCCATGGCCATCTTCTTCCCCCTTTTTACCCTGCTGGAGGACGTGGGCTACCTGCCCGGGTGGCCTTTAACCTGGATCGGTGCTTCTGTCGGTGCCATGCCTGCGGCAAGCAGGCTTTGACCATGTGCATGGTTCATAGCAGAATGCGAAGAAATGAATGATGGGAGTTACTGTATAAAGGGTGGTTTACGCTACCTACTACATTACATCGGCTGACGGTTCATTTGTGGCAAAAGTGATAACCAGCAGAGGGAAAGGAGTCATATATGCAACGGGGCATGGCGCTACGGGAAGCGCCATGCCCCATCTTATTCGGCCCCCCGACAAATGGGAAGTTACTTGTTCCTTTTTGCTTTAGCTGCTTTTATGCCCCAGCCAATCAACAATATAAGCCAAGCGCATAATCCTGCGATAAACCCTGTAGTCCCTATGCTTTCAAACTGCAATTTCAGCGCAACATTGAATATTTTTACAACAATAGTTCCACATAGCATCAAAGCAAGCAATAAAAGAACTTCCAATCCAATATATTTAAAAATTTTATTTTTCATAAATGGCCGCCTCCACAGCTTCTAATTTGTTGCCCTGTTTGTTCTTAATTATAACACATAAAGGAAATCGCTTTCAAGTTGTCCCTGGCCAGAAAGTAATTATACCTACATCCCTGGCCAGAAAGTAATTATACCTAGGGCGCACTTACTCACCACCCGCAAGCGGGCGGAGGTACTGCCTGACGGCAGCCGTGCGCTCTCCGAGGGGGACGCTCCAGCGGGCCCATGTCCTGCTGGTAGCACCGAAGCTGGGAGCCGTCAAAGGACCGGCTTCGGTGCTACCAGCTTCAGTGCTTTATGGTGGCCAAGAGGGGCTTAAGCCCCTCTCTTTCAAAATGTGTGCTTTTCAGGGGAAAAACCCTTGACAAATCGCTTACTGCATGGAGATAAAGATAATTTCTACGCTGGCACACCGAGAAATATTTTGGTGATGCTTGTAACAGATGATATATCTAAATCCTGTTCCATATCCGTCCGATTCCGGTGCTTTGCTTACTCCGCAATGTAATCACGCAGCCGCACGGTTATGCACGCTTGTCGCTCAACTTCATATTCTGCTTAACATTCAGCACTTCATTTCTAAATATTTGTCCGCAAGAAAGAGCGTCCGCGCTTTTGCGAATGGCGGTCTTACGTGCGACCCCAAAAATATCGCCGATCCGGGCGATATGGACATGCAAATAACACCAGGGATAAAATATGCCCGGCAAGCGCACAGGCTTATCATAGAGCAAATTAAGTGGAAATGCATGGAGCCGGAATGCGGTCATTCTGCTTGGGTAACGCTTGATTCCGTGGGCGTGGGCTGGCCAATTGGTCCGATTGTAAGGCGGAAATGCATTTTCCCGCTTTACGAAAACGGTAAATGGTGATATATTTTCCACATGGGAAGCAGCACATCACCGCTTACACACATCTACACATCTTTGCAGGAGATTACTTTCATGCGCAAATGATCTGCCATCAAACTCTATGATCAATCCATGCCGATGGGCATCCATGTGCCGCCATGGCCGGCCTATGCGCTGCCGCATGGGTACCCGCTTGGCTACGGCAGCATAGAGCACCCGATGCATACAAAGATCTGCGGCTGAGAGCCGAAGGAAGGCATTAAGTGGGGCGAGAAGTTCCACGCCCGTTACGGCAAGGGCCTGAACGGCATTTATCCGTGGCAAGTTCCCTATCAGACTATGCACATTGAGCGCTTCTGCCAGCCTATAGGCCGGTTCAGGCCCAGTGCCTGGGTGGAAAGATTGACGCCCGCTCCAACAAGCGTGCCGTCATCGGCTGCTTTCATGGAAAGCTGGTCGAAGGCGAGAGCTGCATTTCCCGTATCGTGCGTTCGGCGGATTCGACCAAGTTTGGCATATGGCGCGGCCGTATAGCCGGGCGCGTTATGGAATGTAAGCGGCCTGCCGCCTGGGGCGGCGGGCCCGTCCCCGATGAGGAAGGAGGAAGGACATGGGACAAAATGAACTGGGGATGCTGCTCGTGCTGGCGGTAGCATGCGCGATCATTGGCATCTCTTATCTGCATAAACGCAGAGCGCAACCGTTTGTGGACCGCTTTGCGCAGACCTACTGTGAAACGGTTTCCTATGTGCTGGGGGATATGGCGAATACCGGGACGCCCGCCTGGCCACGGAGGAAACGGAGAGTGGCAACCTACGTGCCGCCCCGCTGGAGCAGCAGAGCAGGCCGATACGCATGCTGCTGGAAAAGGGCGTGGACGAACATACCATCGAGCTACTGCGCGTAATGTTCGACCAGCACGGCGAGGTAAATAAGCGCCTCTCCGGGCTGAACCTGCTGGGAAAGCGGATTATCCCCCAGCTCAGCCAGGCATTCATCCTGCTCAACGATGCCCTCACGTTGATCAAGGACTACCAGACCGTTGAATTTACCAAGAAGAATCTAGATCGGTTTCATCTCTTCCTGAACGACCAGCCGCGCGTGCGCGCGGATCTGCTCGTGCCCATCGTTTCGCAGAAGTGCCGGGACACATTCCCCAAGAGCGGATTTTGAAAACGGAACGAGCCTGCCCGCATATGCGGGCTCAGTCTGTCGAAAAAGTGGCTTGCGCCACTTTTTCGAGGTTTTCATAGCTCCCTTGCGCCTACGGCGCGGCCAGGGAGCTATGCAGGGAAACCCTTGCTACGCAAGGCTTTTTGCGGATTTGCCGTACACCCCCCAGGGGGCCTTCTCTTGTCCCTTCGGGACAATTCACCTTGTGCCGCCAAATCCGATGAAAGCCTAAAATGGCTGCGATCTTCCATTCGCCAGAGGTTTCTCGACAAGCTGAGGAGAGAGCATACGCCCTCTCCTGGTATTTGTGCCGTCACTTTGTGACAGCCGTGATCTTGATGCGGCGCTGCGATGGCGGGTTAAGCACTTCCTCGTAGATGACCGGGTACTGCTTTTTGAGCTTCTCGCCGTTTACACGCCTTTGGTTCGATGCCGTATAGTCGATCTGGAACCGCTCCAGAGGCGTTTCCAGTATGCCGTGTTCATGCTCTCGCATGGTATCCGCGATTTGCACCGATAATGCCATAACCTCCTTTTCATTTTGTCTGATCTGAGATCCAGGTCTCTGTTCATTTGCTGCAAGGCTGCGATGCGTCGTATCGGGCGCTCATGCTTCCTGCCAAACTCGATGGTGGGCGTAGCAAGCGTTCCTGCGGCGTAGATCCTCGCAAGGGACTTCATCGCAAGCGCAGGAGCCACATCCGCCATGGAAGGCGGTTGGTTGTTGTGTATGCTCTGGATGAACGCCGCGATGGTTTCAAAGATCATCTCCTCGATAGCGAAATCCCGATAGATGCGGCGAATGGGGAAATCTTTCTCGCCGTTGCCCCACATGCAAGCAATGTCCCAGAAAGGCAGATCGCGCACCCCCATGTAGAACCGGCATTGGTACTCATAGTGCATGGGCACCTTATCATCCGTCCATTCATCCGCGTTGTGATAGGCGGTGGTTTTGCATTCCAGCCCGCCGGCTTCCTTCGTGTCCTTGTCCTCCATGCTGTAATCCACATTGGCAAGGGCCCAGGGATAGAGCGCATGTTGGTACAGATAGGTATCCGGGATCACCCGATGGCCCGTACGGAAGGCGTACATCTTCGCTACGACCGGCTCAAGCAAATGCCCTATTTCCTTTTGCCATATGTTCTCGCTTTCGTTTGGCAGGAGCTTGCCGGATTTCTCAAGCCATAGATCCAGGGGCGTTTTCCATGGGCTGATGCCAAAGATCGCCGCCACATCGCTGCCGCCGATGGTAATGGGGATGGAACCGTCTGGTCCGTGTGCCCTTACCGCGAGCCAGGTCTTTCGGTCCATGCCCGCAGTGTCGCACAGTATTTTCGGCGCCGCCATCAGTAGCGCACCGCCCCGGGAAGGTCATAGTCGCTCCACCGCAGCGTCAGCGCTGCGGGCGATGGATTCCTCTGCGCAGATAAGCTTAGCCTCCGGTACATGGCCCGTCTTGAGGATGAACAGGATCTCCTGCATAGCCATGTACACATCATGGGCTGACGCAGGCGCCTCGCCGACTGCCATGCGGAACATCTCGATGGCCTCCATGGCCGCCGCCTTAGGCATGGCCAGCTTCTTGCAGACCAGGGTCATGGCGTTGACTGGATAGCACAGCGTCAAGTCCAGCAGGCTTTCCAGCTTTTTGATGGTGTCGGAGAACTGGGCAAAGAGCATATCCAGTGAGGCGTCAAAATCCTGCACCCTGGTCTGCCGCCTGTGATGTACGGACACTACATCGCCGATACGGATGGGGTATTGCCCGCCCGTGAGCAACGCCGATACGGAAGCGGCCGCAACGCCCACATCCGAGGTCGAAAAGCGGACGCCTGGGGTGAACTTGGAGGCCAGATGCTTTTGCCCGTGGGCGATAAGCGCCTTGTCGTAAGCTTCCAGCAGTTCGTCCCGCTGCGCCGGGAATGACCAGGAGGCCGTCGCCAAGGAATGATCTGCATACCCTTGTGTGAACCGGTTGCCCGGGAAGCGTTCATTCAGCTTTTCACAGAGCGAAGTCATGAGCGCGTCAATGGGCAGGACGGAATAGTCCCGCGCATCCCCGGAATGGAAGGCTGCCACTTTCTCGTTTCGTACCAGGAGGAGCGCCTCGGATTTATGCACCGAGAGGCATTCGTTGAGAATGCGGCCAACTTTGGCCTTTTTAGCTTGGGCAACGCGACCCTCCGATCTTTGCCCTGTCCAGCAGGGATTTATAGGCAGTGTTTCGAATAGGGAGATACCCATCCTCCGTTCGCAGCGCCAGGCCGAGGTTTTTGGCCGTGTCGGCTACGGCATCTGGGATACCTCCGGGGCGAAGGCTTTGCCGTCGGTGTACAGCGGCGATGCCTCGTCCAGCGGCTCGATGTGCAAGCCGGACACCGTATTGCGCGTCCACTTGCTCTCACGGGTTTGCCGGGCATGATAGCCGTGCATTTGCGCGTAGTCGTCGAATGTAGTGTAGAAATCGTCTAGACATGTTTGCATTGCAATTCTCCTTTCGTATTTCGGCGATGAACCCGCATGATATACAAAAAGCAGGCCTCTTTCGGAGTCCTGCTTTTGCTCAAATGGGATGAGCTGGAATAAAAAAAGCGCCCAAAGGCAATATGCCCATAGGCGCGAAGGATACTTGGAAACTTTGCCTTCCCTGTGGAACGGCTTGGATACTTTACACCAGCATTATACCATTGCGGTTTTCATCCGTCAATGCGAGCCTTGCCATGCTCCCCTATGTCCGATATTGGCCCACGTCGCCAAGCTCTGCGGCAACGGTATCCTCCACCTGGGCGGCGATCTGCTTTGCTTTTGCCTTTGCAATGCCGATGTGATCCGCTACGGCCAGAATATCCTGCCGGGAAGGGTCCCGTCCGTTGCCGTTTACACTGGTGGCGTGCTCGCCCCCAAGAGAACTGCTATAGGTGAGATCGTACGCCGGGGATAGCCTCCATGCCCCCTTATCCTCGTCATATAGGAACGTGAAATTCTTGGAATGGTCGTCCCGATTATGGGCATACACATTGAAGCACATGAGCCGGTACATGTTTTCCACCTGGGAATAATCCTTGGTCAGCTCCAGCGTCAGCTTCATGAGGGCCTTATAATCGAGGCTGGGGATGCGGTGGGATACCTCCAGCAGCGCCGATACGGAGAGCATATGGACACGCTTTGTTGTGCCGCCCGGCTGCTTGATCCGGTCAAACCGCTTGGTGGCAAAATAGCCCTCGCACCGGGCGGATGGGAGCAGCCTGGTTTCGGCTACCTCCAGGCCGCATTTCCTTGCGCATTCCGAATAGCGGTATTCGATAAGCCCAATATCCCGCCGGTCGATCGAGGCGGGGAATTTGACGATCCAGTCCTCGCCGTCTATGCTGGTCAAAATCTTCGGCCGGGCGCCGCCGGAAGATCCGCCAAGTTGAAACAGCGTATCCAGATCCGCCGAGTATTCGGACGCCAACACCTTACGGCATTCCTCCGCCATACGGTCGTATTCCAGCTGCGCTTGCGCGGTTTTCCATTGATGCGCCGGATGGTATGTCAAAGCCCCCATGCCGGAGCTCCCAACGATGGCCAGCCGGTTGAGCATGTCCACTTCCCGGGGGTCCATATGCGCTCTATTCAACATTCTATCCACCAGCAGGCGGCCCCACCCGTCCGGCAGGCTATCGGCAAACACGCCATAGAGCCCGTCAAAGGGATCGGGCTTGGGGATGTAGACCCGATCCTCCAGGGGCAGGCTAAAGGGGCTGATGGGGAAACCGTCCCGAATCCAAGCCTCGTCATATTGGAAGGCGGCAAGGCGCCCCTTGTACAGCGCCAATGTGCCCACCTTTTTGCCGCCCATAAAGGCTTCCAACGATTTATACTTTTCCATCAATGATCTCCTGTATGGAATGTATTTCTTGCTCCGCAAACAGCGCCTCGAAGCCGTCCGCACAGTCCAGCACGGTAGCGATTTTCAGTAGCGATAGCAAGGAGATCTCGCCGCTGCTCTCAAACCGCTTGACAGACCCGTAGCTCACGCCGGACTTTTCCGCCAAGTCCTGCATGGATAGCTTCCGTTCCTTCCTGCGCTTTCGCACATTCGCCGCAATGATGCGGCTCAGCTCTTTCGGCGTCTTCATGGCATCATCTCCTTATAGCTAATATTTTATCCCTTTTCTCTTTTTATATCAATGCTTTGCTAATATATTATCCATAATTTGTGCAAGCTATACGAAGATCGCCATACAAATCGGGAGAGGGCAAAGGCCCCCTCCCGATGAATCATGTGCGGATAAACCGTTTTACAACATTCGTCAGCGTGACCGGCAGCGTATGCAGGTCGGAGATATCCAGAAACGCATCTCCATAGATCCGCTCCATGCTATCCTTGTCATCGCCAATCGCTGCCGCAACAAAACAGATGCCCTTGCGTCGGTACTCCGCCTTGATGCCGCGCAGGTCCTCTTCAGCCGCTGTGCCGTAGTAACCGTCATCCGCCGGCTGCCCGTCGGATACGAGGATCAACAGCCGGATATCCTCGGAACGCTTGGCGAGCTGTTCGGCCACGAACCGAAGGGCAGCGCCGTCCCGGTTGCTTCCCCGGGCGGAGATATCCATCATGCGGTACCGGTCCAACTGATCGATGGAATCGAATTCCGCATAGGAGTACAGCGCAACCCCATCGTCCGTGGAATGGCCATAGACCATCACCGGGATATGGAGCGACTGACAGAAATCGTACAGGATGATGGCGGTGGCCCTTGCGTAGGTCGCGCGGCTGCCGCAGCCCATGGACCAGATTCATCCAGGAGCAGCCCAATGGCCAGCTCCGGCGTATCGTTGGGCAAGCGCATCTTGGAAAACACCCTGCCGTCATTCCGAGGCAAGGCGTGGATATCCAAGCGCCGTCCCATATAAAGGCCGGTCTGCCTGCCTCCTCTTCGCTGATCTTGAAGCTGTCTGGTTATGCTGCGCTGGAGCTGCTTCGATATGGACAGCAATGGCGGAGAAGCCTCATCGTACCTGTCGCGCAGCGTATCGGATACAGAAGCTATCCGGTGAACGGTTATTTTAACGCCCTCATGGATGTCGCCGTAGGAAATGCTTTGGGCAGATCATTGAGCTGCGACGTGCGCTTGACCTCCAGCCGTTCCTCCGCCATACGGTTGAGCAGGGCTTCGATATCCCTGGCGGAGGCGTCATATCCTGCGCCTGGTAGTCGTTGTCATATTCCAGCGCGCCGCGGTTGGGTGTGGAAACATGATCCGTCTGCATGAGAGGAATGCGCCCGCCTCTTTTTCCGTGACTTCAAGCAGTTTATCGGGCGCTTCGCTTGCATCCGCAAAGCAGCCGCCGTTCCCAGCTGCACTGATCGGCGCGGCGTCTCCGCCGGCTGCAGAAGCTTCTGCAGCATCGTCCGGGTTCGGCGCCTCAGCTCGTTTTCATCATCTTTCGGCTTCGTAAGCAAGGCGGTTTGGTTGCGTTTCATGCTTCGCGTTCCTCCGCATCCCGAAGCGGGCGTTCCGCTTTCGGCCACGGCGCCTGTTGCGCCGCTGCCCTCTCCGGTGGAGCCGTTCAGCGCTTCGAACAGCGCGTCCAGCATTGCCGACAGATCGCCGCCTGCAGCTTTGCTGCGCTCCTCGCAGAACTCCAGGTATGGCTTGATGTAGTGCCAATTGCGCACGATGATCTGGTTTACCATCTGCCAGCGTATCCTTGGATCCGTACAGGTCAAGCCTGCATCCAATTCGTCCAGGGAATGGAATACCGCCTGGATACGTTCATCCGTCAGCGCCGTCTCCCCATATTTGATTTCGCCATACAGGCAATAGCTTAACATGATCTGGAGAATGGAGCGCCATTTCATGCGTTCGTCCTCCTCTTGCTCGATAAGCAGCGCGACGGTTTTGGTATCCGCCCATATGCTTTCCCGCATGATATTCAAATTCGCGCCAAGCACGCCTGGGAAACGGCGTAGCATCGTTTCCTCGATGTAGCCATCCTCCAGGATATTGTGCAGGTGATGGGAAAGCCGGGTAAAGGCCATTTGATATATGGGGCCCTGGTTCCGGTATTCCTCGATCTCATCCACGTTGAGCCGGTGCGAAAGCTCTGCACAGGCGGGCCGCGCCGGGAACCATCCTCCATCCAGTGTCTTTGCCGCATGGGTCTGCCCTAAGAGAAAATCCGTATACAGCACATGGCCCAGCTCGTGGGCGAACAGCCCGCAAACTATCTCGTAACGCTCCTGCCGGCTTTTCTTTGCTTTGACCAGCGGAGTGGCTGCGTTGATCCAGATGAGCGAATTGTCCGTACATGCGGCCTCTCCGTTTCTGGGTTCCCACACGATGCGCACATCCACCCTGCGGCTATAGCCGTAACGCTTGCTTTGCGCCGCAGCGATATCGGCAAAGTGTCCCGCAAGAATGCGGGACACAAAAACTGCTTGTCGGTGATGCTGCTGCGCTCTTGATTGAGCAGCTGCCGGACCTTTTTATGATTGACTCGCGCCATAGGTGCTTCTGTGCCTCCTTGTATTATAGAGTAGTAGTTATTAGAGCCCCTCTCCAAGGGCTGTGCTACACTGTAAGGGATGCTGTGGATTGGTGTGTGCCTCCTACCACAAGATGGTTCCAGAAAGGTTCCAACCACAGCCCCTTACACTTTTGTTAATCAGTTAAATACCGCCAGACGGTTTATGTGGAACAAGGCTACAAAAGTAAGGTGCACTGTGGATGCAGCATCACAAATCTAACCGCTGGAGGGTTTTCTATGGTAGTTTCTGTTGGTATTGATGTCTCAAAGGATAAGCATGATTGCTTCATTCTCAGTTCGGAGGGGGAAGTCCTGGTGGATGTGTTCACTATCCCCAATACAATGGATGGGTTCAACTGCCTGTTGCAGAGAATCCAGGACTGCACCACACCACAGGACAAAATGAAAGTAGGGCTTGA
>ENA-OQEN01000795-OQEN01000795.1-human-gut-metagenome-genome-assembly--contig:-NODE-795-length-13041-cov-3.021682_pt1 | contig 13041 bp, 13 predicted proteins | sample MGYA00242791_ERZ504627 | MGnify/ENA primary metagenome ERZ504627 (study PRJEB26092, sample SAMD00036316) | human gut metagenome | host: Homo sapiens | study: EMG produced TPA metagenomics assembly of... | reverse complement strand
TGCAGACCCACAAAGGTACGTCATGTCCGATGTACTTCATTTTGAAGAAGCTGAACTCCACCATTTGAAGAAGCAGATAGGTGAACATGAACAGCAGCACCAGCGGAACGAACAGGAACACCAGCGTGACGATGAGCTGCTGCCCGCGCATACTGTGAAAGTATTCGCTGAAGCTCTTGCGCTTTTTAGGCGCGGATACGGTTGCGGAAGATGCCATGTAAAAGACCTCCTTTCACCAAAAGCAGGGCGGACATAGGCCCGCCCTGCTGATTTATAACGATAGATGCTTACTGCGGTGCGCAGGCATCCACAGCTGCGTCCCATGCAGCGTTCCAGTCGGCCACGATGTCGTCCAGAGTCTCGTCGCCGTTGATGCCAGCCTCCACCACACGCATGACGTGGGTCTGGTCGGCATTCAGCATCAGCTCAGCCTCCTGCTGCACCTCGGTGGCAAGGTCTGCCAGCTCTGCGGGAGCGGGAGCATCCTCGACCAGGTCGATGCCGTCGAATGCCTTCAGGGTATCGGGGTATTCCTGGCTCTTCAGCACCGGCACACCGCCCTGATCATAAGCAAAGTTGGAGCTTTCGGTCAGCCACTTGATGTAGAGCATGGCAGCCAGCTTTTTGTCATCGGTGGTGTTCTTGTTCACACCGTAGCAGTAGTCTGCACCTGCGCTGGCGTACTGGGTACCCTTGACGGTAATGGGGAACGGCATATAGCCAATGTCGTCGGCGTGGTCACCGGCGGCCTGCATCTGCACGATGGCCCAGCTGCCCAGAACCATGGCACCGATCTGGCCGTTATTGATGCGGGGCTTGGAGCCCTCCCAGTCGGTGGTGGTGGGGTCGGCCTCGGTCAGGCCGCGCTTCACTGCTTCGTACAGGATGTAGTACACAGCGTAGGGACCCATATCGTCCGCACCCAGAATGCCCTTCTGGAACGGATCCTTGGTCTGGGGCATGGTAATGTTCATCCAGTCCGGGTCGCCGGTTGCGCCGCCGCTGGTGTAAGCATCCCATGCGGTCATGGTCCAGCCGGCGGCGTAGTTGGTGTACAGGGGATCAATGGAAGGATCGTAGTCCTTGATCTTCTGCAGGTCATCCAGGAACTCGTCCGGGGTCTTGGGCAGGGTGGTGATGCCGGCAGCCTCAAAGACCTTCTTGTTGTAGACGATGCCCTGTGCATTGCCGGTGGAGGGGATGCCGTACACGCTGCCGTTATAAGCGCGGTTGGAAGCGAAGTTGTAATCGTTCTCAATGTCGCTCAGTGCGCACAGAGGCTCAAAGTAGTCGCCCAACTCGGTCAGGGGAATGTTGGTGGGGATCATGCACAGATCACCCCAGTCGTTGGAAGTCAGACGGGTGGTCATGTCGTTGGCATAGTCGGTGATGCCCTCGTACTTGATGGTGATGTTGGGATACAGCTTCTGGAATGCGGCAACGTAGCCGTCGAAGGTGCCGTCATCGATGAGGTCGGTGCGGTGGCTGATGACCTTCAGCTCGGCCTTCAGGTCGGTGTTGTCGGTGCCAACGGTCAGCTCATTGTAAGCCTTTGCACCGTCTGCGCTGGCAGCGGAACCGGCGGTGCTGCCGGTGGAGCGGCGGTAGAAGTGCTGCTGCCGCCGCAGGCGGCCAGAGCAGAAGCTGCGGCCAACACACCGGTGACCTTCAGGAAATTGCGACGATTGATCTTACGCATAGGGATGTCCTCCTTCTTTATGTGGAACCTTTTTCTGATTTGCGAAAGCTTTCGTTAACTTGATTTAGCTAACTGCTTGCTTTCGCTTTTTGTGATTTAAGTATAGTCTTTTCACGATGCACTGTCAATGTCACCAAAAAGATTCGGTGTTTTGGTGGCAATTCGGCGATTTTCTTGTGAAAACTGACCCGCAAATCCGGGATACAACACGAAAATTGAACTTAAAATGTTTTGTTAGCTAACAAAATAGAGAAAATTAGCCTAAATGGTGGTTAGCTTAAAGGTTTTCAAGGTTTTTGTTGACGAAACTACCGAAAACTGTTATGCTAATTATAAAGTTAATCGGAATTTTATTTACCTCATAACCAAATCAAGAAGAAAGCTGGTCAGGAACATGGCAAAAGCAGTACGCATGGCGGACATTGCACAGCGGCTGGGCATCAGCACCGTTTCCGTTTCCAAGGGTTTGGCAGGGAAGGAAGGCGTAAGCGCGAGATGCGTGCCAAGATTGTTGCCACCGCTGAGGAGGTGGGCTACCAGCCCCCCGCCCGGACCAACGCCCACCCCGGCGGCGAGAGCATCGGCATTCTGGTGGCAGACCGCTTTTTCAACGAGAATGCCTTTTATTCCAATCTGTACCGTTCCGTGTTGAAAGCTGCCGCCGAGCAGGACATCTCGGTTCTGATGGAGATCGTTCTGCCGCAGGCAGAAAAAAGCTGCAATATGCCCACCTTCCTTGTAAACCGGAAGGTGGACGGCTGATTTTTATGGGCGAGATCAGCCGCCGCTACCTTGCTACGGCGGTGCAGACCGGCGTGCCCTTTATGCTGCTGGACTTCTACGACGATGCCATTGCCGCCGACTGCGTGCTCAGCGACAACACCAGCGGCAGCTACACGATGACCGAGCACCTTATCTCCACCGGGCGGCGGAACATCGGCTTTGTTGGCAGCGTGCTGTCCACCAGTTCCATCATGGACCGGTATCTGGGCTACGTAAAGGCGATGCTCCGTGCCGGTCTGCCCATCCGGGATGACTGGCGGCTGGAGGACCGGGACGATCAGGGTAAGTTCGTGCCGTTCTCTCTGCCTCATGAAATGCCGGACGCCTTTGTCTGCAACTGCGATGCGGTGGCCTATAATCTGGTGGAGATCCTCAAGCGCAACGGCTACCGGGTGCCGCAGGATGTGGCAGTGACCGGCTACGACGACTACCGCTATTCCACTCTTTGCAGCCCCCAGCTCACCAGCTACCGGGTGGACTTGGACGGCATGGCAAAAACGGTGGTGGCGCAACTGCGCCGCAAAATGGCGCATAAGCCTGCCATTGCTCCCACCGTCATCGTGCCCGGCGGCTTTGTAAGAAGAGAATCTACCTGATAAAAAGGGGCTGATGCACGAAGGTTTGTGCATCAGCCCTTTAGCGGAAAATATAGATGATATTGGGGATGCCGGAGCGTCTGCGAACGCTCCGGCATCCCGTTTTCATTTTTTTACAGGATCGTTCTCAGAAAGGCGGTCAGGACGTTTGCCGCCTGCCGGTGGTTCTCTGCGCCGGGGTGCTGCCGGGCACCCACGGTTTCCGGCGTGGTGTTGGGCAGCTCCAGCAGATAGACAGAGCTGTCTCCGGTAATGGCCTTGTACTGCTCCATGCCCTGCCGCAATACCGGCAGCAGCTCGCTGCCCAGCATCCCGATGCACCACACCAGCTTTGCCCCGGGGTTCTTTGCCCGGAGCAGGGTCAGAAAATGCTGTACACCATCTGCCACTTTTTGGGCGTCCGCAGGGTGGAAGTCTCCATTGGAGAGCCGCCGCAGCTGGTGGGTCTTGCCAGTGGCAGGGTCTTGCCACGGCGGGTTATCAAATGCGCCCGTGTCGTTGGTGCCCAGGTTGACGATGACAGCATCCGGTTTCCATGCAGCAAAATCGTTTTCCTGCTGTGCGCCAAGGGCAGCATTGCGCTGCCCCATCGCTACACCGCACACCTGCGTATAGTAGGGCGGCATCACATGGCGCACATCGTTGTCCCAGCCGGTCACGATGCCCCAGCCACTTTGCGAGATGCAGCGGTATTCGGCTCCCAGTGCATCGGCGGTCAGGCGGCCGTAGTGGTTCTCTGCAGAGAAAAAGGCTCCCACCCAGTCCTCCTCCGGCTTGGCCCCGATGGCACCCTCACCGCTGGTGATGCTGTCGCCCACAAACTCCAGCCGATACTGCGGCTCCGGCAGGGGCAGAAATTCGCCGCCTGCATATTCCAGCCCGGTGATCTGCAACAGATGCGCCGGGTCATCGTGCATGGCCTGCACATCCTTTAGCAGCCGGAGGTGCTTTGCCTTGCCCGGTGTCATGCCCCGGAAAAGACAGATCCGGCTTTTGCCGGGGTTCACGGCAAACCGTGCCACCCATGCGCCGTTCAGCTCCACGCTGACCCACGGCTCTACCGCTTCATAATCGGCGAAAAGATCCACCCACAGCTCACTGCCGGTAAATTCCAGCTCCATGCCGCTGGCCGTCCAGAACAGGGTCAGCGGGTCACGCCCGGTGTGCCGCCCCAGTGCTCGCACCTGCGGCAGCTGGGTCAGCGTCGCAGTTGTAAGTTGCTCCATTTTCTGTTCCCTCCCGTTGGTTTTTGCTTGAAGCATAGCAGATTCTACCCAAAATCGCAAGCTAAATGCGTAAGCTAACAAAAACCTAAAATTTAGTTTAGCCTTTGCACCTCCCGGTGCAGGGGCTTTTTTCAGGTCAGGTTGACCAGTGCTTTGCCCCTCTCCTTGTACCATACGCTGAAAATGAAACGGCATATTGACGGAACTTCCAAAACTGTCTTATACTTATTGCGCAATCTGACGTTGATTTTTGAGAAAACGAGGAAGATGTCATGGAGCTGAAACATAACTTTTACGGGGTGAATTTTGCACCCTTTCCCCGACGGGGCGTGTTGAATAGCGAGACTGCCCACCGCAGTATGGCAGCCATGGTGGAAGCCACCGCCGCCAACTGGGTCATCCTGTCGCCCTCTGGAATACAGTCTGGCCCTTATAGTGAGGAGATTGACTGGCGCACCGATGCCACCCCCACAGACGAGGAGGTGTGCGGTGCTATCCGCTTTGCCAAGCAGTTGGGCTTGCAGGTGGCGCTGAAGCCACCGTCAACTGTGCCAACGGCGTGTGGCGGGCGCGCATCAGCTTTTTTGACCACGATGTGCCCTGCGAGACCCAGTGGAGCGGATGGTTTGCCAACTACACCGCCTTCCAGACCCACTACGCGGCTCTTGCCGAAGCCGAAGGCTGTGGGCTGTTCCTGACCGGCTGCGAAATGACCATGACCGAGCACAGGGAAACGGAGTGGCGCGCCCTCATTGCCGCCGTGCGACAGCAGTACCACGGCCCGGTGAGCTATAACTGCGATAAATACGGCGAGGACCATGTGAACTGGTGGGATGCCGTGGACTGCATCGCCTCCAGCGGCTACTACCCCCTGAAGGACTGGGAAAACCAGCTGGACCGCATCGAGGCGGTGAGCCAAAAATACAAAAAGCCCGTCCTCTTCAGCGAGGCAGGCTGCATGAACATCACCGGCTCTTCTGCCGTGCCCAACAACTGGGAGCTGAAGGGAACACGGAATGATCTGGAGCAGGCAGATTGGTATGAGGCAATGTTTTCCGCCTGCGCCAAGCGTCCGTGGGTCATGGGCTTTGGCGCGTGGGACTGGCCTGCCGACACCAGAGCAGTCAGTGCCTACGCCGTGTACGGCCGTCCGGCGGCAAAAATTATCCATAGTGCATATCAGGGAGGAGTTTTAGAATGAATACGTCTAATTTTGCTCGTTTGAAAGAACTGTTCCGCCGTGCCGCGGCAGGGCAGGAGTTGACCATCGGCTTTCTGGGCGGTTCCATCACCCAGGGCAGCCTTTCCACCCAGCCCGGTAATGCTTACGCTTTCCGGGTGTACCAGTGGTTCGTGGATACCTTTCCGCAGTCGAAGTTTCACTATGTCAACGGCGGCATCGGCGGCACCAGCTCCCACTATGCGTTGCCCGTGCCGTGACCGATGTGCTGATGTACCAGCCGGATTTTGTGGCGGTGGATTTCAGCGTCAACGATCTGGAAGTCCCCTTCCGGCAGGAGACTTATGAGGGCGTTGTCCGCAAGCTGCTCACATGGCCCTCCCACCCGGCGGTGGTGCTGCTGAACAACATTTATTACGATACCGGCGAGACGTCACAGGACGAGCACAACGCCGTGGGCGACCACTACGGTGTGCCCCACGTCAGCATCCGGGACAGCATTTACAAGGATCTGCGTGCCGGTAAGTATGCCAGCCGCACCCTGTTGAGCCCCGATGGGCTGCACCCCAACGATTACGGTCACGGTCTGGTGGCAGGGGAGATCATCAAGCTGCTGGAGGAAGTCAACGCCCACCGGGAAGAACCAGAGCAGGAGCCTGCCTTCCCGGCACCGCTCACCGCCAACGCCTACGAGAACGCCCGGCGGCTGACCATCCGGGAGCTCTCCCCCAAGCTGGAGGGTTTCCGGGCAGACCCGGAGGAAAAGCTGGGGCATCTGGACCACTGGAAAAACGGCTGGATCGGCCAGAAGCCCGGGATAAGATCACCTTTGAAGTGGATGCCTCCTGCATTGCAGTGCAGTACCGCAAGACCATCCGCCGCCCGGCGCTGCGGGCACAGCTGGTGCTGGACGGCGACACCGCCCACGCCGCTGTGCTGGACGGCAACTTTGATGAGGATTGGGGCGACTGCCTGTATCTCCAGCCCATTCTCCACCATGGTGAGCAGAAGAACCATACCGTGGAGATCACCATTCTGCCCACAGAAGATGAAACTCCCACGGAGTTCTACCTCATGGCTCTGATTACGGCATGAGGTAGAATACCCCTCCAAGACTTGATTTTTGGTGTGCGGCCACGCAAACCAATGCCGTCAAGTCGGTGGGGGATAGGGTGATTTATCATTTGTCGGAGAGTAGGTGCACGGTTTCTGCACGGATTTTGCACGGTTTCAAAACGTGCAGAAGGTGCTTTTCGCTACAAAATTCGACAAAAGGTGCAGAAATTGCCAAGTGAAAAATCACGTTGCTTTGATTAAAAACTACGATGGCTCGAAACTTCCATAAATTGAGACGAACCGGCGGCTTGCTCTCTTAATCAGTGGGCCCAGGGTTCGAGTCCCTGGAGGTGCACCAGATATTAAACGTCAAATCGAAAGATTTGGCGTTCTTTCTTTATGTAGGAAAGCGGCTGCACACTTTCTGCACACCGTTTGCACATTTGCCCGAATCGGGGGCTTTTCTGCGCAAGGTTTGCACAGCCTGCTTTCCTTTGCATAAAAAGAAGAGAAGTTAGGCGAACAAGGCTCTCGTCAATTCTCTGCGTTCGTCTGCGTCCATCAGCCGGATGGCTTCAAGGATCTCCTTACCGGAGATTTTTGTTGCCGCCGGCTTTTCGTTTTGCCGGGGCTGAGGTGCTGCCGGGGTCAGGTCTTGGGAATAGAAGTTCGCTTCGATCTTCTCGGTCAGCTCCAACCGGGGCTTGTCCTGCGTGTGGGCGTAGGTGTCCATCAGGACAGATGCCGTTGCATGACCTGTGTTGCCCTGCACCGACTTGAAGTCACCGTCAGACTGCAAAAGCTGGTAGGTGGCACTGAAGTGCCGCAGACCGTGGAACACGATCTGTTCAAACTCTGGATGCTCGGCTCTCCACAGGCGGTACCATTTTGTCAGCAACTCCGGCGCGATGGGCAGGCCGTCCGGGAGACGAAACAGCTGACCGCAGTTGCTGTACTTCTCCGGAGCGTTCTGCTCGTCCTGTTTGAGCTTTTCAAGCCATGCTTGAAGTTCCTCTTTCAGAGGTTTGGTCATATACAGGATGCGGTTGGACTTTTTGGTCTTGGGCTTTTTCAGGATAAGAGAGGACTTGCTGCCCTCACGCCTGTCCGGGAAGGTGTAGTAGACCTGCTTGGGGTCGAGCTTTTCCAGAGCGTCCTTGTTGGCTCGCTGCATGGTCTTGCTGACCGAGATGGTGCCACGCCCATCGGTGGCATCAAAGTCCAGATCACTCGGCTGCAAGCGAGAATTTCGCCCTCACGGAGCGAAAGGATCATGCTCATGTGCACCGCCAGATGCAGGGCAGGGTTCTCGATGGTTTGCAATGCTGCCAGCATGGTTTTCTCGTCCCAGATGGTGCGTTCCTCGATGTTGACCTTGGGTGCATCACGGGGCAGGGGAATCTTGTGGATCAAGTCCCATTCCACCGCATAGGAGAACGCCGTTTTCAGCAGCGTGTGGACTTCGTGGATAGAGGTGCTGGACAGCAGCCGCTTCTTCTGCTTCTTGGTCAGATCCTGCTTGATACCCTTCACATACTGCCCGCAGGGGGTCTTGGCAAGGGTGGCGTAGAACTTCTCGATGTCGTAGGTGCGCAGCTCCTGCACCTTCCGTTTACCGATATATGGCACGATCAGGTTCTGCACCATCGCTACGGACTGGGTGTAGGTCTTGGGGGACCATTTGTGCTTGGTAGACTGGATCGGAATCCATTTGTACAACATCTCCTCCACCGTCATGGTGTCGGGGACAAGGAATGTGCCGTCCAGCAGTTCTTTCTCGACCGTGATCTTTCGCTCCTGCGCCTCCTTTTTGGTCTTGAAACTCTCCCATCCCTCGCAGGGCTTGCCGGAATGGTCTTTGTACTTGTAACGGACGGAGTAGGAATCTCCGCGCTTCATGATAGATGCCATAGATTACCTCCTTTAGACCGCTGCAAACCAGCTGTCGAAGCTTTGCTTGTTCACCCGGATGCTGGTGCCGATGTGCAATACCCGGAAATCCTTCGTGGTGTTGCACAGGTTGTACGCAGCGCGGGGAGAAATCGCCAAAAGTTGGGCAATCTCCTCCACCCGGTAAACAAGCGGTTCGTGCTTGGCTGCTTTGGTCTGGTCAGAAGATTCAATGGCAGGGGTTTTGGACGCTTTCATTGTAACCGGGTTCGAGTCCATTTGCAAGGATTCATTCGTATAATCTTTATATTTCACATTTTCGGTCATGTCAGGCCGATTCATATTCATAGGCAGACCTCCGTTTCCTTGTAACCGGGTGCCGGGGCAGAAAGTGCCAGCTTTCTGCCCCAAACGTTCCCGATGAGTTCAGATTTCCGAGTGCCCCTCCTGTGTGCGGGGTTGTGCCGCTGGTTTGTTTTGTGCCTGTTCTGCCTGCAAACGGCTCAGCAGTTGCAGAACGGAATCCCGCGCTTTCTCCCTGACCTGCTCCTTGCCTTTCTGCCGGATTTCCGGTCTCAGGAGTTTTTCCTGCAAGTGAGTGGCAGTGGTCTGCATGGTCTTGAGAAACTTGTCCAACACGGTGTCCAACCGATGGGCGGCGTATTCTCTCGTGGTCTGCGGAGCCTTACGTTCCGGGGACAGCACCCACTTCTTCGTGTCCTCGATCATCCGCATATCTTCTTTCCGGGTCTCGGTGCGCACCACATCGGTCACGACCTCCACCGCCTTGTCATAGGTCGCAGCCGAAACATCTTCCAGCAGGGTCTCCATATCCGAAACTTTCAGGGTCAGCTCATCCAGCTTGCTCTGCTGGGCGGCAAGCTGCTCCTTCTGCTTGGTAAGGATGAAGTCCTGCTTTTCCAGATACTTGCGGCTGCCGTATTCCGCTTCTTCCTCCAATTCCAGCCCGTGCCGCTTGGCAATCTCGAACAGCATCTTTCGACAGGCGGCATCAAAGGTGATTTTGCGGTTGTTCCGGCGGCTGAGGGGCTTTTCCGGGTCGGGCAAGTCGAAGCCCAGCGCTTCCAGTGCCTTTTCCTGCTGGGGTGCCACCTCGCCGTACTTGTTCTCGCAATCGAACACATGACGCTCGTGGATGTGAGGAGTGCTTTCGTCCAGATGCAGTGCCCAGTCCAGCACATGAACGTGGTCGCCATACTTGGCCTTGAACTCCTCGATGAACTCTGTGACGACGCTCAGCAAGTCCTCTGCCGAAGCGTGTTCATCCAGCGTTCCAAGTTGATAGATGGTCTCTTCCGGGCAGGTCTTGCGGCTGGACAGCAGGTCGGGAATGGAGCGGTTGCGCTCTGTGTGCCGGATCTTGGCGTTACGCTCGTTCTGACTTTCCACAAAAGCCGTGTAGTGGGTTTCGTAGAACTGCCGTTCTACGTCCGAGAAGGTTGCCGCCAGATCGTCCGGGTCTTGTGGGTCAAGAGCCGAGCGGAAACCGTGAAAGCAGTCCCAGTAGATGTTGCCCTTGGCTCGTTCCGGGTCGATGTGCTCACTGTTGGCAAGGTTGAAACTGCGGTCATTGTGCTTGGGGTTGTAAGTGCCGTGTGCTCCGGCTCGTCCGTTGTGTCGTGTTAATTTCAGATAGGCATTCCTCCGTTTCAACATCTTGGCAGGGAGAACGCAGCAGCGAAGTTGCTGAATCTGCCGCGTTTTGCGCCAGATAATACCCAGTAGGATATGACGCACAGCATCAAATCACTGGGGCAAAGAGCTGCGCTCTCTGCACTCTTGCTCCGGGCAAGCTGTCCTGGAATGGACAGCTCGTCCGGCTTTTTCAGTGGGTCATTTTGACCCACTGATTTTGCCTGTTACCAAAATGGTAACAGGCAGATAGACGGTATGATAACGGCCATCCCACCCTGATTCCCATTTTGGGGAATTGGTAGGAGCTAGTAAGTGCCGCTTTCCGGCACTTAACGCTATGGGGTTGGTTGGTGGTCGTTTTGACCACCAACCAAAGCCCCTTATATGGCGCGTTTTCGGTCAATCGCTGCGTACGTGCGTACAGCGAAAGGGCATCCGCCGCGTACGCACGTACGCAGCAAACGCCATATTCTCCTTTATGGGGGTCATGCCCGCCAGCCATTGGGGGCGAGGTCGGGCTGCACAAGGGCTTCGATGCCCACAAAGCCCCGGACACGCCGCCCGGACGAGTTGACGATGTTGTTGGTGGATTCCAGATTATACCTGCTCTGGTTGGCGATCAGGGCATCGCTGAACCCTCTGGCCTTGATCGCATTCAGGCTGTTCTCCTCGCACCACATCTTGTAGACCTCATACAGCTCTTTCGAGCTGGTACAGGCATCCGCCTTCAGGCGGATGTAGCCCTCGGATTCGAGGAAATCGAACACGTTGTTGTTGTCCCGCTTCACCAGCTCCCGGTTGCGCTTGGCACGGTCACTCTCGGTGAACTGGAAGCCATTCTTCACCAGCCGCTGTAAGCCTTCAAATGCCCACAGCAGGATGCCCTCGACCTCTGCCGCCATCTTCTCGGCAATGTCCGGGTCATCCACACGAGACAGGGGCTTGTCCTTGGTGGTCAGGATGAGCTGACGGCGATAGAAACCGTCCGAGCGGTCATACAATGCCTGTAAATCGCCATTGCTGAACGCCAGCAGACGGGCGTACATCCAACCCTGATAACTCTGCTTGCCCTTGCGCTCCAAGTCCATCTGCCCCTGTGCGGTCACGATGGACTTGACATAGTTGGTCTGGCGCAGGGCTTCCATCCGCATATCATCGTCCACACAAAGCAGGGTGTGCTCGAGGTCAGCACGGGCAAAGCGGTTCTCCGAGATTTTGCCGATGCTGCCATCCTTCATGTTGCAGCCAAACAGCTGGGACAACACCACGCCGATCTGCGACTTGCCCTCGCCGCCGCTACCCTTGATGACCATCATGCGCTGTCCCTTGTTGCTGGGAATCAGGCAGTAGCCGATGAACTCCTGCACCGTGGGGATGTCCTCTGGGTAGAGCAGGTCGGACAGGAACCGCAGCCAATGGACAGGCTGTGGGGCTTTCGGGTCATACCTGACCGGGAGCCGATTGCGGACGATCTCCGGCTTGCCTTCCTGAAAGGTGTCATCCAGATGCAGGGTGCCGTTTGCCAGCGCGATACGGTCGGTGACGGGCGGGAAGTCCTCCACCTGTGCCGCCAGTTTCAGCACGTCTACCACATTAGTGACCTTCTTGGCAAGGTTTGCCCCGACGTATTCACGCATCATCTCGAAGATCTCACACCGCAGGGGCATGGGGTCCACCATTCTGCCATCCGGGGTGAAAAACGCGCCATTCGAGTAAAGCAGCTGATGGCTGCTCAGGAAATCGTCACAGAACAGGGATTCGTTGAAAAAGCCCTTCTTGAACCATGCGGGGGTAAAATTACTCATAGGCATTCCGTCCTTTCACTGGCGTTACGGAAAAACAATGTGGTCAATTTGACCACATTATTTTCTGGTAACTGGGAAATCAACGTCCTGCCGTTCTCCCTGCATGGCTTTCCTGCCCCCTTCCGGCGGCGTTTTCCGGCTCTCCCACTTGGGGGTCATCGCCGGGTATCCCATGCAGACGGTTATGCGGTTTTCAAGGTTCGTTGCTGATTTTGCAATAAAAAATCGCCACACAACAACCTGAACCTGACCATCTTCCGGGATGGCCTTGGTTCGGGTTCGTTATGTAGCGATAGAAAGTTAAAAACTTGCTCCGGCTCCTTCGGGAGCCGAGCTGGAACTCTAACTAAATATGTTATATTAAATTGTTGGGATAGATTACCACAAAAATCGCAGTGTGTCAACAAAAAACTTTGAAGATGTGCTGATTTCGGCAGCTTGCAAGAAAAAACAAGGGAAACTTTGGCAAAAAGAGAGAGGGCTATCGGCTGCGTTTCCGATATTCATTTGGCATACAGTTATTTTTTCTCTTAAAGATTCTATAAAAATAGCTCACGTTCTGATATCCTACAAAATTGGCAATATCTGTAACGCTCATATCAGAATTCAGAAGCAACTTCTCTGCAGCTGTCAGCTTTTCATGTTGAACGAGTTCATTAAAGGTGGAGCCGGTGTATTTTTTGAGCATTGCAGAGAGGTAGTTTGGATGCAGATTGAACTGTTGGGCAGCGGACTGCAAGTCACAGGTTTTATAGTTGTTTTCAATGCAGCGGAGTACAGGCATCACATAAGTTCCTTTATTATGCGTAGCCGGGTGATCGGACGTCACGTTCAAGGTGTTGATGAGTTCTGAGATGATGAGCGAAAATAGACTGTTCAGCATATCGTAAGATGCTGGAGAAGGTTCATACCACTCACAGAGAAATTCTGTGATGAAGAGCCGAAGCCGCCGACTGCTTTCGGAAGAAAATAGAAAAAAGTCGTCTAGAGATTGTTAGAAGTAAAGGCATTCAGAAGAAAATTTGATACAATACCAGTAGAAGAAATACGATTAAAGAAACCGTGGGTAAGATTATTCTGTCCCAGAGCAATTTGGATGAGGATATCATCCGTACCAAGTTTATTGATTGTGTGTACGATACCGGGAGAC
>ENA-OQEN01000794-OQEN01000794.1-human-gut-metagenome-genome-assembly--contig:-NODE-794-length-13075-cov-2.547420_pt1 | contig 13075 bp, 9 predicted proteins | sample MGYA00242791_ERZ504627 | MGnify/ENA primary metagenome ERZ504627 (study PRJEB26092, sample SAMD00036316) | human gut metagenome | host: Homo sapiens | study: EMG produced TPA metagenomics assembly of... | reverse complement strand
CTGCTCGAGCTCGGCGCGCCGGACATCATCGTGCGCAACGAGAAGCGCATGCTGCAGGAGGCTGTGGACGCCCTGATCGATAACGGCCGCCGCGGCCGCCCGGTCACGGGCCCGAACAACCGCCCGCTCAAGTCGCTTTCCGACATGCTCAAGGGCAAGCAGGGCCGCTTCCGTCAGAACCTGCTCGGAAAGCGCGTCGACTATTCCGGCCGTTCCGTAATCGTCGTCGGGCCGGAGCTCAAGCTCTATCAGTGCGGCCTGCCCAAGGAGATGGCGTTGGAGCTGTTTAAGCCTTTCGTTATGAAACGATTGGTAGAAACCAATAAGGCGAACAACATCAAATCTGCCCGTAAGATGGTCGAGCGTGCGAAAAACGAGGTGTGGGATGCGCTGGAGATCGTCATCAAGGATCATCCGGTCATGCTCAACCGTGCACCTACGCTGCACAGGCTTGGCATTCAGGCGTTTGAGCCGGTTCTTGTAGAGGGGCGCGCGATCAAGCTGCATCCGCTGGTCTGCACCGCGTTCAACGCGGACTTCGACGGTGACCAGATGGCCGTCCACGTGCCGCTGTCCGCAGAGGCGCAGGCGGAGGCCCGTTTTCTGATGCTGGCGGCCAACAACCTGCTAAAGCCCTCCGATGGCAAGCCCGTCGCGGTGCCGACGCAGGATATGGTGCTCGGCTCTTACTACCTGACATTGGTAAAACCAGGCGAGCCGGGCGAGGGCAAGTGCTTCCGCGATGTCAGCGAAGCGATTATGGCCTATGACGCGGGCGCGATCGGCCTGCATTCTAAGATTAAAATCCGTATGACCCGCGAGGTCGAGGGCGAACTGCGTTCACAGCTTTATGAAACGACGCTGGGCCGCGTGATCTTTAACGATCCGATCCCGCAGGATCTGGGCTTTGTGGACCGTAGCGATCCGGAAAATGCCTTCAAGCTGGAGGTTGAGTTCCTGGTCAATAAAAAGATGCTCGGCAAGATTATCGACAAGTGCATCAAGGTGCACGGCACGGCAGTGACCGCCGAGATGCTTGACCGCATTAAGGCGCAGGGCTATAAATATTCCACACAGAGCGGCATCACTGTCGCGGTTTGCGACGCGACCATCCCGCCGAAGAAGGCGGAATTCCTCGCTGAGGCGGAGGAGAAGGTCGATAAGATCAACGCGAACTTCCAGCGCGGCTTTATCTCAAATGGGGAGCGCTCCGCCATGTCATCAAGGTGTGGGAGGACTGCACGAAGAAGGTATCCTCTGAGCTGACCGCAAACCTTGACCACTATAACCCTATCTATATGATGGTCGATTCCGGCGCCCGTGGTTCCGATAGTCAGCTGCGGCAGCTTGCCGGTATGCGCGGCTTGATTGCCAACACGGCGGGCCGCACGATTGAGGTTCCCATTCGCGCGAACTACCGCGAGGGCCTTAACGTTCTCGAATACTTTATCTCCTCCCGCGGCGCTCGGAAAGGCTTGGCTGATACAGCGCTGCGTACGGCAGACTCCGGCTACCTGACCCGCCGTCTGGTCGACGTCTCGCAGGATGTGATCATCCGCGAAGAGGATTGCCACTGCACAGACGGCCTTGAAATCTATGATATCAAAGATGGCAACGAGATGATCGAGGGCCTGACAGAGCGTTTGACCGGCCGCTTCCTGGTGGAGGATCTCATCGACGAAAAGACCGGCGAGCTTATCATGAGCAAGGATGTGATGATGAAGGAGTCCGATGCGGAGCGCATCGTTGCTTCCGGCGTGACAAAGATCAAAATCCGTTCCTTACTCACCTGTCAGTCCAAGCATGGCGTATGCATCAAGTGCTATGGCGCGAACCTTGCCACGGGTGATCCGGTTACCGTGGGTGAGGCAGTCGGAATCATTGCCGCTCAGTCCATCGGTGAGCCCGGCACACAGCTGACAATGCGTACGTTCCACACCGGCGGCGTTACGTCCTCTGCCGATATCACGCAGGGTCTTCCCCGCGTTGAGGAGCTGTTTGAGGCGCGCAAGCCAAAGCACCTGGCGATCATTAGCGAAATCGGCGGCGTTGTTTCCATGCAGGAAATCAAAAAGTCGCAACATGTTGTCGTCACCGATATGGAGAATCACGATGAGCGCAGCTACCTGATCCCCTATGGCTCTCGCTACGGTGGAGGAAGGCCAAACGATCGAAAAGGGCGAGATCATCACGGAGGCTCTGTGAATCCGCATGATGTGCTTGCTGTGCGCGGTGTAGATGCGGTGCACAACTACCTCATTCGTGAAGTACAGCGCGTTTACCGGATGCAGGGTGTTGATATTAACGATAAGCATATTGAAGTGATCGTCCGCCAGATGATGAAGAAGGTCCGCGTGGCCGACGCAGGGGATACCACGCTCCTGCCCGGCGCAACGATTGATAAGAGCGAGTTAATCGCGCAGAATGAGGCAGTCCGCGCCCGCGCGGCCGAAACCGGTGAAGCGCTGCAAGAGGCAACCGTCCAGCCCGTGCTGCTCGGTATTACGAAGGCCTCCCTTGCGACGGATTCCTTCCTCTCCGCCGCCTCCTTCCAGGAGACGACTCGCGTCTTGACCGATGCGGCGATCAAGGGCAAGAGCGATCCGTTGCTGGGGCTTAAGGAAAACGTCATCATCGGCAAGCTCCTCCCCTCCGGCACGGGTATGAAGTGCTACAGCGATGTAGAGGTGGTGCCCGTCCCGCAGGAAACGCCGGAGATGCCCGCAGAGGTGGAAGGGGAAGCGGTCTAAGCCCGATCAAAAGCGAATTTTACAATTTAAACAAAACTTTTTGCCGTTTACCGGATTCTTCTTTCTGTGAAAGCCGTTTGAGCGCTTGACAAAGCTTGTCTCTGCGTGCTAGAATCTTCAATTGTGCGAATCTATTTTTCTTATTGTTTTGGTGCTATGGGCGCGTTGCGCGCCCTGCACGATAGATTAGGCTTGATTTAATATCAGGAGGTGAAAGTAACTTGCCAACCTTTAACCAACTTGTCCGTAATGGACGGGAGACGTCGGAGAAAAAGGCGAAGGCGCCTGCTCTTCTCAAGGGGCTCAACTCCAAGAAGAACATCATGACCGATAAGGATTCCCCGCAAAAGCGTGGCGTCTGCACAGCGGTCAAGACGATCACGCCGAAAAAGCCGAACTCTGCGCTTCGTAAAATTGCGAGGTTCGTCTGACCAACGGGATCGAGGTAACCGCCTATATCCCCGGCGTCGGCCACAACCTACAGGAGCACAGCGTCGTCCTCATCCGCGGCGGCCGTGTGAAGGATCTTCCCGGTGTGCGTTACCATATCGTACGCGGAACCCTTGACACGCAGGCGTTTCCGGCAGAATGCAGGCACGCTCCAAGTACGGCGCGAAGCGCCCGAAGGCTGCCAAAAAGTAATCCAGCACGCAGCCAGGAACCCAAACAGACAAATCTTCTTGCAGGCTACAGGCGGCTTGCCGCCTTGCAACCAGTGAGAGTGTATCAATAGATATGCCTCTCATTGGCGCCACGGGAATTTTGTCACTCGAGTACCGATGATATCATTTTTATGAAGGAGGGAAGCGAAGTGCCAAGAAGAGGCCAGATCGCAAAGCGTGATGTTTTGCCCGATCCGCTTTACAATTCAAAGCTTGTAACACGGCTTATCAATAGTGTTATGTATGATGGCAAAAGGGTGTCGCCAGAAGATTGTTTACGACGCCTTTGAGATCATCCGGGAAAAAACCGGCAAGGAGCCCCTTGAGGTTTTTGAAGCCGCGATGGAGAACGTAATGCCTGTTCTCGAGGTCAAAGCACGCCGTGTTGGCGGCGCGACCTATCAGGTGCCCATCGAAGTTCGCCCCGAGCGCCGTCAGACGCTGGGCCTGCGCTGGATTACGCTTTACAGCCGCCAGCGCTCTGAGCGGACCATGAAGGAACGGCTTGCAAATGAGATCATGGATGCAGTCAATTCCACCGGTTCCGCATATAAAAAGCGCGAAGACACGCACAAGATGGCAGAAGCCAACAAGGCGTTTGCACACTTCCGCTGGTAAGCACACACCTGCGCTGCATTTTGCTTGGCGCGGGGGGCGGCGCTATGTGCGCTCCGGTTTGGAGCGCGCATGCAGCTGGCCACAGGTTTTAATTCTTGAGCGCCGTGCCGCGCGCATGGCAATTGGAGGTTTATATGCCAAGCAGGTATCATTACAGCTCACCAGAAACATTGGTATTATGGCCCATATCGACGCCGGCAAAACCACGACGACGGAGCGCATCCTGTTTTACACGGGTGTGAACCATAAGATCGGTGAAACGCACGACGGCGATGCGACCATGGACTGGATGGAGCAGGAGCAGGAGAGGGGCATCACCATCACCTCCGCCGCTACCACCTGTTTCTGGAAAGGGCATCGCATCAATATTATCGACACCCCCGGCCACGTGACTTTACCGTTGAGGTTGAGCGCTCTCTGCGCGTACTTGACGGATCTGTCACTGTATTTTGTGCGAAGGGCGGCGTCGAGCCCCAGTCTGAGACCGTTTGGCGTCAGGCTGATAAGTACCATGTGCCGCGCATGGCCTATGTGAATAAGATGGATATTATGGGCGCCGACTTCTACAATGTTGTCGACATGATGAAAGATCGCTTGAAATGCAACGCGGTGCCCATCCAGCTTCCGATCGGCTCTGAAGCCGATTTTCGCGGCATCATCGACCTTGTCACCATGCGTGCGGAAATGTACTATGACGACAAGGGCCTCGATGTCCGTGATGAGGATATTCCGGAGGATATGCGTGAGCTGGCGGAGAAATATCACACAGAGCTCATGGAGCATGTTGCTGAGCAGGATGAAGACCTGCTGGAGAAATATCTCGGCGGCGAGGAACTGACGATTGAAGAGATCAAAAACTGCATTCGCAAGTCCACCATTGCCAATGAGATGGTGCCTGTTCTGTGCGGCACTTCTTACCGTAATAAGGGCGTGCAGATGTTGCTTGACGCAATCGTTGATTTTATGCCCGCGCCGACGGACGTGCCGGATATCAAAGGCACGAATCCGGAGACCGGCGAGGAGGAGGATCGCAAATCCTCCGATGACGAGCCGTTTGCCGCGCTGGCCTTTAAGATCGCAACCGACCCCTATGTGGGCAAGCTCTGCTTCTTCCGCGTTTATTCCGGCACGGTCGAGGCGGGCAGCACGGTTTACAACTCTGTGAAGGATAGCAACGAGCGCATGGGCCGCATCCTACAGATGCACGCAAACCACAGGCAGGATATCGAATGCGTTTACGCGGGCGACATCGCCGCTGCGGTCGGCTTAAAAAATACGACCACGGGCGATACGCTGTGCGATGCGAAGCACCCGGTTGTGCTTGAATCCATGGAATTTCCAGAGCCGGTTATTCGTGTGGCTATCGAGCCCAAGACGAAGGCCGGTCAGGAGAAAATGGGCATTGCGCTTGCTAAGCTTGCGGAGGAAGATCCGACCTTCCGCTGCTATACGGATGAGGAAACGGGCCAGACGATCATCGCCGGCATGGGCGAGCTGCATCTGGAGATTATCGTTGACCGTATGCTGCGTGAATTTAAGGTTGAGGCAAACGTCGGCAAGCCGCAGGTAGCCTATCGCGAGACGATCACGAAGGAAGCCGACGTCGACACGAAATATGCGCGTCAGTCCGGCGGCCGCGGCCAGTATGGCCATGTCAAGATCCGCATTGAGCCGAATCCGCAGAAGGGTTATGAGTTTGTCAATGCTATCGTTGGCGGCGCGATCCCGAAGGAATATATCGGCCCGGCGGAACAGGGTATCAAGGGCGCTATGCTCTCCGGTGTACTGGCAGGCTTCAATGTGGTGGATGTCAAGGTAACGCTGTATGACGGCTCCTACCATGAGGTCGACTCCTCGGAGATGGCCTTCAAAATCGCTGGTTCCATGGCGTTTAAGGAAGCAATGCGCAAGGCGGCCCCGGTTCTCATGGAGCCGATCATGAAGGTTACTGTGATTGTGCCGGATGATTATCTCGGCGACGTGATCGGCGATATCACGCCCGGCGCGGCTTATGCAGGGCATGGAAACCCGCAATGGCGCAACGCAGGTGAACGCTTTCGTGCCGCTGTCGAACATGTTCGGCTATGCGACCGATTTGCGCTCCAAAACGCAGGGTCGCGGCCAGTATGTGATGGAGCCCAGCCACTACACTGAGGTTCCGAAATCCATTGCGGATACGATCATCAGCTCCCGCGCGAAAACAGGCGACGAATAAATTTCGTAAAACGCTTGCAATCCCTTGTGGGAATTGATAAAATACCCCTGAGCACTGAACAGCCTGTTTTTTATAAACAGTAAAAGAATGAAGTTTCTAAGATAAAAGGAGGAACAATCCAAATGGCAAAGCAGCATTTCGACAGAACCAAACCCCATGTAAACATTGGCACCATCGGCCACGTCGACCATGGTAAAACCACTCTGACGGCGGCCATCACCAAGACCCTTGCAATGAAGGGCGATGCGGACTTCGTTGATTACGCAAACATCGATAAGGCTCCTGAAGAGCGCGAGCGCGGCATCACGATCAACACCGCTCACGTTGAGTATGAGACGGATTCCCGCCACTATGCTCACGTTGACTGCCCCGGCCATGCCGACTATATCAAGAACATGATCACCGGCGCAGCACAGATGGACGGCGCGATCCTCGTTATCGCAGCGACCGACGGCCCGATGGCGCAGACGAAGGAGCACCTTCTGCTTGCCCGTCAGGTTGGCGTGCCTTATATCATCGTTTTCATGAACAAGTGCGATCAGGTCGATGATCCGGAACTGCTTGAGCTTGTTGAAATGGAAATCCGTGAGACGCTTGACGAGTATGAGTTCCCGGGCGACGATACACCGATCATCCAGGGTTCCGCTCTGAAGGCTCTTGAGTATGCCGGCAATGATCCGGATGCGCCCGAACTGAAGTGCATTTGGGAGCTGATGGCGGCTGTTGACAGCTATATCCCGACGCCGGACCGCAAGGCGGACCTGCCTTTCCTGATGCCTGTTGAGGACGTGTTCACCATCACCGGCCGCGGCACTGTCGCCACCGGTAGAGTGGAGCGCGGCCAGTTGAAGACTGGTGAGGAAGTTGAAATTGTCGGCCTGAAGGATGAGAAGAAGAAGACGGTTGTTACCGGTATCGAAATGTTCCGCAAGATCCTCGACTATGCCGAGGCTGGCGACAACATCGGCGCCCTGCTTCGCGGTATTCAGCGCAATGAGATCGAGCGCGGCCAGGTTCTTTCTAAGCCCGGCTCCATTCATCCGCACACGAAGTTCCGCGGCCAGGTTTATGTTCTGACCAAGGATGAAGGCGGCCGTCATACACCGTTCTTCAACAACTATCGTCCGCAGTTCTATTTCCGCACCACCGACGTAACCGGCATCATCTCGCTGCCCGAAGGCACTGAGATGTGCATGCCCGGCGATAACGTCGAGATGGATGTTGAGCTGATTACCCCCATCGCCATCGAAGAAGGCTCCGCTTCGCTATCCGTGAAGGCGGCCGTACGGTTGGCTCGGGTGTTGTCATCAAGATCAACGAATAATTTTTTTCCACAACGGAACGGTTCAGGCAAAACGGAAATCGTTTTGCCTGGGCCGTTTTCTTTTATATGGATCCCTGCTTCTGCCTTGAATTTTTGACTCTGCTATGGTATGATAGCTTCAAACAAAGTTTGAAGCATTGAAAAAATGCCTGTCGGCGCGAAACGCTCCTGCCGCGATGCGGCAACGCCATTTTTGTGGGGGATGGTTTGCGCGTATGGTGTGATAATTCTATTCAAAAAGGGAAAGAATCCGGATGCCTGCCCGCAAAGAGGGAAAAAGCATCCGGTTTCCGCATTCTGTGCGTAGGGTCGTTAAGCAGGGGCCACAAAGCGGCTTGAAGGAAGTGCATATTTTTGCATATGGGGAGAAGGCGCGCTGTACAAAATGAAGGGCGTCCCTGTCTGGTAAAAAGGAGGTCATAGCGGATGGGAATCTTATATTTGGTCATTCCATGTTATAATGAAGAGGCAGTGATTGAGCATACAGTGGAGGAACTCACACCCCTTTTGGCAGATTTGGAGCGGAAATCAAAAATTGCCCCTGAAAGCCGGATTCTGCTGGTGGATGATGGTAGTAAGGATACCACCTGGGAGAAAATTGAAACGCTGCATCGGGAAAATCCTTTTGTATGCGGCCTAAAGCTTGCGCATAACCGTGGCCATCAAAACGCACTGATGGCCGGCTTGATGGAGGCACGTAAATATTGCGATTGTGCGGTATCTATGGACGCGGATTTGCAGGATGATATCCATATTCTTGAGGCATTTATTGATAAATTCAATGCAGGCACAGATATCGTTTACGGTGTGCGCAATAAGCGGGAGACAGATACCTTTTTCAAACGGACGACCGCACTCGGCTTCTATAAGGTGATGCATCTGCTTGGGGTGGAAACGGTTTATAACCATGCGGATTACCGGCTGATGAGCAGGCGGGCGCTGGACGCCTTGTCGGAATACAAGGAAGTCAACCTGTTTTTGCGCGGGATCGTTCCGCTGATTGGGTATTCTACCGACTATGTATATTATGACCGCAGTGAACGCTATGCAGGGGAATCGAAATATCCGCTGCGCAAAATGCTTGCCTTTGCGATGGACGGTATTACTTCCTTCAGCGTGCGGCCCTTGCGGCTTATTTCTGCGGCTGGTATCCTGATTGGATGCCTAAGTGTGATCGGGCTGTTATATGCTTTGATTTCCAAAATCTGCGGCGTTGCAGTCAGCGGCTGGACGGCAATTATCTGCTCCATCTGGCTGCTGGGCGGAATCCAGTTGTTCTGTTTGGGCGTGGTGGGAGAATATATCGGCAAAATTTATAGTGAAGTGAAGGCGCGCCCTCGATATCGGATTGAAACATTTTTAAAAAAATAGAAGTTCATCAAAATAGGGTTCCATATTTACATAGTTTAGGCGGTGCATAATGACTCAGGAGCAATTGCAGGCCCTGCGCAGGCAGGTTATGGAAAAAGAATTTTCACGTATGAATCCGATGCAGAGGGAGGGCTGTGTTTACCGCAGAGGGAGGCTGTGTTTACCACAGAGGGTCCTTTGTTGATTTTGGGCGGGGGCAGGGAGCGGAAAGACGACTGTGCTCGTCAACCGGATTGCCAATATTGTGAAATATGGATGCGCATATGGCGCTCGGGAATTTTCGGTATCTCTCACGGAAGAAGAAATCCGTATGCTGGAGGAATACCGCGACGGCACACAGGAATATACCGATGAGATCGCGGATTTATTGGCTGTTCGCCCTGCGAAGCCGTGGCAAATTCTTGCAATTACATTTACCAATAAGGCGGCCGGTGAGCTCAAAGAGCGGCTGGAGGCAATGCTCGGCCCGGATGGGCAGGATATATGGGCAAGCACCTTTCATTCCACCTGCGCCCGCATTTTGCGGCGGGATGGGGAAAGCATTGGTTATACCAGCCACTTTACGATTTATGATACGGATGATTCTAAGCGTGTGATGAAGGAATGCCAGAGGCTGCTCAACATTGATGATAAAATGCTCTCCCACAAAACGCTCTTGCATGAGATCAGCCATGCAAAGGATAGCCTCATCTCCCCAGAAGACTATCTGAACGATGCGGGCGACGATGTGCGCTTGCGCAAGATTGGCGAAGCCTACCGGCTTTATGAGAAGCTGTTGCGGGATGCAGATGCAATGGACTTTGACGATATGATTGTCAATACGGTGAAGCTGCTGGAGGAAAACGAGGAGGTGCGCACCCGCTATCAAAACCGCTTTCGCTATGTGATGGTGGATGAGTACCAAGACACCAACCATGCACAGTATCGGCTTACCAGCTGCTGGCCGGAGGCAGCGGCAATCTCTGCGTGGTGGGCGACGACGATCAGAGCATTTACCGCTTTCGAGGCGCTACAATAGAGAACATTCTCTCCTTTGAGGAGCAGTATCATAAGGCAAAAGTGATCCGCCTGGAGCAGAATTACCGCTCCACTCAGAATATTTTGGATGCAGCCAATGCTGTTATTTCCCATAACACAGAGCGAAAGGGCAAAAATCTCTGGACAGCGAACGGCCCCGGGGAAAAAATTGTGGTGGATAACGCCTTTGACGAGCAGGAGGAAAGCACCTTTATCGCAGATACCATTATGGATTCCGTCAAGGGAGGGAGAAAATGGAGCGATCATGCGGTTCTTTATCGAATGAACGCCCAGTCAAACGCAATTGAGCGCACTTTTGTGCGTATGGGCGTGCCATACCGTGTGATCGGCGGCCACCGTTTCTATGAGCGCAAGGAGATTCGCGATGCGCTTGCTTATCTTTCTGTAATCAGTAATCCGGCGGATAATATCCGCTGCGCAGGATTATCAACGAGCCTAAACGCGGCATCGGCGCAACTACCATCAACCATGCCGCACAGATTGCGGCCGGGCTGGGCCTGAGCCTCTACGAAGTGATTTCCCATGCGGATGAATATGAGCAGTTGGTGCGGGCTGCGCCGCGTTTGCGGGCATTCACCCAGATCATTGATGGGCTTGCCGAGGCGGCGGAGGAATTGCCGCTCAACGAGCTGTTTGAAAAGGCAATGCGAGATACGGGCTACCTCGACTCCCTTGCGTTGGATCGTGAAACCTATCAGGACAGGCTGGAGAATATCCAGGAGCTTTCCTCCAACCTTCTGCGCTACAGTGAGGATAACGAAGAGGGCGATCTCAATGGCTTCCTCGAAGAGGTCGCTTTGATGACGGATATTGATAATTATAATGAGGAGGCGGATACCGTTGTCCTCATGACGCTGCACTCCGCCAAAGGCTTGGAATTCCCGGTGGTATTCATCCCGGGGATGGAGAGGGGAATTTTCCCCGGCATCCAATCGCTCTACTCTGCCAGTGAAATGGAGGAGGAGCGTAGGCTTGCTATGTGGGCATTACGCGCGCCAAAGAGCGGCTGTATCTGACGCACGCGCGCACACGTATGCTCTACGGCAGCACGAGCCACAACGCGCCCTCACCTTTTTTAGAGGAGATTCCGGAGGGGCTTGTGGAAGAGAAGCGCAAGGTCACGCTCTCCCAGCAGAAGCCCTCTGTACAGCGTGCCGCAAAGCCGAAGAAAACGTTTGACCATTCCTTTGGCCCGGCGGCGCCTAAGCCTCTGCGCCTGCGGCTCCTACCGGGTGGGCGATACGGTGGGGCACAAGCTATTTGGAACGGGCGTTGTACTCTCCGCACAGCCGATGGGCAATGATACGCTGCTGGAGATCGCCTTTGAAAAAGCAGGCACCAAAAAGCTGATGGCCAATTTTGCTCGATTGACCAAGGGGTAAGACTGAGTGAAATCGCAAAAGTGATTCGGGCGAGATGCCGGTTTTACAAAATCTTTTACAGAAACATCGCCGCGGTATGCAAGGAAGATGCATCCGCGGTGATTTCTTTTACCGTCTTTATTGACAATTCAAATAAAATCATGTAATCTTTTCATGAGAGATTTGGGAAAGAGGGAGAGAATTATGAAAAAAAGTGTCGTCAGGTAATCTGTTTGCTTTTGGCTGTGCTGCTGTTGATGGGGGGAATACCGGCGGCCTTTGCTGTGGGCAATTGTGATACGGCGCCGCTGATCGTCGTCAGCGGAATGAATGCATGGCCGCTGGTGATGGATGCGGGCACGGAACGGGAAAAACAGGTGTTTGCACCTGACACGCAGGCGATTTTGGAGCTCGTGGGTAAAATTGCGGGCCCGGTTGCACGCTTTGCTGTTACAAAGGACTATGAAACGCTTGGCGACGAGGTGCTGCCTGCCGTGTATGCCCTGCTGGAGCCGCTCGCTTGTCAACCGGATGGGAGCAGCCGTTATGCGATTACCACTACGGTCTATCCGGAATCAATGGCGAACTATCCGGAGTTTGTCAATGAGGAAGGTTACCTGACCAACGAGCCTGCCATTGTGCGTGCGGCCGCTGCGAAAATAGGCGCCGATCACGTATATTATTTTAACTACGACTGGCGGCTCGACCCCATGGCTCATGCGAAAGAACTGCGTGGCTATGTGGAGCGAGCAAAGCGCGAAACTGGCCATGATAAAGTAAACTTGATTGGCTCCAGCATGGGAGGGACGATCATTGCCGCCTATCTTGCACAGTATGGAAGTGAGGATATTGATAATTATACCATGCTGTCTTCCGCCTTTACAGGGACGACCATCGTGGGGGATCTCTTCACGGGCAAGATCGAGTTCCATAAAGACGCCTTGATTCGAATTCTCAAGGAGGTTGCGGGGCAGCAGGTGGTGAATCTCCTGCTCGACGCGCTTGATCAGGCCGGTGTGATCGATATTCTACTCCCAGTGCTCGATGAGCTGGTGGCAAATCTAAAGGGCCGCGTTTATGATGAAGTATTCCAGGATACCTTTGTGACGATGCCGGGCATTTGGGATTTAATTGCCCTGGAGGATTATGAGGAGGCAAAGGCTTATTTGCTCGACGAAAAAACGGATGCACAGCTGATTGCACGGATTGATGCATATCATTATCAGGTGCAGGAGAAACTGCCGGAGCTGTTTCGGGCCGCGATGGAAACGGGGACGAAGATCAATGTTGTTTCCCACTATAATTTGCAGGGTGTGCCGCTTACGCCCTCTTACCGGGAGCAAAATGATAACGTGATCGATACGAAATATACCTCAGGCTATGCAACCTGTGCATTCTTAGATGAAACACTGCCGGCCGATTATCAGCAGAAGCATACTTCCTGCCAAGATGCTACGCACAACCACCTCTCCGGAGATCGCGTGATCGACGCCTCCACCTGCCTTTTGCCGGAGCAGACATGGTTTTTGAAAGATTTAAAGCATGTGGGCTACATCTATGATACACAGGTGATGGAATTTATCTTGTGGCTTTGCCTCTCGGATACGCAGCGCACTGTGCAGGCGGCAGGGGATTACAGCCAGTTCATGCGGGTGGACCCGCAAACCGGCGCGCTGACTTTGATCCAAGCAGAGCGGCCGGAAGAGCCGGATTCTCAGGAGCCTCCTGCACAAGAG
>ENA-OQEN01000793-OQEN01000793.1-human-gut-metagenome-genome-assembly--contig:-NODE-793-length-13076-cov-2.069117_pt1 | contig 13076 bp, 16 predicted proteins | sample MGYA00242791_ERZ504627 | MGnify/ENA primary metagenome ERZ504627 (study PRJEB26092, sample SAMD00036316) | human gut metagenome | host: Homo sapiens | study: EMG produced TPA metagenomics assembly of... | reverse complement strand
GCAAAATTGGCGACCCGGAACGGGTTCGAACCGTCGACCTCTAGCGTGACAGGCTAGCGTTCTAACCAGCTGAACTACCGGGCCATTTTTTTGGTGGGAACAACAGGCTCGAACCTGTGACCCCCTGCTTGTAAGGCAGGTGCTCTCCCAGCTGAGCTATGCTCCCATTCCCTGTGCCGTTCACATTTGAGTGCGGCGGCGACGTGTTATAATATACTACAAATCAGATCGGATGTCAACCACCTTGCGCAAAGTTTTTCCAAAAAAAATCTGCCGCCCAAATCTCGTGTTCCTTATAGGATATGCAGCGATTTCTACTTCGTGCTTCCGTTTTATTCTCCATGGCGGCCGCCGATTTGTCAGCCTCCCTTGTGATAGACGTGCAATTACACCTCGCTCCCCTTCAGTAATGATTGCAACTCCTCGCTTTTGATCTGATATTTTTTATCGCAGAACTGGCAGCAGACCTCTGTGATCGGATCCTGCGCAAGCTCCTTCACCGATTCGCGCCCAGTAGCCGCCAGCGCGCGCAACACGCGCTCGTGGCTGCAATTGCAGCGGTAAACCGGCCGCTCCTCATCGAGCACCTCCAGTGTAAACTCCGGCAGCACGGCCCGGCAGATTTCCTCCGGCGTGAGACCGTCCTCCAACAGCTTTGTTACCGGCGGCACCTGCTCCACACACCGCTCCACCGCATCAATCACTGCATCATCCGCCGTGGGTAAAAGCTGGATCAGGAAGCCTCCTGCCTGCGGATGGTAAGATTGGGGTTAACCAGCACGCCCAGCGCACACACGGTTGGAATCTGCTCGCTGGCGGCAAAATACTGCGTGATATCCTCCGCGATCTCACCGGATACCAGCGGGATCTGCCCCACATAGGGCTCCTTCATCCCCAAATCCTTCACAACCGTCAGCGTGCCTTCCACCCCAACCGCGCCCGCAACATCCAATTTGCCCTTTGCATTGAGCGGAAGCTCAACAATCGGCTCACCCACATAGCCACGCGCGTTGCCCCTACTGTCCGCCACAGCGAGCACCGTTCCCGCAGCCGCCTCCGTTTAACCGCAGGGTAACGCTGTGATCCGCCCCCTTGAGCTGATCGCCCATCATGGAGGCTGCCGTCAAAAGGCGCCCTAATGCAGCGACGTGACAGCGGAGGTTTGGTGGATACGCTCAGCCTCGGCCACGATATCCGTGCTGTCGAGCGCCATTACGGTAAGGGTTCCATCTTCTGAAATACAACGAACCAGTTTGCCCATCTAGTTTAAAGCCCCTTCTTTTTTCATTACATATATCGCACGCTCTGTATCCGCGTGCGGCGGTATGCGTGTCATCTCTTCATAATAGCCGGCAAGCGTGAGCCCTGCCGCCTGCGCAAAAGCGCAAAGCTCTTCATGGCTGTATGCACGCTCTGCGAACTGCTCCCCATAGCGGGTATAGGAGCCGTCGGCCTTCTCTTCAAAAAAATCGAGCAGGATCTCCACGGAAGTATCTTTTGCGCAATATGCATTCTGCCAAACGCAGTAAAGCCCCTCCAGATCATACACAAAGGTATGGTTCCCCAGCACCTCCCGGTGCTTATATGGCGTATTGACATCAAAAACAAACAACCCGCCCGGCTCCAGAAAAAGAGACACGCGCCGGAGCACCTCTCGCAGCGTATCCGGATCAGTGATATGATTGAGGCTGTCTAGCGTGCAAACAGCGGCATTCACTGTGCCATAAAGATCGAGCGCTCCATCGGCTGGCAGAGAAAAAGCACCTCTGCCCCCGCCTGCGCGCATTTTCCTGCGCTGCACAGAGCATATCAGGGCTTGCGTCCACGCCGATCATTTCATAGCCGCGTTTAGAAAGCTCCAATGTCAGGCTCCCCGTCCCGCAGGCGAGATCTAACACTATGCCTTTTTCATGCCATGCTCCATCAGCAATTCGGCAATATAATCTGCCCGCTGCGGATAGCCAACATCATCCGTCAGCCGGTCGTAAAAGGCTGCGAAGTCTGCATAGCCGCCCATCTCATGACCATCCTTCCCGCACGAAGCAGCTTGAAGCGTTTTATTTGTCAGATGCGCCCTTTTCCGTGACCGCCTGGTCGATCCGGGCAAAGATTTTTTCATATCCATCGCAGCCATAATTCAACGAGCGGTTTACGCGGCTGATGGTAGCGGTGCTCGCGCCCGTTTCGCGCACAATATCACTGTATACGCGCTTTTGGCTGAGCATGTGAGCCACCACAATGCGCTGGGAAATCGCCTTGAGCTCCGTTACCGTACAAAGATCCTCAAAAAAATCATAGCACTCCTCCATCGTTTCGAGCGCCAAGATCGCCTGAAATAAAAAATCGACGTTATCATCCTTGAGTTTGTTATTCAAAACGAAACCTCCCTCGCAGTAAAATAATGCTTTTATATTTTAGCACTCTAAACCTTAAAAGTAAAGAGGAAGCAAGAAAGAGCGGCGAAATTCTCCCTCCTATTTTTAACCGAGAGACAGGCTTGCGAAGCCTCCCCCGTATGCGATACAATAGCCCTAAGCTTCAATCCTTGAAACTTGGAGTTTGGAAAATGCCTGTCGGCACGAAATGCCTCCTGCCGCGCGGCGGCAACGCCATTTTTTGCAATTGTTAAAGTAAGCTACTCATAGGCTAAAAAAACAAAAACGTTTCAACTGCTTTGTGCAGGAAGGGGTGGCCACATCATGAAAGAAGACGATCTTCTCCTCGCAGGGATCGCGGATAAAATTGACCAATGCGAGCGCTACGGGATGCTCACGCATTCCCACTTCCTCGATCTACGGCAGGGCGCGCTGGCACGGGCCTATTGCGCAAACCACCACGGCCTTCAGGCTCTTTTTTACGGTGGATATAAAGATGCAGAGCGCATTATTGTCGTTTTCCTACCCGATTACTTAACCCTTCCTACAGAAGAGGGCAGGCTTTCGTGGCTTGCAGAAAATGAGGAAGAGAATCCCCTAACCGTCCTGCGTGTGCAGAAGGATCCCTTTCACACGCTCACGCACCGCGATTACCTTGGTGCGCTTATGGGCCTCGGCGTAAAGCGGGAAACCGTAGGCGACCTGCTCGTGCGGAGGATGGCTGCGATATTATCCTGCTCAAAAGTGTAGCGCCTTATCTCCAGGAAAATCTCACGCAAGCAGGACGCGCCAAGCTTGGCGGCTCGTTCGTACCGGTTGCCGCGCTGCAAAAAGGAGAAGAAAAACGGGAAATGACCCCTTGTGTGGTAGCCTCCCTGCGGCTGGATAACGTGGTTTCCGCCGCTTTCTCCGTCAGCCGTTCGGCGGCGACACAGGCCATTCAGAAGGGGCTAGTGTTCGTAAACGCGCTATCCTGTGAAAAAACGGCCGCCCCTGTAAAAGAGGGCGACCGGGATCGTGTTCCGCTCAAAAGGCAAGGTCAGATTAGCAGAAGTTGGCAGGACGAGCCAAAAAGGCAGGCTGCACATTACGATAGAACGATACTGCTAGGAACAAGCCCGACAACCTGTTTTGGGAAAAGGGAAGCATACCAGCTTCCTTTTATTACGCAGCGAAGCGGAGTAACAAAACAAGGCTTGCCATCACCACGCGGAACAAAGAGATACGCATTACTCACGGTAACAGGCGGCTCCCGGCTATTTTCTATTTTTTGGAAAAAACATCCCTATTTCCTTTGGAATGCGGATTGCGCCCTCGCGCACACGGATCGCTTCAAAGTAATCATAAACGCCGTCCAGATCGTTGACGGACACACCCGCCACATCAATGGAGGAATAGATCCAATCCACCAAATCCTGCGTTTCTGTAATTTCCAGAGAATCTTCGTATGGAATGAGCCGCACGTCGCCAAAAAAACGGCGCAGTTTCTCCTCCCCATTCTGCATGGAAAAGGGGAGATTCTGACCAAACATATCAAGATTTGGGTTAAAGCCCTTCATCGCCGCGTGGAGATACGCCTGTAAGCCTCCCTCCCAATCACAGTTGCGTAGAAAACGCCATCCGGCCGCAGCACCCGTTGTACTTCCTTTAGCGCTTGGGGAAGATTGGGCACATGATGCAGCATATGGTTTGCAATGATTTTATCAAAGGATGCGTCGGGAAACGGGATCTCCTGAATATCGATTTGTTGGACGAGAACGTTTGAAAAGCTTTCAAACTTTTTCCAAGCGATCTCCGCCATACCCGCTGAAAAATCCGATAGCACCAAAAGAGAACCGTTGGGAAGCTGATCGAGCCTCCCCTCCCACTGCGCGGCGTTACCGCAGCCAAGTTCAAGAATGCGGCATGGCCCCATGAGGTCATACTGTGCAAAGAGCCAATCGTTCATGGAAATTTGCGCAGTGCTGTGCTTGGCGTGCAATTTCATGCGAATGGACAAATTGCGATCGTCTGCATATTGGGCTGCAACGCAGCTCCGATCGGTCATGTGGGGCATCTGCATTTGCTCCTTACTGATGAAATTTCGCCTAGATCGATGATTTTATACTATAGGATAGAAAACCAGGGTTGTCAACCCTTATGTTCAACCGTTTTGAGTGCGGCGTGTCAGAAGTGAAAAGCAGCTTCAATATAAAGAAAATACGGCTCCTCCTCCCGTTAAGGACAGCCGCTGTTCCCGCATGGCCAGAGCAAAATGCATTTGGGGTATAATAATGGGCTGCAATCCGTCTGGATTGCAGCCCATTGCCTTTTTCTATCCGTGTGATGCCAGTAGATTAAAGAATTTTGGTTCCCTCCGGCACCGTGTCATCCACAAAAATCACCTTGCACCCACAGGCGTTGTTCGTCGCTGCCAGAAGCATTCCCTCGCTCGTCACGCCCGTGATCCGGGTGGGCTTCAGATTTGCAAGCACAATGATCTTTTTGCCAACCAGCTCCTCCGGCGTATAATACGCTTAATGCTCGAAACGATTGTGCGTTTATCAAGCCCATCGGAGAGCGTAAGCTTATAGCAGCTGTGGGATTTGCGGATTTCCTGGCACTTTAACACCTTGCAGACGCGCATATCCATCGCCGCAAAATCATCATATGCAATCTCTGCCTTCACCGGATCAACCGGATCCGGGTCGCCATAAGCCACCTGCTCCCGCTCCGGCTTCGGCTGCTCTTGCGCCTGCTTCGCCGCTTCCTCTGCCTCCTTCTCCGCCTGTGTTTTCGGCGAGGAGAAATCGAGAAGATTCACATACTGCGCAGGATCGATCGCATAGAGGAAGAGATAGAGCCGCGGGCCGCGCTCCTTATCGATGAGCAGCTGATAAATCAATTTTAGAAATGCGCCCTGGACGCCTTTGAGCGCCTTTTCCTCCATATTCGCCGGCGCAAACTCCTTCGGGATAGCATAGAGCTCGGCATTCAGCTCATCGAGCGTGTATCCGCCCGCACTGATGAACGCATATAACCGCGCGACTTCCGCACGCTGGGTTTCCGACAGCGTATCATACACCTCCCAATTGCGTGTAGCACGCAATCGGTTGACACTCTCCGGCGAGCATTGCTCCAGCCAGAATTTCGCCCGGTCCAGCCGGTCGGAGAATTGATCGAAGGTGTAAGGCGTGCCGATCTTGCGAAAAACAAGCTCCAGCATGTCCACCTTGAAATCCACCACGAGCCGAGCTGCACAAGCAGGTTCATCGGCACGGTTTCGACCGTGCGGCCCTCGATCTCCGCATTATATAAAATCGCTTTGGTCAGATCGTTCGCCTTGCCGGATTTCACCTCGTTATACATCCGGTCAAATTCGAAATACTGCCGCAGGATGCCATCGTCAAAGCAAAAATCAAAGGCCTTGAGAGGCTCAGTTTTAGAATAAAGCCAGAGGATGATCTCCGGTTGATAGAGCTTTAAAAGCGTATCCGGGGTGAGGTTCAAGCCGGAAGAGCCGGACATCTTGCCCGTGGTGCCCTTGATGCCTATGAACTCATAGCCCTGAAAGATCGGCGCTTCGTAACCAAAGATCGCCTTTGAGATCTCTTTGCTCGTATCGTAGCTGCCGTTGGGGCTGGCGTGATCCTTTCCGCCCGGCTCGAAATCGACGCCTCATACAGCCAGCGCATCGCCCAATCGACCTTCCAGGAGAGCTTGCAGTTAAAATTCTTCGTGAAATCAAACCGGCCTTCATGGCCACAGGAGCAGCGATATTCCGCCACCGTGCAGTCCTCTGAGAGGGAGGTGATCTTCGTGGTATCCTTGCCGCATACAGGGCAATAGATGCTCACCGGATAAAAATTTTTACGCTCCTCGTCGGTTGCCTCCTGCGTGCGGTGGCTGTCAAGAATTTCAAAAATTTCAGCCCGATGCTTGAGCGCATGGAGCACCTGCTGCGCATATTTGCCGGAGCGGTACATCTCCGCCTGGTGGCGATAATCCATTTTGATACCGAACCGGCCGATGGAGCGCTCGAATTCCTGCTCGAAATGCTCCGCATAGGTCTTGCACGGCGAATCCGGAAACGGATTTTTCACATCGACATACGGCATACCGATGCACGCCTCCAACTCCGGTGCAACCGCCTGCACGTTCACCGGCACCTTGCGCAACCGGTCAAATTCATCCCATGAAAAGAGGAGCTTCGCCTTTTTACCCATTTTGCGCAGCGCTTTTACAACAAAATAGCTCGTCGCCACATCACGAAAATTGCCGATGTGGATCGAGCCGGACGGGCTGATCCCGGCGGCGCAAACATACTCCTCCTTATCGGGCTTGCGCTCGATGATTCTCTGTGCGATCTCTTCCGACCAATGCATATATCTATCTCCCTTATTGTTACTTCCATTCAAAACGATATTATAGCAAAAACAACCGCCGCAATGCAACTGCTACCGCCCGGAAAGCGGGCTATTCCTTTAATTTATGGATAAACAGGCCGCTTAAGAGCTTTGGCTCAAACCAAGTTGATTTCGGCGGCATCACCTTGCCCGCATCGGCAATGGCCATCAATTCCTCCAAAGTGGTCGGACACATAGAGAAAGCGAGCAACATATCGCTATTTGCGCGCTTTTCCAGCTCCCCAAGCCGCGAATGCCGCCGACAAAGTCAATACGTTTATCCGTGCGCGGGTCACCGATGCCGAGCACAGGGCCAAGCAGGTTCTCCTGCAAAATGGATACATCGAGCTCGCAACCGGATCGCCTTCAGGGAACGTGCCTGCCTTTGCCGCCAGGCGATACCATTTTCCGCCCAGATATAGGCCGAAGGTATGGCTTTGCTCCGGGTGGAACGCCCCCTCCCCCTCATAGGCGGAAACCTCGAATTTTTCCCCAATCTTTTGTAAAAACTCCGCCTGCGTATAACCGTTGAGATCCTTCACCACACGGTTATAATCCATGATCGCCAGCTCGTCGCTTGAAAAGAGAACCGCAAGGAAAAAATTGAATTCCTCCTCCCTGTATAACCGGCGTCGCCTCACGGCGCATCTCGCCCACACGCACGGCGGAGGCGGCGCGGTGATGCCCATCCGCAATATAAAGGGCTTCAATTTTCGCAATGGTCTCTGTCAGCCGCACAATCGCCGAATCATCATCCACCACCCAAACGGTCTGCCGCACGCCATCCTGCACAAAGTCATAAACCGGCGCGTGCGCCGCCTTCCAATCCTCCAATATTGTGTGGAGCTTGGCCTGTGGGCGGCAGGCCAGAAAGATAGGCCCGGTGTTCGCGTCGCAGGCGTCCACATGGCGAATGCGGTCCGCCTCCTTATCTGCGCGGGTAACTCATGCTTTTTGATCGTGTTGCTGCGGTAATCATCAATAGAGGCACAGCCGACCAAGCCTGTCTGCGCTCGCCCTTCCATAATCTGGCGATAGATATAGAAGCAAGGCTTTTGATCCTGCGCGCATATGCCGTCCGACACAAGCTTCTCCAAATTTCCCGCGCCTTTTCATAAACGCGCGCGTCGTAAAGGTCGATGGAAGGGTCGAGATCAATCTCCGCTTTATCCACGTGCAGGAAGGAATTCGGATTCCCCTGCGCTAACTCGCGCGCCTCCGCGCTGCTCATCACATCATAGGGAAGCGCCGCCACCTGCGCCGCATAATCCGGAAGAGGTCTGACTGCCGCAAAGGGTCTAAACACTGCCATCAGTTTGCATCCTTTCTTATTTTGAAATCAAATAAATGATTCTTTCAAATTTTAATGATATGTACTGCCCGTTCGGAGCTTACTTGTCCATTATGAGCCGTTACGCGCGCATAAAAGGAATTGAGCCCCGGCGCTAACGGAACACCCACTGAGAGCTCCCGCCCCTGCGCCTGCGCGATAATAACGCGTTCATCCCCCGTGCACAAGGCGATTTCCCCGGCTGTTTCATCCGCCGAAAGCTGGATTTCAATGCGTTCCAATCCGCAATCCGGCGCGGTTGTGATTGCGATGCTTTGCTCTGAGGCGCCCGCCGTATCAAACAGGAGCGCCGGAATCGTCACGCGCGCATCGCACACAGCGCTCTCCGGCTCCCGTTCAGGCGGAAGCTCCGCCTCGCCTACACAAACCGGAATCCAATTGGACTGGATCGCAACCCCGTTCCACAGTGTCTGCGCATACACATAGGCAGCCCCTGGTGCTTTTGCCGTCAAAGTGCCTTTATCCACTGTGACAACCGATTCTTCCGTGCTGTGATAGGTAATGGCCCCAACAGGTGCAGAAGCGGGGCACTGCGCGTCAAAGGTCAAGGCGTCCTCACATTCGATTGCTTCTCGCCTCGTGCGGATCAGTGCAGCGCCCATCTTCAAACCATTATCATAGGTGTTGTCTGCAAGGGTTACTTGAGAGCAGGCTTCGAAGGAGAAGAGCAGATCTTCCTCGGCCTGATTGCGTCTGCCCTCTGCCTGCGTTTGTAGGGAAACCCACTCGCCTGCTTTTAAGGCGCACGTTTCCGGGGAAATGTGCAGATGAATACCCGGTGCATCCCGCAGCACGCGGTTGCGGCGGAAGATGAGCCAGCCACACCCTCTGCACGCACGACACTGTCATGGCCCATGTAAAACGTGTTCTCTTCAATCGTAATATTCCGATGCACCGGCGTATCCGCGGAGAGCTTGGAAGAGCCTCCCTTGACCTCCGGGTGAATATACACCGCAGGCTTATACTTCCACTCCGTCTGCCCTGCCGGACGGATATAAAAGGTGTTGCCGCGAATCGTCAAATTACGAATCGGGCCGGATTCATACCACTCGTTGGAATCGTTAGAGAGGAAAATAGACGCCATCGCCATATTTTGAAACACATTGTTTTCAATCAACACCTTGCGCCGCTGCGTGCAGAGGATGCCGCGCGTGGGGATGGTGGTAAAGAAGTTATTGCGGATGACGACTTCCGCCGTGTATGTCACATTCTCCGCAACATATTTTGGCTGCGGGCCGATTTGCGCTGTGATTTCCTTTGGCAAATCGCGGTCGAAGGTAACGGTCATCGTTTTGAGATCATTCCCACCTGCTCCGGGATCGATTGATTTTACCACGCGATATCGTTCCTCTTTGCCACACAGGGGCGCAAGCGTATCGCGCGCATAAAAAATCACTTCGTCGCCCGTATGGAACTGTGGAAACCCACCCTGCTGCTTATGGATATAACGGAGCGTCAGCGTGCGTGCATCCAGCCTCCTCTCCACACGGGTAAATGTCCCGTGGAGGTTGATCGGGTCGTCATGCGCGTGGCCGAACACACAGTTTTCAATTGTCATGCGCCCTCCCACGCCGGAGGCGTGGATCAAATCCGCAAAGCTCGTGGTAAATTTGCCCGTGCCGGGGCGCGGCATAAAGCGGCAATCTCGGTAGGTGACATTCCGGCACATCTGCGTCAGCCAGCCAAAACCATGCATGTAGTGCACGTTTACCTGTTCAATCAGGAGATCTTCGCTCTCCCAGTGAAACGCACCGGCTGTCTCCCTTGTTTTGGAGGCGCACAATTCATAGACCATGCCCAGCTTTTGCACACCCGGCCGTTTGCCAAAATAAAACACGCGCACCCGATTCGGTGCAAGCTGTTCGAGCTTCCACACATGTGAAAACGGGCCCTGCAAAAGGCTGTAGCGGCGGGAAACGCCCGCGCTCGGGTCATAACCAACGACAGACCAGCCTGCGTGATGGTTTTCTCTGTCCAATACGGCGCGCCATCCATGCCTGCTCCACCCGTCCACAAAAGCTTTCGGCGGCCGGAAAGCCGGAACGGAAACGCCGCTGGGATATAGAAATCTGTATATTGTGAAATACCCTTCTGCCCAAAGCCGGCCACTGTCATCTCGCTGACCGTTGGCACAGCAAAATCCCAGGCAAACGCACGCAGCGTGATCTGTTTAGAGCGCACAACCGCCAGCGCCATCATATTACCATGCATCAGGAAAAGTGAACCGCCGCCATCCAGCATGAGATCCTCCTGATCCTCGATCAAGATCGCGATCGCCTTCTCGGGATGAGAGCAGCTATCCGTATTGGAGGTATGATAAACGCGCCGCTGCGCATGCTCCTTATAGAAATGGTATTCGCCCCTGGGAAAGAAAAGCGTGACCGGGCCCGGGGTATTGCGAGCCGCCTCCAACGCGGCCTGAAGCGCTTTCGCGGAATCCCCTTTTCCTGCCGGATCGGCCCCATAATCCGTCACGCGAAGTATTGTCCTATTTGTTTCCAATCAAACGCCTCCCTGCTGAATTCGAAAGCTTCTTTATTACGAGTTCACCTACGGGCAATTAAAGACCGCCCCTACCAACAGTGTTTTAGCTCAACACATCATCATGGCTGTTTTTTATGTTGCCATGCACGAAAAACTTCCCTCTACAGTGCGTCAAACTTTGTTTAAAACAATCCGCAATGCTTCAAGCTTGGCTTGAAGCTATTCTATCACAAAGCATATCCGGCAGGCAAGAGAAAGCGGATAGAGTTGCGGCAAATCGAAATATATTAAGCTTGCGCTTTTTTCTCCCAGGCTATTTCTGTGTAATTTCCCCCGTAGTGATCCCCGCATAAGCCTGCGGCACTTCACCGACAATGACCGTTTCCGCAATGCAGATGCTCGTATTCACTTCGGTCGGCTCATAGCTATCCGGCGTAATGAAAAGCACGTGCGTTTGAATATCGAGCATCACCTGATGATGCGTCTGGTTGACCCCGGCAGAAGCAAATTGATTGCGAAGCTGCAAAACCGTGCTGGCCTCCAGCGTCATTTTCAGCTTCAGGCAAGGACCACGCCCTAAAAGCAGCTCACTGCCAGAAAGAGAGCCGATTGGGATGCTAATCTCATAGCTTTTGGCCTCTGAAATGCGCTGTGCGATTGCATTACCAATGCGTGCCTGAAGCCGGTTCGCTTTTACAACATCCGTTTCAATGGAAGTGATCCGCCCTGTTTCTTCTTTATGGATAGATACCAGATCGCCATACTGAAGCCCCTCCTGGCCGAGCGATTCCAGCACCGCGTCATTCACCGCCTGCATTACCATATTGCGTGCCTGACTTTCCGCAATGGAGCAAATAACGGGGCGAATCCTGCTATCGATCAAAAAAAAGGCGGATAAGATAAGCAGGAGCAGCGCGATCATCCGCAGCAGAAGCCTTGCGCTCCCGCCGCGCCTTCCAAAATGCATCTTTTTATGAAAGAGTGGCCTTCTCCTCATATCGCAGCTCCTCTTCTCCAGATGTGTGGTAATCCATTCGGGCGTCATGCTCCTCTCAAACAGTATATGCGATGCGGGACGCAATGGTTCCAAACGCCTTTTTGCACCTTTTTCGGAATTTCACCATATTCTGATGACGAGGGGGAAAGAGACCGACTGTTCCCGCTACGAGGTATCACCTCAATCCAATCAAAAGGAGAAATCGAATTGAAGGATCTGCTTGACACGTTCGCAGTATGCGGTCAGTTAATGGAAGATACTGACCCTTGCGGCTGCAATCATACAAACGAATGTTCCGAATTTGCGCCCTTCCCGCTGCCCTCCTTCCCGGAGGATTACGCCGTTGCTATGGCCTATATCCCCTATCAACAGGATGCAAAAAGCTATGATGCGGAAAAGGCGCTTGCGCGCGGCACTCTCTTTCCGGTGCTCGACAAGCCGTTTTTGGGGAAAGCGGGGTGCCGCAGCATATGACGCCAAGAGAAAAACTGCTCCTGCGCCTGAGCTCCGCTCAGTTTGCGCACTGGGAGCTTCACCTATACCTGGATACCCATCCAAACGATATGCAGGCGCTCGCTATGGCCAAACAATACGCCAATATGGTTTCCTCACTCGTTGAGGAATACGAGTGCAAATACGGCCCGCTCTCGCCGAGATGCGGATCTGGCGCAGAATGGCTGCGTAACCCATGGCCATGGGACTACAGCATGAGGGAGGGCTGTTAAATGTGGAGTTATCAAAAAATTGCAATACCCGGTAAAGATTGCAAACCCAAACCCAAAATATGCACAAATCATCATCAGTCAATACGGCGGACCGGAGCCTATGCCCGCCTTATATCCCGTTATGAAACCCCGGCGCCCTGAAAGGAGTAGTCGATGGATATTGCCCCGCCCTGCCCAATGGTAATGCGCCGGATCATCCGGCACAGCAGCCGACGGTCAGGCTGCTCAAAATAGAGCAGTTTGTGGGCGGCGCGCAGGAAGAGAAAACGATCCTCCCCACGCAAATGGCCACCCTCCAGAAGGCTTTGTAACTTTCTCTTTTCCTCCCGGTAGGTTGCCGCCAGCTGAGTAAATTCGCTCTCCTCCAACCGCTGTGCGGCACGGTCTTCATAGAGCGGCCTGCAAAATAGAGCCGATCTGATTGAACCGCTCCTGGCGCATGTTGTTTTTCCTGCATCCAAAGCGCCTCATTCCTGCCACTGCATGATTGCAACAAGGCCTCTTCCACGCCTGAAGGCAAAACTTGCTTTGCAAAACCATTTAGCCGTTCCAACACGGTGCGCTCCAGCTGCGCTTCATCCGTGGTATGCCTTTGGCACTCCCCATAGCGGGAGTAGCAGAGCAGATCAGCACAAAGCTCCTGCCAGAGGATCTTCTGCAAAAAGTCATCGGCTGCCGCAATCCCCGCAAAACACCAGGCCGGAGAGCAAATGTGAATGGGCCTTCGTTTTGCAGTGGCCGCTTCGCCTCTCCAACAGC
>ENA-OQEN01000791-OQEN01000791.1-human-gut-metagenome-genome-assembly--contig:-NODE-791-length-13078-cov-3.563277_pt1 | contig 13078 bp, 11 predicted proteins | sample MGYA00242791_ERZ504627 | MGnify/ENA primary metagenome ERZ504627 (study PRJEB26092, sample SAMD00036316) | human gut metagenome | host: Homo sapiens | study: EMG produced TPA metagenomics assembly of... | reverse complement strand
AATTTCATTGTCTGCTGATAATCAAATAGTTCTACAAGTAATTCTACTGTAGAGGATGCAGATGGTTCTAAGTATGTTAGAACCGGTGAAGAAATGAATTCTTCACTACGACGATGGTGGTCAATAATGACCTTGTTCTTTACTTTATCAAGTACTGAACGACTGATAGCAAGTGAATCCTTATGGTTATCCACACTGATTAATAAAGTATTCTTATTGGCTTTTTCAAGTGCTTCTGAAATAGTCAACATGAGTCCCTTATAATCAGGATTACTTCTCAACATTTCTACGACACCTTTTGTTTTTTCTTCAAGAGATTCATAATCAATTACTATGTTAGCTTTCTTCCCTAAATTTTCTACAATACGTGCTGCCGCAAGAGACGCACCAAATGAATCTAAATCTGAATTCTTATGTCCCATAATGAGAACATTGCGTGAACGTGTAATAAGTCCCGCAAGAGACTGTGCCATAATTCGTGAACGTACTTTAGAGGATGTTTCAAATGCATCGGTCTTACCACCAAAGTAACGCACATGATCTTTACCGCTCTTAATCGCAATCTGGTCACCACCGCGTGAATAAGCAAGGCTTAATGCGGAAGAAGCGAGTTCTTCTAGTTCTCTTAATACTTTTGTACTTCTACCAATACCAATAGAGAGTGTCATAAGAACATCCAATTCTTCTATCGCATTCTTGAAATCATCCAAAATAGAGAATTTAGATTCAATAAGTTTCTTATAGATACGTTCATTAAAGAAGACAATGTATTTACCTGTCTGATAACGTCTAATGATCATACCATTCTTATATGCCCAGTCAGTAATTGTACTGCGGCATAAATTTTGAATCTTTACCTTCTGTGATTCATCTACATTTGCAATAATTTCATCATAGTTATCTACAGTAATATAACCCATGCATACCTGAATATCTTCATAGTCCTGTGATAAAGACACATATTGTGTCACATCCTTCATATAGATGAGTCTTGTATCTGCACTATTATAGACTTCAAATTTTTTCCCTTTGACTTCTATTATTTTGACATCTTCATCATCAAAAAGACTAGCAAGTGTAGGCTGCCATTCTAATAATTTGATTCCTACAATATTGATATTTAATGCCTTTAAGAAATCTGAGACCCATGTGATATTTCTATTTTCATCATATTGAATAAGTCCTACACCACCATAGATCAAGGCATTTTTAGCATCAATACCTAATGCATCGCTGACTGAATAGCTGTTTTGCTCCATTAAGTAGCTCATATAGAACAACAATGAAATATAGACCACATTCGTAGTAACTACAAATATCGCAAGACGAAGCATCCAGCCTGATGAAATATGCCAAAGGCCGCAAAGGCAGCAAAGATTATAAATACGAGTAAAAGAACAAAGATATTTCTAATTTGTGCAACTTTTCTCGTCATTGTAGAAGCCCTCCTTATTGATACTTATTATACAGTATTTGACGTATTTCAACAAATATATCAATAATTCCTAATATAACTAATAGTGACTGTAGGAATGGTATAAATACCAAGAAAATAAGCAAGTTAGAATAACGCCATGGTTTCTGATAATAAGATAAAAAGATAAGAAAGCCAGACCATCCACCATAAATCCTAAGATACTAATAAAATAGAGATATTGTACAATAACAACATTTCCAAAATATTGTCTAGCAATCATACTACCTGCAAGCATGATTGCAAGAATATATCCTATTTTAGGACTGAATCTAAATGTCGCAATATGAATACTCATATCAAAAGGTATTCTTAAGCGTTTAAAGAATAATGCACATAACATCATGACTAGATAACTCTGTAAGAATGACATGATGAGTATAGAAAGTGGAATGAGATTATAAAAGTCCTGGAAAGTAAAGACATTTGATAAAGAAGGCACAGCCGCAATAATCTGGTTATACATTTCTTTTGCTTCAGTGAGTAAATTAATACCGAGTACTCCTGAGAATACATAGAAATATAAAAAGTCAGATAAAAAGAAGAATGTAGCACCAAGCACCAGCATTGTTTCTTTCTTAGCTCTATTTTTAAGACATAGTCCTACAACTGTTCCCATACCAAGTGATGAGAGGACAATTAATACATAGCTGAGTGTTCCAAATAGAAAAGCAATGACCATGGAAGCAACGGAAGTCATTAAAGCTTCTTTCAGTCCTGTCTTATAGCTATAGATAGCTATAGGAATAGCCATTCCATAACCTATTAAGGAATCAAACATCGTACCTGTCATTGTATTAAGTACTGCAAGGACACCAAAGAGTGATGCGATGAATGCGCCCTGCACGAGTTTATTTGTTTTCATAATTCATTTCTCCTTGTGGTCATTATACAACAATCACATCGCTTGACGTATACCCCTATAGGGTATATGATTGGGACAGGAGGTGAAATGATGAATAAAAAAGATTGCTGTTGTAGTGAACGTCATAAGGATCGTAGTGAAGAAGAAAAGAAAAAACTCATGAACCGCCTCAAACGTATTGAAGGACAGATTCGAGGAATTGAGGGCATGGTTGAAAAGAATGCCTATTGTCCTGATATTTTAATTCAGGTTTCTGCAGTAAATGCAGCTTTAAATAGTTTTAATAAAGAATTACTTGCAAAGCATATTAAGACATGTGTTGTGGATGATATTAAAGAAGGTCATGATGAGACAATTGATGAATTAGTGAATGTATTACAGAAGGTGATGAAATGAAACAATATAATATTACTGGTATGAGTTGTGCAGCGTGTGCCAATCGTATTGAAAAAACTGTGGCTCATATTGATGGTGTAGAAAGCTGTTCTGTTTCTTTACTCACAAATTCTATGGGTGTAAAGGGAACAGCATCTTCTGAATCTGTTATTCAAGCGATTGAGAATATTGGATATGGTGCTAGTGAAAAAGGTGTTGAAAAAGTCAAGGATGATTCTTTAGTGGATCATGAAACACCAAAATTAAAGAAGAGATTGATTACTTCTTTAGTATTCTTATTACTATTAATGTATCTATCTATGGGTCATATGATGTGGAAATGGCCTGTGCTTCATTTTTAGAGAATCATGTATCTCTTGCAGTGACAGAGATGTTATTGACTATTATTATTTTAGTCATTAATAAAGCGTTCTTTATCAATGGATATAAGAGCTTATTTCAGTTATCTCCTAACATGGATGCTTTGGTCGCATTAGGTTCTAGTGCTGCTTTTGGTTATAGCTTAGTTGTTTTATATTTAATGATTGATGCAATGAGCCAGGGACAGATGATGAAGGTGATGATTTTAGGACATGATCTCTATTTTGAATCTGCAGCTATGATTCCTACTTTAATTACTGTAGGTAAGATGTTAGAGGCAATGTCTAAAGGGCGTACAACAGATGCCTTAAAGAGTTTAATGGATCTTGCGCCTCAGACTGCCGTTATTATTAGAGACAATAAAGAAGTGACTGTAGGAATTGATGAAGTCAATAAAGGTGATTTGTTTATTGTCAGACCGGGTGAAAATATTCCTGTCGATGGTGTGATTGTAGAAGGTTCTACAGCTATTGATGAATCTGCCTTAACAGGTGAAAGTATTCCTGTTGATAAAACTGTGAATGATACAGTATCAGGTGCAACACTTAATCAGTCAGGTTTTATTAAAGTACGTGCCACTCGTGTAGGGGAAGATACAACACTTTCACAGATTATTCAGATGGTGAGTGATGCAGCAGCCACTAAGGCACCTATCGCAAAGAAAGCGGATCAGGTCTCTGGTATCTTTGTACCTATGATTATCGGTATTGCGTTAGTCGCATTTATTGTCTGGATGATTCTAGGAAAGAGTATTGAATTCTCTATTGCCCGTGCTATTTCTGTATTGGTTATTTCATGTCCTTGTGCACTTGGTCTTGCAACACCCGTAGCTATTATGGTCGGCAATGGTATGGGCGCTAAAAATGGTATTCTATTTAAAACTTCTGAATCATTAGAAGTCACAGGATCTGTTGATATTATTGCGTTAGATAAGACAGGTACAATCACTAAAGGAACTCCTGTAGTTACTGATGTTGTCCCTTATAAGATAGAAAAAGAAATACTTTTAAATTATGCTGCAAGTCTAGAAAAGAATAGTGAACATCCTCTTGGTAAAGCGATTACTGATTATTACCAAGGCAGTGAAGAAGTCAAAGATTTCAAGATATTGCCTGGTCATGGGTTAAGAGGTTTAATTCATGATAAAGAAGTATTAGGTGGCAGTATCAAGATGATGGAAAAGCATATTCCTGACGATGTTGAAATACAAGCTAAGAATATGGCTAAAGAAGGTAAGACACCACTATTCTTTAGTTATGATGATTATTATCTTGGTATGATCTGTGTCGCTGATACAATGAAGGAAGATAGTCCTCAGGCAATCAAAGAAATGCAGAATATGGGTATTCAGGTCGTGATGTTAACAGGTGATAATCTAGAAACAGCCCAGGCAATTGGTTCAAAAGCAGGTGTGGATGAGGTAATTGCAGGGGTATTACCTGATGGTAAAGAGAGCGTTATTAGAAATCTGCAGAAACAAGGTAAAGTGGCTATGGTGGGCGATGGAATCAATGATGCCCCAGCACTGACACGTGCGGATATTGGAATTGCGATTGGGGCAGGCACTGATATTGCGATAGATGCAGCTGATGTTGTCTTAATGAATAGTAAGCTGACAGATGTCACTGCCGCTATTAGACTCTCTCGTGCAACATTAAGAAATATCCATGAAAACTTATTCTGGGCATTTTTCTATAATGCGATTTGTATTCCTGTTGCTGCTGGTGTATTTATCACTTTAACAGGATGGCAGATGAGTCCTATGTTAGGGGCTGCTGCGATGAGTTTATCTAGTTTCTTTGTATGTATGAATGCATTAAGATTGAATACTTTCTCTATGCATGATGCATCAAAAGATATAAAAAGAAAGAAGAAGGAGAAAAAAACAATGGAAAAAACTTTAGAAATTACTGGTATGATGTGTGGTCATTGTGAAATGGCTGTAAAGAAGGCATTAGAAGCTGTAGATGGTGTAAAAAGTGCTGATGTAAGTCATGAAAAAGGCACTGCAGTTGTGACTTTAAGTAAAGAAGTATCTAATGATGTCTTAAAGAAAACTGTAGAAGATAAAGATTATACAGTTACATCTATTAAATAAAAAAGAAGTCCTAAGACTTCTTGAGATCCTCAAATGCATAACTATGCATCTGAGGATTTTTTCTTTCAAATTCTTCTTTTTGAATTTTAGAACGAGAAATGACATCCTGAAGTAATTCTCTTGATGAGATACGTGTCGCCCCATGACCTAGCACAATCTTCTGTTCAAGATTATCACTTGTCGCAACCACAAGACGATATTGTCCTGCCATCTGTTTTGTGATGCTTTCAATATAAGCATCCGCTGTCTGTCCTTCTTTTGTATAAAACGATTTCCATATCGTGATACATCTGACTCTTGCCTTTATTCTGTGGGACCTTATAAGCGTCAAAGACAAGGATCATATGGCAGCCACGATACCCTTTATAGCTCATCAATATATCAATAAGCTTATCTCTTGCGCTACCTAGGTTTTCTTTCGCAAGTTCTTTCAATTCATCCCATGCAAAGATGACATTATATCCATCTACAATCAAATATTCATCTAATGCCTGTACTGTATTAGAAGAGACATGATCTTGTTTAGGTTTATAGTAGTCACTCGCAAGTTTTGTTTCTAATGGACCATAGGTACGTTCATATACTCTTTTAAGTTCTTCATCACTAATATGTACAGGATTATGTGTATAAGTATGTTCCTGTTTCATCGCACTATAAAGAGGCAAATGCATCTTCTCTCTTACTTCATCATAAGGGACATAATATCCTGCACCGTGTGAACAGAAGATAGAACCTGTAGGATTATCTAGATCTGATTCACTGTCATAATCACATTGAGTTATCACTTCTTCCTGATTTTCTACTGGTGCATAGAATGTATCTAAGAAGAAAAGCTGTCCCTTTCCTTTTGTGGAAGTCAGAAGTTCTTTTTGATAATGAGTCAAAAATAAAACAGGTGCTTCACCATGAAGTGTTGTAATATCATTATTCTCGTTCACTACAGTAGGTGTTGGATAGTCTTCTAAAGCATAATAAACCTTACTCAAAGCCTCTGTAGGAATAACTAATTCATATTTATAATAGGGCTCTAAAATAACTGATTCAGTCATTTTTAAACCTTGTCTAATAGCACGATAAGTGGCTTCTCTGAAGTCTCCTCCTTCTGTATGTTTTAAGTGGGCTTTACCACCTAGAAGTGTGATTTTCATATCTGTAATAGGAGAACCTGTGAGTACACCTAAGTGTTCTTTTTCCTGTAAATGTGTCATGATAAGATTCTGATATCTCTCTTCTAAGTTATTCTGACATTGATTATCAAAGACAAGTCCTGAACCTTGAGAAAGTGGTTCTAAGTAAAGATGGACTTCGCTATAGTGTCTGAGTGGTTCAAAGTGTCCTACTCCTTCTACTGGTTCTTTGATTGTTTCTAGATAAGCGACATCTCCTTCATCTACTGTGATATCTTCATTAAAACGATCTTTCATTAATTGTTTAAGAATATCTATTTGAACTTCACCCATTAAAGAAACCTGGGCATAATCATCAAAGAGTTTTAAATGAAGTAATGGTTCTTCTTCACCTAATACCTTTAAAGAAGAGAAAAAATGATTGATATCTGCTTCTTTAGACGGTTGAATTGAATATAACATGGAAGGTCTAAGCGTTGAATGAATCACATGTCCTGATCCAATATAATCCCCTGTCTGAAGTTTCTTAATACCTGTTAAGGCTACAATATCATTCTGAACGGCTTCTTCTATAAGCGTATAATGGTTCCCTTGATATAGCCTAATTTGATGAATCTTTTCATCATGGATTGTATCACGTACATGAAGCCTGCCACCAGTTACCTTAATAAAGACAAGACGTTCTCCTCTTTCATCTCTCGCAATCTTAAAGACCTGTGCAGATAATTCTTTTTGTGGTTCTTTTTTCTAAAGTATAACGGTCTAAGGCATCAATTAGTTCTTCTACACCTTGATTCTTAAGTGCACTACCAAAATAAAGTGGATAAAGATGTCTATTAGAAATCGCTTTTGCGATAGATGTATCCTTTAAAGACTCTGTTTCTAAATATTCTTCTATCATCTCTTCATCCAGTGCTGCAATATCTTCTTCAGAAGCACTCATGTCCATGATGTGAGGAGATAATTGTGATAAAGAGTCCAATAGTTCTTCCTTTGTATAATGTGTTAAATCCATTTTATTCACAAAGATGAAGGCTGGTACATGATAGTGCTCTAATAAGTTCCAGATAGTTTTAGTATGCGCCTGTACACCATCTAAACCATTGATAATCACTATTGCATAATCAAGTACACTTAATGCACGTTCCATTTCTCCACTAAAATCAGCATGACCTGGTGTATCAATAAATGTGAAATGGTTATTCTTATAATCAAGAGAAGAAACCTTAGAAAAAATAGTAATGCCTCTTTCTCTTTCCTGTGTATTATAGTCAAGAAATGTATCTTTATGATCTACACGTCCCTGATGTTTAATTGTTCCTGTCGTATAAAGTAATGACTCACTTAATGTGGTTTTACCTGCGTCAACATGAGCCACCATTCCAAGTGTTAATTGTTTCATCAAATCACCTCTTGATTATTGTATCATAGATTAATCAAAAAACACCTTGGTTTTATCCAAGGTGTGTCTGTAGGTATATCTTTATATACCATGCAATATATAAAGTCACTACCTGTTTTAACTACAATTCTATGAATTATGCATTCTTTAAGAATGCAATATAAGCCTGATATGTTTCGTATACGTCTACTTTAGATACGACTTCCATTGGTGCATGCATATTTAATACTGCAATACCTGCATCAATAACATCCATGTTGTAGTTTCCAAGGATATAGCAATAGTGCCTCCTCCACCTGGTCTACCTTACCAAGTTCAGCTGTCTGATAGTGGATATTTGATTCATCCATGACAGCACGAATTCTCGCAACATATTCTGCAGAGGCATCATTACTTCCGCTCTTACCTCTTGCACCAGTATATTTATTAAATACAATACCGTTACCTAAATAAGCAGCGTTCTTCTTATCATTCACACTTACAAATAGTGGATCTACCCCAGCAGATACATCACTTGAAAGCATCTTTGATCTAGATAAAGTAAGTCTTGTCTGTACAAAACTATCAATACCCATCTTCACTAACATTTCACCAATTGTATTTTCAAAGAATAAAGACTGAGCACCTGTAGCACCTACTGAACCGATTTCTTCTTTGTCTACAAGAATAGCACAGCATGTATAGTCACATACATCCATATCAAGAATTGCAGTTAAAGATGTATAGGCACATACTCTATCATCATGACCATAACCTGCGATCATTGAACGATCTAAACCATAGTCTCTTGCTTTACCACTTGGCACAACTTCAATTTCAGCTGATACAAAATCTTCTTCTTCAATATCATATTTATCTTTTAATAGTTTTAAGATATTGGCCTTCACAGCATCTTTTTCTTCACCTACTAAAGGCATATTACCTAAAGTAACATCAAGGTTTTCACCTTCAATCACTTTAGCTGCTTTCTTATCTAACTGTTCTGCAGCTAAGTGAATAAGTAAATCAGAGATACCTACTACTGGATCATCATCATCTTCACCAATCACAACATCTACGACAGTACCATCTTTCTTAGCGACAACACCATATAATGATAAAGGAATAGTCACCCACTGGTATTTCTTTACACCACCATAATAGTGTGTATCAGCTAATACGAATCCTTCTGATTCATATAATGGATTCTGTTTTAAGTCCATTCTAGGAGAGTCAATATGAGCACCTAAGATTCTCATACCTTCTGTAAGTGGCTTATTACCAATCACAAATAAAGCAATATTCTTATCTCTGTTGTTGACATAAACCTTGTCTCCTGGTTTAAGTGTTTCAAAGGAATCTAATGGCTTGAATCCTTTTTCTTCGGCTAAGCGAATAGAGTCTTTAACACAAGCACGTTCTGTTTTGTTTTTTGAAATATAATCTTTATAACCTTCATTATATTCCATGACTTCATTAAGATTGTCCTTATACTTTTCCCATGTATTTTTTGCGTACATTTTCTAACCTCTTTTCTTTTTATCTCTACAACAGTATACCATGCTGAATAAATAAAGATAGTGTTATGAACTGTTTGCATCATAATTCTATTTTTTAGTAGAATATACTTAAAGAAGGTGTTTGTAATGAGAAGAAAAGATAGAGAAATCACTGCCTTTGATGAAATAATGAAAATCATTGCGAAATGTGATACTTGCAGAGTTGCCATGTTTGATGAAACATTTCCTTATATCATTCCTCTTAACTTTAGGACTGATTTAGAGGATAACCAATTATATTTATACTTTCATGGTGCAAAGATTGGTAAGAAGATTGATCTAATGAAACGGAATAAGAATGTTTCTTTTGAGAGCTGGCATCCTGTTCATTTTATTTCTTGCTTATTATTTGACGCTTACCCTATATTTTATGGGATGCATTATATCACATTAAAAAAATCACCTCTATATTCTTGAGATGATTTTATAAGATGTTTTTTACTATTTAATTTAAAAGTTATTACTGCACATTTCCATCAAAAGTTGAAAGACACACTATTTCACTACAGCTTCTTTTAATTATTTTCATTTTTAACTTTTCAATTTTTTTCTAAAGTTAAATCTCATTATTGTTTCTTTACCAACATATATTTCTTATAAGAAAACTGTATTTTAGATATTTCAAAAACAAATCTAAACATTTTTTAATGCATCTAGAATATCATCGTATAGTATTTTGAGTAATACGAATATTATGAGGAAAATGTTCTTTTGCATATTTATACATTGCAACACTTCCTATTGAATGTGTTGAATGTATATTTAATTGACTTTTTGGATACTTGTTGTTATCAGACATATATTTTAATATATCTAAACCAGTATAACCATCCTGTATATCATAATCTAATGAAATAAAATCAAATTCTAATAAATCAAGCAATAAAACAGCTTGCTTATATTGACGTACAACTGTAAATCCTTCACCAACAGGATCTCTAACATCATCAACAAACAATTTCATATTATAACTCCTTTTTTATAATTTCGTATCCCATTGCCTTAATGAATCTTAAAGTTTCTAAGCATGTATTACGATCATATTCCTTTTCACTTTCAGGTAAATCTTCATATGGAACTAAACATGGTGTTGTTTTTAATCGACTATCTTTGCTTCGCCATATGTCCATCCCTCTGCAATTCTTGAAGACGCCCATACATCATGATTGTTTTTTGCTAGTGATTCTAATAATTCTAATAGTTCTTTATCTAATACAATTGATTTTGTATCTTTGGGTTGTGGTTTATATGTCATTTTACTTTCCTTCTTTCATAATTTTTAAGAGTTTTGCAGCAATATTATCCAATTCACCTCTATTAAATGTTTGAATACCATAAGGGCAATCCTTCTTTTTTTCTAGTGAATCAGTAATAATCACTGCTTTTGTTTGATTACCATAACGATTAACAATATTATTTAATTTTTCATAATATTCATTTATAAGATTGGTAGTTGCTTTACATTCTACAAAAAGAGAATCATATCCTTTTGTGAGAATAATATCTATTTCACTTGTAAATGGATTACCATTACAACTTACAGTCACATCATTTTCAATATCATCAAATAATAAAGACTCTTTTAATAAATAATAAATATAAATTTCATATAATTTTCCAGCTTCACAAAGCATTTCTTTAATTTGAAACGAATGAAATCTAAAAAATGATTGTTTATCTCGACTATATCTACTTATTAATTGCTTTTGTTCTATCTGATGAAGTATATCATTATACTTTTTATCAATATTCAATTGACTGTATTCTAAATTGTAATATCTCACTGCAAGTTTGTATTTTCTTCCATTTCCATATCTACTATATAATGGAACAATATCAATATTTGAATAATCCATAAACATAGATATAGGTTTATTAAATATTAATTTTATTTTTTCTTTATTTGATTCATGTATATATAAAGTGATAACAATATAATTTGAATCAATTTTAAAATTTGAATTTCCAGATATAATTTTATGTTTCTTAAGACCATCAATTATTTTATGAACACCTTTCAAACATACAACCGGCATACAAAATTGTAATTCATAGTCTTGTATTTGTTCTTTAATCTCAAATATTGTAATAAGATCTTTTTCAGAAACAACTTTTTCAATACTCTCTGTTAACTTTTTCCATAAGGATCTATTCTTCACATATATTTTCCATAAATCAAGATATTCTTTTTTAAAGTATGGTTGACCCTTCTTTTGTGTAGATGCTTGACTGAGTTCCGTAAAATCAAGAACACTTAAATATTCCTTATTATCAATATATGTCAATCTATCAGCTAAATAGATATTTTGAAAACTTTGTGATGATAGATTAAAAGAATATCTTGGATAATGATTTTCTTTCTTATTTAATAATTGACATAGTGGAGATTTATTCATTTCAATAGCATAAATATTGTCAAGATATTTATCTATCACATGAATATCATGATGATACGTTAAATTAATAACAGATTTAACTCTAGAATCTTTAAAATCTTCCACGGATAATCGATAATCTGTATCATTTAAAATAATAAAATGAATGATAACATCATTTTTCTTAGAATCAAAGAATTTTTTAACTTTATTATATGAATTTAAAAATTCTTTTTTTCCTTTTAATTCATAAAGATATGTCACTTCTTTTACATTAGACGTTAAAACAGAACATACATTTAAAAACATGTTATCTATCACATATGGAATCATTAAATGAAGTGAAGGTGAATAAGTCAGTATATAAGGTATTTTTTCTATAAGATCAAAATCAATTTTTTTATAGTCCTTATAACTATATGCACCTAAAATTGGCTGAACATGACAATCAATATTAGATATATAATTCATCGTATTCTCAAGTTGTATTTTGGAAAGACACGCCAGACTCTCTTCAAATTTTTCTTTATAGTAAGAATAAATTCCTTTTTGATAATAGTCACCACTTATTAAACTATTTATACATAATTCCCAAGCGCTGAATAAAACTAATGAATGATAATATTTAACAATGATCTTTTTGATTGAATCAAAGTCTGATGTTGCATAAGCCAGTCTTTATTATCATCTATTTTCTTAGTCAATTCTTGATGTAACTGAATAGATGCATTATCTAAATCATCTAATCCTATGTGTGTTTTCATCCATTCATTATGACAAATATTATCTAGTTTCGTTTCATAAGATGAATGAAGAATACATAGATGTTTTTTATTCATTTTATCTTTGGTATGAGGATAATTAGCTGCTGCTTCTTCCACATCCATTGGAGTCCATCCAGATACTAATTTTTCTGTTACCCAGCGACGATGTTCAATCCATGCTATTTTTTCTAGATTATCTGCTTTATCAATCTTTTGTTTAAATAACTTAGCAGCAGATGCATCGTCAGCATTTATACCTAAACTATATAATTTATATTTAAGTGATAAAGCAAATGATAAACTTGATTCTAAATTATATTTATCATTGAATTCTGCAAGTAATTTATCAAAGGAAATTTTTCTATGTTCATTCCAAACAATATGTGTATTTAACGCTAATTCTTTCATTCTGTCATAATTTTGCAACTGACTATATTCTTTATCAATAATTACGGAATGCATATCACCTTGATCATATCCTTTAGTTGCAATATATTGAATTGACTTATTTTGATAACAATTATTTATTTGACTTGCAAGTTCATAATTTTTTTGTGTCAACCGAAATTGATAATGTCTCAAAATAATCAAACATTAGCACCACAACGGTGCTTTTGTTTTGCGGCATAATTCGCAAAGCTGTCTTTTCTCCATGGATGATCCATTGGAGGAATATACT
>ENA-OQEN01000790-OQEN01000790.1-human-gut-metagenome-genome-assembly--contig:-NODE-790-length-13094-cov-2.575229_pt1 | contig 13094 bp, 14 predicted proteins | sample MGYA00242791_ERZ504627 | MGnify/ENA primary metagenome ERZ504627 (study PRJEB26092, sample SAMD00036316) | human gut metagenome | host: Homo sapiens | study: EMG produced TPA metagenomics assembly of... | reverse complement strand
AACTCGGCCACCATGCTCTTGAGCTGCGTGTCCGGTCCGGAGAGCGCCGCGAGCGCGGCGTACTGCGCAATGGAGTTGGGGTTGGAGGTGGAGTGGCTCTGGTAGTTGGTCATGGCCTTGGCCACTTCCACGGGCGAGGCGGTGTATCCAATGCGCCAGCCGGTCATGGCGTAGGCCTTGGACATGCCGTTGATGGTGATGGTCTTGTCGGTGAGATTCCAATATTTCAGGAAACCATGGGTGCTGGTATACTTGCCGTCAGCATCAGCCGTATTGGAATCGACTCCAACCAGGGTATAGGTATGCTCACCGTCTTTATTCTGCGCGCCGTACTCCCGCGAGCCGTCGTAGGTGTAGTAGAGCTCGGCTTGCTTGACTGTCAGCGTACCGCCGTAGTTGATCGTGTAGTTCTGGTTTGTCGCGGTGAGACCGGTGATCTGGGCATTCGTGACGTTGTAGATGCCTGCATCGAGGTACGTATCGGCCGTGACGCTGCTGAAGAGATGCTGGAGGTTACTGCCGGACGTCGTCGTTGTGGAACTGGAGTTTGACAAAGTGGACACAAGTCCTGTGATCAGGTCGCCAAGATTGTTGACACCTTCGCCGTTGATGAAGCCGTTGAGTTCCAAGACATAGAAGCCCTTTTCTTCTGCGAGCTTCAATAAGCCATCTTCAGTCTGGTCATATTTGCCAAAGAACTCTGTCAAAGCCTTATTCGAGTCAGTGTCTTTAAGAAGCGTATACCCTTCTTTGCCGCTTTCCTCTACGGGCTTGTAGAAGGAATATTTTTTCGTGCCGTTTTCTGTGTACGGCACGCAGACATAGTAGCCGCGGGTATTGAAGATATCGCCATAGACACGGGTACCGTAAAGGTTGGCGCTCATGTTGACCGGGTTGATGACCAGGGTGGACTCCGGGTCCATGTAGTAGCGTGCTGCGGCGACCATATGGAGGTGTTGTCGTAGGTGTACTCACTGGAGACGCCGTTGTTGGAGAGCTGGTAGTTGGACAGCTGCACATCCTTGCCGGCATCGCCGTCGAAGTCGGCACGGCCGTAGAGGTTTGCCACATCGTCGGTCTTGAGGTTGTGGGTGGTGCCGTCGTAGCTGAACGTACGGCTCAGGGAGGCCTTATTGAGGAAGGCCGTGAGGAGCGGACGAGTCTGGTCTTCGTAGATGGTCCAGGTCTCATTGGCCGTGCGGGCTGCCAGGACCGCATTGAGCACGACTGTCACAGCCGTACTTGACGAACCGCTCACCGGCGTCAGGACAATCTGGCGTGTTGCCGTATCATAGGCTGCTGTATAGGTATTTCCACCAGCATCCTGGAATGTACCATCGTTCTGTCTGGTATAGGCTGCTGTTGTGGAACGAGTGGATGTATAGGTGGTCTTGCCCGTAGAAGAATCCGTCGTCCCCGTCGTCTCGATTGGATAGATATGGCTGATGCTGTCCATGGAGCCTGTGCCGTCGGTGTAGAATGAGCGTTCGTGCCGCTGGTGTATTCGTAATACGTCGCAGTCTTGCTGTCGGTCTCACCTTTTTCGGTCAGCGTCTTCTGCTGAACGCCTGGGAAGTTTGTACGTTTGCTGTCATCGCTGACATAGTATTTCTTCTTTGATTCTACGGCACCCAGAGACCCGGTATCCGTTATCCCGCTTGTACCCGTGACGGATGTGCCGACAGCTTGATTCACATTGGAATACACCTTGCCATTTGTGACGTCTTTGCCGATGACATAGAAGCTGTCATTGATGAGTGAGGCCGCATCTTTCGAGCCGACTAATCCACCTGTCGTATCGGTCGTGCTGCCTGTTATCGTACCGGCGTTGTAGGCCGAATCGATGACAGAACCGGCGCTGTATTTCACCGCCGTCGTTCCAGTTGTGGTTGTCATACTGCCCACAAGTCCGCCGGTATTCTTGCCCGTGCCCGTGACATTGGCATCTTTGTTGAAGGTACGGTTGAAATAATAGCGCTCTTTCGTAGATGCAGCGATGCCACCGGACTGCCGTTTTTATCCACATAGATGCCGCCCGGCGCCCTTCTGTGTCGTGCCGCTCGTGGTCGATACGGGAAATAAAATAATATACGTGCGGCTGCCGCTGTCGTCTACCGTGAAGAAGCTGTAGTACTGCGTCAGGTCCTGATTGCTGCAGTCGGACACCGTTGCGGCGCTGTATTTATAGGTCTTAGAATTGTCACTGGTATCTTTTATCTCGGCATTCTTGACGGCATCCGGTATCGACCCCTGCTCGCGGAGCACCGTATTGTTGTCAGCATTGTATACATTGGACAACGTGCCGCCCGTCATCTGGCCCACAAGGCCGCCGGTGTTGTCGCCGGTGCCTGTAATATTGCCGGCATTGTAGCTCGTATCGATGACATTGTTCGTGATGGGAGCATCTTTGACCGCTTCTTTGGTGGTCGTTCCGTCCGTCTCCGTCTTCGGCGTCGAGTTGACATTGATATTGGTGACTGTCTTTTTGAAGTGCGGTGCATCTTCCAGATAACCCACAAGGCCGCCGGTGTTGGTGACACCTTTGACTTTGCCATAATTGCTCTGCAAGGCAGCATCCGTAATGCTCGTACCGGCCTCACTCGTTGTACCATCGCCGCGCTGGATGACTTTGTTGTCATCACCAATAATCAACTGGCTCGTCTTGGACAGCGGGGCATCTTCATTCGTATTGAACACGCCGTACATGTAGACTGCCTTGCATGGCCCACGATACCGCCGGTATTGGTCGTACCTGTCACCTTGCCGGTGTTGTAGGTATTGGCATAGTTGTAAATCGCAGAGCCGGTGCCGAGGATGGTGCCGTTCTCCACATAGCCCGCAATGCCGCCTACGTCTTCGGTGCCGGAGATGGCAGCGAAATTGCGCACATCCGTGAGAGTGCTGCTATTCGTAAGCGTTCCGGCAATGCCGCCGGCTTTTGTTCCACCTTCGACTGTCGTGCTATTGGAAATATCCCACATGGAGCTGTTGTCAACGAGGCCGCGAATCCGCCGATACTCTCACCCTTGCCGGTCACGGTGCCGGATGTACTGGACCAGCTGATATGAGAACCGTTCTGCAGGGTACCGGCTATCGCACCGACCTTGTTTCTGCCTGTAATGGAAACATTACTGAGAGACAAGTTCACAAATTCGGCAGAATTACCGGACGTCCCTGCTGCAGCGACCAGGCCCACATTATCCTCTTCGGGGCGGTTGATTGTGAGATTGCTGATGCCAAAGACCCTTTCACCGCTGAAGCCGTCGATGGTGCCGGTAAAGGGATTCGTAGTGTCGCCGATGGGATTGAAGCCCTTACCGCCGTCCCACTTGTCCGAGTGGATGTTTTCAATCTTCTTATCATCAAGGTGGGTACTCTGGAATTCATTGTACGCCTGCTTGAGGGGCTCTTCCAATGCCGTGTTGTCACTGATGGCCTTCTGCAGAGCATTGTACTGCGAAAGGGCCGTGGCCGCATTTGTCAGGGCAGCCCTCGCCGTATTAAACAGACCAGTATCCTTTTTTAACTGATTGGCTGCATTGCCAAAATTCTCCAGCACCGTTTCAGCCGCGGTAGATTTATCCCCTACCTCTTTGAGCATCTTAATGGCTGCATCCAGCGTGTTGATCAAACTTTTCGCTTTGGCAGCGTCTGTGGTGTAGCGCTGTAAATGCTCTTCGCATTGGACAAATCCGTCTTTGCATCAGAAAAGATGGTAAGGACGTTCGCTGCATCCTCGCCTGTAACAGTGATTGTTTTCCTGTGGTGCTGTCCGTCGTAGATACCGTGCCGTCTGAAACCGTATAGTCCCGGCCGCTGTATGTGACCGTACCGGCCGTATCACTTGTGATGGTCGCAGTCTTATCCCCTTTGACAACGGTGCTCGTGCTGGTATCAGCCGACACTTCACCCGTGGTGACTTTCGTGCCCGAGATAGCCGCTGTTGTCGTTTCCTTCGTATAGGTGACAGCATCGGTACCGGTGGTAATCCGATAGAACGTTGTTCCATCGGTGACTGTCGTTGTCTTGCCGTTTACGGTGATCGTATCGCCTGCAATGGTGCCTTCTTTGACAGCATCTGCCGCGGTGCCATTTTTCGCCACTGTAGTCGTAACGCCGCGCGTCTTGACGGTGTTTGTGTCAGTGGTGACCGAGCTGCCTGATAGGTGACTGTATCACCGACACTGCCATTCGTCACCTGATAGGTGATACCCTTGATAGCAATGGTGCCGGATGTGCCTGCGGTGGTGTCCGTACCATCTGTAATCGTGGCCGTATATCCGGCATCCGACGTGCCTGCCGGCTTGGTAACGGTATGGGAGTTGGTGTCGGTGACACTGCTATCACTTGTATGGGTAACGGTGTTTTTGCTGATATCGGCAGTATAGGTTTTGTTCTTGTCTGTGACGGTCTTGCCCGTAGTATTGGAAGTCAGTCCGTCTTTGTCAACGACGCTCGTCTTGTCCGACTGAATCGTATAGGCACTACCCGCAGTCTTGTCGGTGACAGTCGACACGCCTTTGGTCGTGCTCCACTGCGTATTCTCTGCGCCGACTGTGCCATTGCTGCTGGACAGAGTGGTGCCATCGGTCAGTTTAGTCGTCGCCTTGTTGCCCGTCGACGAATAGCCAATGGTAGTGCCGTTGACGGTCTTTGACAAGTCGCCGCCCGACTTGGTGCCGGTAATCTCCACGCCATCTGCCGTCGACCACTTGACCAATTTGCCGTCCACTATCTTGTAGAGGACACCGTCATCGATATAGGCGTGTTCGTCATTCGTGGCATTGATCTCGCGGCCCAGCACATAACGGCCGTCGAGGTTGCCGTAGGTGCCATCCTCGATGTCCTGCAGCTGGTCGATGTTGTTGACCAACAGAGAGGTCGTCACCGTCGTCGCACCATTGCCCGCATAGGACGTGCTGATCTTATTCTTGGCATCACTTTCATTGCTCAGATTATCGGCCGTTATGCCCGGGCCGTCGACGGACACACTAGTACCGTCTGTATAGCGGAGCCGTTGATATCAAAAGTCGGAGTGTTCTTGTAGTCGTGCTTGGTATAGTACGTTGTCGTAGCACCATCGCCTGTTTCTGTACGGCTGATAGCTGCATTGACACCGGGTTTCGTACTATCTGCATCGACCTGCTCTGCATTGGTGTAGATGCTGACACCGTTGACGCTCTGCATGACGGGCGCATTGGTATTTTCACCATGGGTGATGATGATGCTGCCATAGTCGTCGGCATCGCGGTCGGAGCGGATGTAAATCTTGCCGCCCATGCCGGAAGCACCGACGCCTACATTGAAGCCCTCCTCGCCCACCGAAGCGTTCGAGCCGACGTATGTATAGTCCTTGGCCGTGATCTTCGGGGGCGCAGCAGTCGTGCCGCCCTGGATATCGACATTGCCCTCGGCGACAAGATGGATGCGGTTCGTGTAGCCGTCTTCACCCGTGGAGTCGATGGCGATGGCATAGTCCTTCGGGTCGATACTGAGGGCCTTGAGATTCGCCAGCACAGCGCTGACACCGACATTGATGGTCGCGCCGCTTTGAATCTCGATATTACCCTCTTTACCGCTGTTGACAATGCCGTTTTTCGCATCATATCCCGTGGCATAGACACCGAGCCCACCGACGTTGACCTGGGCGCCGTTCATGAAGATGACACCATTCGGGTTGATAAGGGCCACGTTGCCTGTCGCGTTGAGTTTACCGGCGATTTCAGACATGCTGTTGCCGCGCACGGCATTGATGAGCAGGTCGGCGCCGCTGTACTGCTTGATATTGACCGTCGCATCCTTGCCGATATTGAACGTCTCCCAGCTGATAAAGGCCCTACTCTGGCCTTTCGTCTGATCGATTGTCATGACGTTTTTTGTCGAATCAGTCGTAACCTTTGCGTTTACTTCACCAGTATTTCCTGTCGGCAGAGCCGTTGCAGCAGGTTCTGCCCATGCCATATGATAAAGACCGCCCGCGAGTGATAAGGTCAGGGCAATCGTATGTTGCAATCTTTTGATGTACAGCTTTTCCATAATTGCTACCTCTCTATCTGTATCTTGTCTTTTTTCTTGTTATCAGAACTGCTTGACGAGCCGCAGCCATGCGGTGCTCGTGACGTCCTTGCCAAGGCTCTCGGAGTAATGGCAGCCGAGCGGCGTGGCCCAGTCGAATTTGCCATACCAGTCGCGCGATTTCTGGTAGATGAGTCCGAGGCCCGCACCGGCGAGGTCCTTCGTGCCGTCCCCCATGATGCGGCCCGCATCGACAAAGGCGGTGGCCGTCAAGCCTGAGCGCCCGAGGATGCGGCGCAGCTCCAAGGTGCCGAGCATGCCGCTCCGGCCGCCGGCCTCGCCCTGCACAAAGGCGCGCACGGCGTCGGCGCCGCTGATGTAGAACTGCTCGGATGAGTCAAGCGGCGTCCAGCCGTACTGGCCGCTCATCGAGAAGTGGAGCTGCCAGTCGCGGTCGATGTCATGGATGTAGTAGAGGTCCACGAGGGACTTGTGGTAATTGCCGACGGCGTCCGGTGCCGAGTAGTTGTTGCGCTTCAGGTGCAGGTTGCCGACGACATGGCCGAGCGTGTACGAGAAGGAGTTGCGGCCGTCGCGGTAGTAGCCGTAGAGGTCGCCCTCGAGGCTGTCGGACGCTTTCTCTGTGCCGTACATGCCTGAGAGGATGTAGTCGTGAATGTCGCGGTGGCGCACGTTGATGGAGTAGAAATGCGACTGCGCGTAGGTGCGGCGCATCGGGATGGAGACGCCGAGCTCATAGGTGTTCGTCAGGCCGTCGGCATCGAGGTAGTCGTACTGGCCGCCGAGCACGTAGTTCATTTGCCCCGCCGTCAGATGCAGGCTCGCGCCGTCGCTGCCGATTGGCACGCTGTAGCGCAGTTGGAAGTTGTGCAGGTCGTCCGTGCTCGTCATGCCCGAAAGCGAGATCTGGTCGCCGACATTCGTCAGGTTGTTGTAGTGGTACTCGATGCCGAAGCGGTTGCGGCCCGTCGACTTGCTGCCGTAGTTGTCGTAGGACAGATAGCTTCCCTCGCGCTCGAGGTCGAAGACCTTGAGCATGAGGTCGGCGGAGCCGCGGCGCTTGCCCGGCTGCATTGAGGCCGTGACCTTGAGGCCCGGTATGTCGTTGAGCGCGAGCAAGGTCTTCTCGAGCCGCTGCGACTCGATGAGTTGGCCCGGATGGATGTCCTTCACATAGGCGAGCAGGCGGCTGTCCAAGAGTGCCGAGGTGTTGTCGATATGCAGGTCGCCGATGCGCCCGATGATGACTTTTATCTTCAAGGTATTGTCCGCAATGTCCTGTGCGGGCACGTAGGCCACGGCTGTCATATAGCCCTTGCGGCGCAGGCTCGCCGTGACCTTCTGGGCGAGCTCCTGCATCTCCTCAAGTCCATCTCTTTGCCGAGATACGGCTGCATCTCGTCCTTCAGGACCTTCCCCACATCAAGCTCCGAGCAGAGGTAGTCGATGCGGTCGATGCGCGCCCGCAGTTCCTTGCTGCCCTGCTGGACCGCCGGTATGTCCGTGTCAATCTGTGGCTTTGCCTGCTGCGGCGTGATGCGGCGCTCCGGCTCAAGCTCGTTGAGGATACGGCCGGAGTCCGGCATGCCCTTGATGTTCAGCGTCGACGGGTCCGGCGCTGCCGAAGCCGTCCAGGGCAGGCCCACGAGCAGTGCCAGCGGCACGCCCACTTTCCAGATCTGATTCGTTCTCTTTTCTCTCTTATGCTTGCGCGTGTTCTTCATAGGGTTCCCCATCCTATCGTATTTTGTCTCCTGCTGATTCTCTTCTGTAATCTTATAAAGCACATGTTGTATTTTTATTATAGCACAAAGTGTTTTACATGAATTGAACAAGATATGAAAAATTTTTATCAACAAATATGAAAGCACGAATACCTTTCCATCAAATGATTCGAAGATCAAGAATCCAGAGATGGAAGATATCCGTGCTTTCATGTCTCTTATGCATTGCCGTCAGGCCGGCCGGCGCGCGAAGCGGTAGCCGACGCCGCGGACGGTCTCGATGGCGTCGCTGACGGTCGGGTCGTCTTTGAGCTTGGCGCGCAGGTGGCGGATGTGAACGTCGACGGTGCGGGTGTCGCCGTAGTACTCGTAGCCCCAGATGCGCTCGAGCAGCTCGTCGCGCGAGAAGGCGCGGCCGGGGTTCGTGACGAGGAGCTTCAAGAGCTCGTACTCCTTGGGCGTCAGGGCGATGGGCTTGTCGTGGAGCCATGCCTGATACGAGGAGAAGTCGAGCCGCAGGCCGCCGATGATCAGGCTCTCTTCTCGCTCCTTGTTCTCGCGGCTGCCTTCTGGACGCTGGCGGAACGGCGCAGCACGGCCTTGACGCGCGCGAGCAGCTCGCGCATGGAGAAGGGCTTGACGACGTAGTCGTCGGCGCCGAGCTCGAGGCCGAGCACGCGGTCGATCTCCTCGGCCTTGGCGGTCAGCATGATGATGGGGATGCCGCTCGTCTGCGGGTCGGTCTTGAGCTGGCGGCAGACTTCGAGGCCGTCGACTTCGGGCAGCATGATGTCGAGCAGCACGAGGTCGGCTCAGGGGCCTTTTGGAGGGCGGCCCGACGTCGGCGGCCGTCTCGACTTCATAGCCGCTCTTCTTGAGGTTGAAGCTCAGGAGTTCGCGGATGGGCGCTTCATCGTCTACGACGAGGATCTGCATGGTATCATCCTTTCTGGATTTCCGGGGTATCTGGGGCATCGAAAAAAGCGGCAGACCCCCATCCCGCATTTCGCATTCCGGGGGGTGCTGCCGCATGTGATCAATAGTAATGCTCAGTCAGGTCGATGAGGTTGTCGCGGACCTGGCGCAGGAAGTCCCAGCGATTGACGTTCTCCGCACCGACGGAGAAGCAGACGCCGTCCTTCGTCCAGTAGGCGACAAAGGAGGAGTCGCTGACTTCGGCCAGCTGGACGGCGGTGCTGCCAATCGTCATATCCTTCCAGTCGGCACCGTAGACGCCGCTGAGGGCCTCGGCCGTCATCTGAGTCGGGTCGGCGACCACCGTGCGCACGGTGAACTGGGCGCGCTTCTCGGGCGCACCGTAGCGCGAGGCATAGCGAAGGTCGCGACCGTGCCGCCGATGATGAAACGCTGCTGCAACTCGAGGCCGGAGCTCAGCGGGAAGTAGAGCGGATGGACGGAGATGGCCTCAGCCATCTCGCTGTAGCTCGCGGCGGGGACCATCGGGTTCGGCATGCCGACTGCGGCAGAGCGCGCCGCGCTGGCATCTGCGGCCTGCACCGTGCTGCGTCTGCAGTCTGTGCCGTGCTCTCTGCCGCACTGTCATCGGTGGCCTGCACGGGCGTGGCGGCCATCTGGGCGGCCTCGATGTCGGCAGCACCGGCAAAGCTCGTGGCCGGAGCGAGAATGATGCACCGGCAGCGGCCAGGGCCATGAGGTTATGAGAAAAATGCATGAAGATTCCTCCAAGGTCAAAATAATTGCGACGATAAAGATTAAGAAATGAGGGAAAGGCTGTTGTCTTTCCCTCATTTCATTATAGTACAGATATTAGCACAAATCCAGAGGCTTTTCACTCGCCCGCTTCGTACGCCTCGAGTTCCTGGTCGGCGGCGGCCTTGACCTCGGGCCAGACGCTGTTGACGTAGGCGCCCATCAGGGCCTTGCCGTTGGCGTCGGGGTGCAGGCCGTCGAGGGCGTACTGCGTCGGCAGCAGGCCATCCTGTGTCGGGATGGCTGTGGCCATGTCGATGTAGGCATGCGTGCGGATGTAGGCGTTGACTGCGTCGAAGCGCTCCTGCCAGTCGTCAGCGGTCGGCTCCTGAAAGACGTGGTCGATGTTGTCGGGGTTGATGGCCGGCAGTGTCGCGAAGATCGGGCGGATGCCATTTTCTAGGCAGCGCTGGCGCATGGACTCGAGGTCGGCGATGACGGCGTCCGTATCCTCCCCTGCCCGCAGGCTGTTGCTGCCCGTCATGATGATGAGGTAAGCTGGATGGAACGGCAGGACGTCGCGGTCGAAGCGCTCTGCGGTCATGCCGCTCGTGTCACCGCTCTGCGAGAGGTTGATGCCCGGGAAGTCGAGGTAATGGAGCCAGCTGAACGAGAAGACGGCTGGACTGTAGGAGAAGTGGCCGCCGCCGTGGCTGATGCTGTCGCCGAGCACGGCGACCTGCCACCCGTCGGCGGGGTCTGTGCGGAAGGAGCGCACCTGCGACCACTCGCCGAGCGGCTGCCCCTCGCCGTCAAAGGCGCGCACGCGCCAATAGAACGGCGTCGGGCCGTAGTGGGCCTGCGGGTCGTAGATCTCGGCCATGTCACTTCGCAGCGTCTCGATGGGCTCGGCTGCGGGGTCTTCCTCGGGGTTCACCTCGTAGATGGCGACCTCGTAGCTCGCGGCATTCGCCTGGCCGATCCAGGTGTAGACGGGATAGAGCAGCGTCTCCCCTCGCCTGCCGCCGTAGGAGGCCGTCAGTACGGGTGCCGTCATCGGCGGGATGTTGGGCGAGGTGTAGAGCGGCACGAGGTCGCTGTACGGCGTGTAGGGCGTGCCGTTGAAGTCGATCGCGCGCACGCGCCAGTAGAGCGGCTCGGTCTTGGAGCCGAGCTGGTCCGCGGCGAATTCGCGCAGGGGTGCGTTGTAGGCATTCTGGTAGACGCTGCGCGTGCGGAAGACGGCGGCCTCCGAATTCTTTGCAGGCGAGAGATGTGCGGGCCGCTCGGTGAAGAACTCGATCTCGTACATGACGGCCTCGTCGTCCGTGTTCCAGGTCAGGATTGGCGAATACGAGAGCGGCGTCTCAGCCGTCGTCGCGCTGAGGCCCGCAGGCGGCGGCGTCAGGAGCTGCGACGACGCTTCATGGCGCTGCGTCAGCAGGAGCGCCGCGAGGACGACGACGAGGCACGAGAGCCCGACACCGATGACGGTGAGGTGCTTATGGCCAATGCCGTTCTTGTTCGCGTTCTCTTTTCTTGCTTCTTTTCTTGATAACATGGGGATTCCCCCTTTCGTGGATTCTATGAATGATTTCATGCATTGCATTATAGCACAAATCTGCCCTATAATAGAAGAAAATTACGGTATACATGATGAAGGGGCAGCTATGCGGGCAAAGAAGAATTTCCTGCTGGTCAAGAACCAGCGCATCGAGCAAAATGAACATCTCTCGGAGAAGGCGAAGGCGCGCTCGGCAAGTCGAAGGCGGACAACACGCTCAAGGCGTATTCTGCGGACTGGAGCGATTTCTCGGACTGGTGCCATTACCACGGGGAGCGCGACTGCCGGCGCGGCCGGAGACGATCGTCAACTACCTCAATGACCTCGCAGATGACGCGAAGGCGAATACGGTGGCGCGCCGCGTGACGGCCATCTCGGAGAACCACATGGCGGCCGGCTACACGGGCAAGAACAATCCGGCAAAGGACGCGCTCGTGCGGACGGCAATGGAGGCGATACGGCGCGAGAAGGGCACGTTCCAGCAGGGCAAGGCGCCGATCCTCATGGAGACGCTCTACGTGCTGGCGGACTGTTTCGGGGATGACATCGTCTCGCTACGCGACCGCGCGCTGATTTTCCTTGGCTTTGCGGGGGCGTTCCGCCGCTCGGAGCTCGTGGCGATACAGGTGGAGCATCTGACGTTCACCTCGCAGGGACTCGTCATCCTCGTGCCGCAGTCGAAGAGCGACCAGCTCGGGCGCGGCACGGAGATCGCGGTTCCGTACGCGCCGGACCCGGAGGTCTGCGCGGTGCGCGCGGTGCAGGCGTGGCTGCAGGCCGCGGACATCCACACGGGACCGCTTTTTAGGCCGTTCACGCGCAGCCATTCGCTCCGGGACTCGCAGCTCACGGACAAGTCAGTGGCGCTGATCGTGAAGAAGTACGCGGCGCTTGCGGGCTTCAATCCGGCGAGCTTCGCGGGGCACAGCCTGCGCAGGGGGTTCGCGACGAGTGCGGCGCAGCACGATGTCGATGCGCTGACGATCATGCGGCAGACGCGGCACCATTCGGAGAAGATGGTGCATCGGTATATCGAGCAGGGCAATATCTTCAAGGAAAACCCGCTCAACAAGATGTATAAAAAGTAAAAAAGGCTTCCCTTCTCGATTGAGAGGGGAAGCTTTTTTGAATGACGTGCTTAGAGCACGGCTTTATGGCTGAGGTTGATGCGGCCTTTGTCGTCGATCTCGACAACTTTGACCTGGAGCTGGTCGCCGACCTGGACGACGTCTTCGACTTTCTCGACGCGGTGGTTGGCGAGCTGGGAGATGTGGCAGAGGCCTTCTTTGCCCGGCAGGACTTCGACGAAGGCGCCGAATTTCATCAGGCGGGTGACGCGGCCGGTGTAGATCTCACCGACTTCGACTTCGCGCACGATGTCCTCGATCATCTGCTTGGCTTTCTTCATGCTTCGGCATCGCTGGAGGTGATGAAGATGTTGCCGTCTTCGTGGATGTCGATGTCGACGCCGGTCTCGTCGATGATCTTCTTGACGACTTTGCCGCCGGTGCCGATGACGTCGCGGATCTTGTCGACCTTGATCTTGATGGTCTCGACGCGCGGTGCGTACGGGGAGAGCTCAGCGGCCGGCTTGTCGATGCACTCGAGCATCTTGCCGAGGATGAAGGCGCGGCCGCGCTTGGCCTGCTGCAGGGCGGCGGACAGGATCTCGCGGGAGAGGCCGTCGACCTTGATGTCCATCTGGATGGCGGTGATGCCTTCGGTCGTGCCGGCGACCTTGAAGTCCATGTCGCCGAGGGCGTCTTCCATGCCCTGGATATCCGTGAGGATCGTGTACTGATCCCCTTCTTTGACGAGGCCCATGGCGACGCCGGAGACGGGGCGCTTGATGGGCACGCCGGCGTTCATCAGCGAGAGGGTGCTGCCGCAGACGGAGCCCATGGAGCTCGAGCCGTTGGACTCGAGGACCTCGGAGACGAGGCGGATCGTGTACGGGAACTCCTCGATGGACGGGATGACCGGCACAAGGGCGCGCTCGGCAAGGGCGCCGTGGCCGATCTCGCGGCGGCGGGGCTGCGCATCGGGCGCTTCGCCGACGCTGTAACCCGGGAAGTTGTAGTGATGGATGTAGTGCTTCG
>ENA-OQEN01000789-OQEN01000789.1-human-gut-metagenome-genome-assembly--contig:-NODE-789-length-13096-cov-3.009022_pt1 | contig 13096 bp, 21 predicted proteins | sample MGYA00242791_ERZ504627 | MGnify/ENA primary metagenome ERZ504627 (study PRJEB26092, sample SAMD00036316) | human gut metagenome | host: Homo sapiens | study: EMG produced TPA metagenomics assembly of... | reverse complement strand
CCCTGCTTTTTGGGGTAGTTCAAGGTGTAGAACTCAATCTCCTCCGCGCCGAAATCCATCACGGGCGTGGGGGTTATTTTTTTGCTTTCTGCCCGCGGCGCAGCTCATTGCGCAAAAAGCCGTTGGATCTCCAGATAGTCCGCATAGCTGTTCTTATTCAACCCACGCTGCTTTATCTCTGCAAGGACGGCAGCGTTGTCCTCAAAACAAACCTGTACCTGTTGGCAGTGCTGTTCCAGATAGCGGGCTGCGTGGTCTTTCCCACTGCCATGCAACCCTGTAAGGATAAGATCATAACATTTTGCCCCCTCTCCTTTTTCACATAGTATAGCACATTCAGCTGTGTACCGGGAAGCGTTTTTCGCGCAAAAAGTTACAAACCGGTACGATAATTTCCGGTCGTTTTTGACTTGTACCGGGAATTTTCGGTATTTTCAGATTTGCTGCTCTGCACGCAAATCAAACTGCACAAATGCGAGGGGCGGCATTGCACACCTTGTACAAAGTTGTATCACACTTATTGATTTTTTATACAGAATGTGCCATACTAATGTCGCTGGGAACGTTCCCGACAACGTTCCCGAAACACTTTCAGAAAGTGAGGCCCGCCGACATGGCAAACCTGACCATCAAGGACATCGCACGGATCAGCGGTTGCTCTGTCAGCACCATCTCCCGTGTGATCAACGACAGGCCGGATGTCCGCCCGGAGACCAAGGAGCACGTTCTGAAGGTGATGCGGGAGGCCGGGTTCGTGCCCAACACCAACGCCCGACAGCTGAAGATCCAGCAGTCCCGCAGCCTTGTGTTTGTGGTAAAGGGCACCCGGAACATCTTTTTTTCTGATTTTCTGGTGCAGCTCCAGCGCGCCGCCACCCTGTACGGGTACAACGCATCGTCTCTTACTTGGACGAGAACGCCAACGAGATCGACGCCGCCGAAAAGATCCTGCGGGAGATCAACCCAAAGGCATCATCTTCTTGGGCGGCAGCGTAGCCAACTTCCAGCGGGGCTTCGACCGTATCAATGTTCCCTCGGTGCTCACCACGCTGGTCACGGACGAGCTGGACTTTCCCAACCTTTCCATGGTGGGCGTAGATGACCGGGCAGCGGCCTATACCGCTGTGGACTACCTGATCCGGCAGGGGCACCGCAAGATCGCCGTTTTGGGCGGTCCGGTGACCAGCTACCCCAGTCTGATGCGCCGTCAGGGCGCACAGCAGGCCATGGAGGATGCGGGCATTGTGTTCAACGACAAGCTGTACGGCCTGTCCAACTACGATTTCGAATCCGCCTACCACGCATGAACAGTCTGCTGGCCCGACGGGCAGAGTTCACCGCCCTCTTCGCCATGAGCGATGTCATCGCCTTTGGCGCCATCCGGGCGCTGGTAAGCGCCGGGCTGCGGGTACCGGAGGATGTTTCGGTGATTGGCTTTGACGGCATCACGATGTCCCGCTACTGCGTACCGGTGATGACCACCATCGTCCAGCCCAGCGAGCAGATCGCACTGCAAAGCATCGAACTGTTGGTGCGGCAGATCGAGCATGGCTCCTCTGCCCAGACCGTGACCCTGCAGCCGGAGTTGCAGCAGGGCGAAAGCGTAAGGGCAATTTAAATTTTGTATTCCCTCCGTCGAAGGACGGAGAGTATATAGTTGATCTGTAATTTTAATAAGAAGGAGAACTTATTATGAAAAAGATGATCACTCGTCGTAACTTCCTGAAGGCCGCTGGCGTTTCTGCCGCTGCTCTGGGTCTGGCTGCCTGCGGCGGCTCCTCCAGCAGCACCGCTTCCTCTGCTGCCAGTTCTACCGCTGCTTCCAGCACCGCTGCAAAGGCAGACGGCAAGGTCTATTACCTGAACTTCAAGCCCGAGCAGGATCAGGATTGGCAGGATCTGGCCGCTGAGTACACCAAGGAGACCGGCGTGCCTGTGACCGTTGTCACCGCCGCTTCCGGCCAGTACGAGACCACCCTGATGAGCGAGATGGAGAAGAGCGAGGCTCCCACCCTGTTCCAGGTGAACGGCCCTGTTGGTCTGGCAAACTGGAAGGATTACTGCTACGACCTGTCCGGCAGCCAGCTGTACGGCGAGCTGACCAGCGATTCCTTTGCACTGAAGGACGGCGATGCTGTTACCAGCATTGCATACGTCATTGAGACCTACGGCATCATCTACAACAAGGAACTGCTGACCGCTGCCGGTTACAAGCAGGAGGACATCAAGGGCTTTGCCGACCTGAAGAAGGTCGCTGATGACATTCAGGCTCGTAAGGCTGAGCTGGGCGTGGACGGTGCTTTCACCTCCGCTGGCATGGACGGTTCTTCTGACTGGCGCTTCAAGACCCATCTGGCAAACCTGCCCATCTACTACGAGTACAAGGCAGACGCATCGGCTCCACCGACGCCATCAAGGGCACCTATCTGGACAACTACAAGCAGATCTGGGATCTGTACATCACCGATTCCACCTGCGACCCCAAGCTGCTGGCTTCCAAGACCGGCAATGATGCTGTTGCTGAGTTTGTGGGCAAGAAGGCCGTGTTCTACCAGAACGGCACCTGGGCTTACAATGACGTGAAGGATCTGGGCGATGACAATCTGGGTATGCTGCCCATCTACATCGGCGTGGACGGCGAGGAGAATCAGGGCCTGTGCACCGGTTCCGAGAACTTCTGGTGTGTCAACAACACCGCTTCCGAGGCCGACATTCAGGCTACTCTGGACTTCCTGTACTGGTGTGTCACCTCTGAGACCGGCACCAGCGCAATGGCTGACAAGATGGGCTTCGTCATCCCCTTCAAGAAGGCTAAGGACTCCACCAACCCCCTGATCACCATTGCAAACCAGTATGTGGCCGACGGCAAGACCAGTGTTGACTGGTGCTTCTCCACCATGCCTTCCGAGGAGTGGAAGAACGGCGTGGGCAGCGCTCTGACTGCATACGCAGCAGGCACCGGCAAGTGGGACGACGTTGTCACCGCATTTGTGGATGGCTGGGCCAAGGAGTACAAGCTGGCCAACGGCTAAGCCTTTGACTGGAGATTTCCCTAGGAATTAAAAAGGGAGGCGGGCGAAAAGTTCGCCCGCCTCCTTTCCTTTTTTATCAGACAGCTCCCTCAGGAGGTATATCATGCAAAAAGCCATTAGTAAATACTGGCCGATATTTGTGCTTCCTACTCTGGTCGCCTTTATCATCGGCTTCATCTGGCCCTTTATCTGGGGCGTTTATCTGTCCTTCCAGCGGTTCACCACCGTGTCCAAGACTACATTTGTGGGCATCCAGAACTACCTCTCGGTATTTCAGGATTCCACCTTCCTGCACGCTTTCGGCTTTACGGCGGTCTTTACCGTGGTGAGCACTGTGCTCATCAACGTGTGCGCCTTTGCCATTGCGCTGGTGCTGACCCGCGGCATCAAGGGCACCAACATCTTCCGTACCGTGTTCTTTATGCCCAACCTGATCGGCGGCATTCTGCTGGGCTATATCTGGCAGATCCTGCTCAACGGCGTGCTGGCGAACCTGCAGAAGCCTCTGCTGGCTCTGGATGCCAAGGCCGGTTTTGTCGGTCTGGTCATCCTGATGTGCTGGCAGCAGATCGGCTACATGATGATCATCTATGTGGCTGGCCTGCAGAGCGTGCCCGGCGACCTGATCGAGGCCGCTAAAATCGATGGTGCCAACGACCGCGAGATCCTGTTCAAGATCAAGATTCCCATGGTCATGCCCAGCGTGACCATCTGCACCTTCCTGACCCTGACCAACAGCTTCAAGCTGTTCGACCAGAACGTGGCTCTGACCGCAGGCGAACCCGCCAACGCCAGTGAAATGCTGGCACTGAACATCTACAACACCTTCTACGGCCGCTCCGGTGCGCAGTGGAAGGGCATTGGTCAGGCAAAGGCTGTTGTGTTCTTCCTGATCGTGGTGGTCATCTCGCTGATCCAGCTCCACTTTACCCGCTCTAAGGAGGTGCAGCAGTAATGTCGAAACAGAAAAGAACCTGGGATGTCATCCTTGTTGTTGTAATGGTGCTTCTCTGCCTGCTGTGGATCTACCCCATCGTGCTGATCCTGCTGAACAGCTTGAAAACCGAGGGCAGCTTTACTACCTCCACGGTGTTCCGTCTGCCCACCGCCGAGACCTTTGCCGGACTGCGCAACTACGTTTACGGCGTGACCAAGATGAACTTCCTCTCCAGCATGGGTTACAGCCTTTTGATTACTGTTACCAGCGTGGTGCTGATCCTGCTGTGCTGCTCCATGACCGGTTGGTACCTGACCCGCGTAAACAACAAGCTAAGCAAGTTCATGAACCTGCTGATCGTGTTCTCCATGGTCGTACCCTTCCAGATGGTCATGTTCACCCTGTCCAAGACCGCTGACCGTCTGAACCTGAACAACCCTTGGAACATCTGCATCATCTATCTGGGCTTCGGCGCCGGTCTGGCCGTGTTCATGTTCACCGGCTTTATGAAGAGCGTGCCCATGGAGATCGAGGAAGCAGCCATGATCGACGGCTGCAACCCCATCCAGATCTTCTTCAAGGTCGTGTTCCCCATCCTGAAGCCTACCATGATCTCCACTGCTATTCTGGAGACCATGTGGGTGTGGAACGACTACCTGCTGCCCACGCTGGTGCTGGATATCAAGAAGTACCGCACCATCCCCATGGCGATCCAGTATTTCCGCGGCGGCTACGGCCGTGTGGAGCTGGCTCCCATGATGGCCTGCATCATCATTGCTATCATCCCCATTATTATCCTCTACATGACCTGCCAGAAGTACATCATCGAGGGTGTCGTGGCCGGTGCTGTAAAGGGCTAAGGAGGTGCACGTTATGCGTGCAAGTGGCATTCTGATGCCGGTGTCCAGCCTGCCGGGGCCTTTTGGCATCGGTACGCTGGGCAGTGAAGCGACCGCATTCGTTGATTTTCTGGCCGAGGCAAAGCAGACTTATTGGCAGATCCTGCCCATCGGCCCTACCGGCTATGGCGACAGCCCCTACCAGAGCTTTTCCGCCTTTGCCGGAAACCCCTACTTATCGATTTCCGTCTGCTGGCGGCAGATGGTTATTTGACTGCTGAAGAGATCCCCGCCGCGCAGCCGGTGGACACCGTTGACTACGGTGCGCTGTACAACCAGCGCCCGGTGCTGCTGAAAAAGGCTGCTGACCGGCTGCTGGCAGCCCCCTCCCCTGCTTATGAAGATTTCTGCGCGGCACAGAGCTTCTGGCTGGAGGACTACGCCCTGTTCATGGCCGTAAAGGCTGAGCAGGGGCAGGCAGGCCTTGCCGACTGGCCGGACGCCTGCGCTGCCGGGAGCCGGAGGTCATTGCCGCCGCAAAGGTACGGTTGGCAGACCAGATCAACTACCACAAGGCGGTGCAGTTCTTCTTCTACACCCAGTGGAACGCGCTGAAGGCCTATGCCAACCGCAAAGGTGTCCTGCTGGTGGGCGATATCCCCATCTACGTCAGCCCGGATTCCAGTGACCTGTGGACCCACCCGGAGCTGTTCCAGACTGATGGACAGATGCACCTGACCCATGTAGCCGGCTGCCGCCGGATGCCTTTGCGGCAGACGGACAGTTGTGGGGCAACCCGCTGTATGATTGGCCCGCCCACAAGGCCACCGGCTTTGACTGGTGGAAGCGGCGCATGAAGCACGCCACCTCTATCTACGATGTGGTGCGCATTGACCACTTCCGCGGTTTCGAGAGTTACTACTCTATCCCTGCCGAAAACACAACGGCTGCAGGCGGTCACTGGGAAAAAGGCCCCGACCGGGACTTTATCCACGCCATGCAGCAGGCGCTGGGCGGCGGCAATATCATCGCCGAGGATCTGGGCTACTTGACCCCGGAGGTGAAGGCGATGCTGGCCGAAAGCGGCTACCGGGCATGAAGATCATGCAGTTTGCCTTCGACAGCCGGGAGTCGGGCAACTACCTGCCCCACACCTACCCCCGCAACAGTGTGGTGTATACAGGCACCCACGATAACGTGACCACCGAGGTTGGCGCAGCAACGCCAGCGCCGAGGACGTAGCCTACGCCTGCCGGTATCTGCGCTGCACGCCGGAGGAGTTGACCGAAGGCATGATCTGTGCCTGCCTTGCCAGCGTTTCGGATACTGCCATCATCCCGCTGGCAGACTGGCTGCATCTGGGCAGCGAGGCCCGCATCAACACCCCCAGCACGCAGGGCGCAAACTGGCGCTGGCGGCTGGTGCAGTCCCTGCCGCTGCATTGGCCGGGCACATCGCCGCGCTGACCACGCTGTATGAGCGCGTGCCGAAAGCACTTTGACCTCGTTTTCCTTTCGTTTGGCAACCTGTAAAACACACAAGGCATCTGCTTTGCCCGCTGCTGCGTTCTGCGCAACGGGTACTGGCAGATGCCTTTGTTGTTGATCGGCTTTTTCAGCACATTTTTGCTACAACATTTTTTCGCCGTAAAAAAGCAGGAGTTTTGCGCGTTTATGGCGTATTCAGGTCAGTTTTACAACGCATCGTCACAATATATTCACAAATGTATCATGATTTTCAAACCCGCGCTCTCTTGTCATTTTTGTGCAGATATGCTACAATTCAGTTACTAGATGAACTGCCCCTTGGGGAGTTCTGTGTGCGAAAGGAGTTTTCCATCATGGATCATACATATCAGCGCCCGCTGCAGCTGCCCGCCTGCTGCTCTGTGCTCTCTGCCGAGGAGATGACCTATACCGAGGGCGGTGCCCTTTCTATCAACATCACTCCGGAGCAGGTGATGGCCTTTGGCATCAATGCCACGGTAAACCTGCTGGGCATGATGGGCCGCTATGCGTTCCAGGCTGCAGTTTCCGGTATGCAGAATGCCCTGAACGATGGTTTGGGTGTTGGTGATGCAATTGGGCACTACTGGGGCAAGCTGAACACATGGAGCAAGGTTGCCACGATCGGTATGGCTGGTCTGGGCGGTTATTATGCCTATTGTCAGGCACGCAGCATCTATCTCTCCATCAAAAATCTTGTGGACGCCTTTAAGAATACGTACAACGAAATTCAGGCCAAAAAGAAGGCAGAACAGGAGGCCGCCGAGCAGCAGAATTGTCTGCCTACTCTGGTAGCTCTGTGCTGATCTTTCATCGACCCGGAAAGGAGTGTTTTTATTTATGAAAAAGCTTCAGCTGCCCTCTTCCTACGCAGCCCTCTCCCCCGAGGAGCAGTGCGCTGCCTTTGGCGGCAGCGAATTCGGCGATGCTGTCGGCAGCTTTTTTGACAATCTGCACTTCAATGATTTCTTCTGGAACGGTGGGCTGATCTCGTTTTCCTTCACCTTTGTGCCCATGCTGCTTTTCCGCGTGATCAAGACAGGTGTGCAGACCGGGATCAAGCTCTCTCAGCAGATCGGCCGCCTGCTTGGCATCACCCGCGAGGCTACCGTCACTGCCGTCCAGTACTTGGATAGTACGCAGCAGCGAAATGACCAGCCGGTCGAAAATTCTCTCCCCCAGCTTTTTTCTCTTCAGTAATAAGCTATAAGAAAGCCGTGCATCCCGGAGCATTCCGGCCATGCACGGCTTTTTGTTTTGTTCAGATCACCCGGACTGCACCCTGCTCCCGCAGGCGCAGCACATAGCAGCTGCCCTGCCCGAATACCTGCTCGATGGCTGTATGGTACCGCTCCAGCAGCTGCCCGGGCACATAAGCCTGAATGGTGCCTGCAAAGCCGCCGCCCTGCATCCGCCATGCGCCTCACTGCCCTGCAGAATGCTCTGGCTCAGAGCCAGCGCTACGGACAGTCCCTGATGCCGCACATCCGCTGTGCAGTACACATTCTGACACAGCGCAAAGGAAGCCTGTCCGCTCTGCTTCACCAGACCTGCAAACACCGGGAACTGCTTTGCATAAAGCGCATCCCGCTGCGCCAGCGTGCGGGCATTCTCCTCAAAATAATGGATCGCCCGCAGCACTGCACGGTCTCCGCAGCAGCTGCGCAGGACAGGCAGTGCCATCCAGAACGCGTTCTCTTCCACCTGACCCAGCAGCGGCTTGCCGAAGCAGGCGGCCACCTGCTCCATCTCCTGCCGAATCGCCGCAAACTCGCTAGTCAGTTCGCTGTGGCTGCCCCGGGTATCGGTGACGCAGAGGAACATTCCTTCCGGCAGCAGACCGTCTGCATGGAGCTTTTCGATCTTTGGGGTGCGCGGATCGGCAAAATCCGCAAAGATAATGCCGCCCACCGCACTGGTCAGCTGATCCAAAAGACCGCTGGGCTTGCCGAAATAGGTGTTTTCCGCATACTGGCAGATGCCCGCCAGCTCTGCCGGGGTCAGCCCGGTGCTGTATTCCTCGTTCCAGATAGAGGCCATGCCCATCTCAAAGGCCGCCGAGCTGGACAGACCGGAGCCCCGCAGCACATCGCTGGCGGTGTAGGCGTCAAAGCCGCCGATCTGCTTACCCACTGCGCGGAAGCCCTCGGCAATGCCGCGGATCAGGCTGGCCGAATGGGTGCTCTCCCCTGCCTGCGGCTCTGCAGTGGCCAGATCAATGACATCCAGCTTGTTGAACCCCCGGGACTTGACCCGCACATAGCCATCCGTATTGCGGGCCGCCACTGCCACCATATCCAGCGTGACCGCCGCCGCAAGGCCGTAGCCCCCCTGATGATCCGTGTGGTTGCCGCCCAGCTCTGCGCGCCCGGGTGCAGAGTACACCTGCACCTGCCGCCCAGGGCCGAAATACAGCTCGAACTGCTCCAGCGCAGCCGCATAGCGCCCGCGCTGCCGCTGCAAAACCGCCGGATCCGCCCCGTAAAGTGCAGCAAGTGCGGCGTCCCAGCTGCCCTGCAGGATCTGTTTTCTGAGTTGTGCACTGGTGGCCATGACAGCTCCTCCCCTCCGGAATAAACGATTCTGCTCTTCTTGCCTATTGTAAAGCATTTCGGGCTTTTTTTCAATTTATTTGACCTAAAAATCCAAAATTTGGCGTCAGGTGCAAAGAATAAGATGTACTTTTGTTGAATTTGCAGGGCATTCTATGGTATACTGGGTGCAGAATGTGACAGGACGGAGGTAAAGCTGCCATGCCAGACGTTTATAAGCAATCCTTTAAGCAGAATTACACCAACAACATTGAATTGTCCATCTTCAACTGCGGCTTGGAGCGCTGCGCTCCGGGCCAGACATGGGGACCCGGCATCCGTGACCACTACCTGATCCATCTGGTGGTATCCGGCAAGGGCATCTTCGAGGTGGGCGGCCGCACTTGGGAGGTAAGCGAGGGCGACCTGTTCTTTGCCCGCCCCAGCCAGCTGATCCGCTACACCGCCGACGAGCAGCAGCCGTGGGAGTACAGCTGGGTGGGCTTTAACGGTGCCTGTGCCCACAAGCTGGCCGCGCAGCTGCCCTTTACGGACGATGCCCCTGTGCACCACACCAGCGACCCGGACGGGATGCGGGCAGCGCTGACCAACATCTATTCCTCCCGCGGCTGCAGCCACAGGACGAGGCAGCCATGGTGGGGTATCTGTACCTGTTTATCGCTGCCTTGATGCGGGAGACCAGCGCAGGCAAGCCCCACACGGCCTCCTCCTCCAGCCAGTATGTGCTGAACGCCATCAAGTACATCCAGTTCAACTACTCCCACGACATCTCCATTGACGATGTAGCCAAGAGCGTGGGGGTTTCCCGCAGCCATCTGTACCGGGTGTTCATGTTGAACGTGGGCAAGAGCCCCATCGACTACCTGACCGAGTACCGCATCAACGAGGCCTGCAAGCTGCTGCGCGCCGGCAACCTTTCCATTGCGGAGGTTGCGGTGTCGGTAGGCTTCTTTGACCAGTTCTACTTCTCACGGGTGTTCAAGCGCGCCAAGGGCGTGCCGCCCAGCAAGTATTTTGCCGCCCAGCAGGACGCCGACCCGGCAAGCCCTGCCCAACTGTAACCTGAGCCCATCACACAAGGAGAAACCATGCCTTTACAGAAAAACCAGATCCTGACCCTGCGCATCGAACGCCTTTCCAGCGACGGCAGCGGTGTGGCCCACAGTGCCGATGGCGAGGCCGTATTTGTCCCCGGCACCGCCCCCGGGGACGAAGCACGGGTGCGCATCGTGAAGGACTGCGGCCGGTATGCCTTTGGCATTCTGGACGAGCTGCTCACCCCCTCGCCGGACCGCATTCCGGTTGACTGCCCGGTGGCAGGCCCCTGCGGCGGGTGCAGCCTGCGGCATCTGGATTATGCCGCTGAGCTGCGCGCCAAACAGGAAAGCGTGCTGGATGCCTTCCGCCGCATCGGCGGGCTGGAGGTGCCAGTGCTGGATATTCTGCCTTCTCCAGACGTAGACCGCTACCGCAACAAGGTGCAGTTCCCTGTGGGCATAGACAAGAACGGCGTGCCCTGCATCGGCTTTTACGCAGGGCGCACCCACCGCATCGTCCCCTGCCCGGACTGCAAGCTGCAGCCCAGCGTGCTGAACGAGATTGGCAACGCGCTGTGCGCCTTTTTGCACAGCAGGCATCCGCCCCTACGACGAGCAGAGCGGCAAGGGCTGGTGCGACATATCTTCCTGCGGCGCGGCGCGCACAGCGGCAGATCATGGTGTGTCTGGTATGCACCCGGGCAAAGCTGCCCCACGCAGAGCAGCTTTGCACCGCGCTGCGGGGGCAGTTCCCGGCCATCAGCACCATTCTGCTCAACGTCAACGCCAAAAACACCAACGTCATTTTGGGCAGCGAGAACCATATCCTGTACGGCCCGGGCTACATTGAGGACACGCTTTGCGGCGTGCCGGTGCGGTTGGGACCACTGTCCTTCTATCAGGTCAACACGCTTGCCGCCGAGCGGCTGTACGGCGTTGCTGCGCAGTACGCGCAGCTGACCCCGGACGACACGCTGCTGGATCTCTACTGCGGCATGGGCACCATTGGTCTTTCCATGGCAGGTCAATGCCGGGAGCTGATCGGCGTAGAGATCGTGCCGGAGGCCATCGAGAGCGCCAAGGCCAACGCTGCCCGCATGGCAAGGCCGTAGCTGCCAAGAGCCGCTTTTTCTGTGCCGACGCCGGACAGGCAGCCACCCAGCTGGCCGCCGAGGGTCTGCACCCGGACATTGTGATGCTAGATCCGCCCCGCAAGCTGCGATGAGGCCACCCTCTCCGCAGTGGTGCGCATGGCACCCCGCCGGGTGGTGTATGTCAGCTGCAACCCCGCTACCGCTGCCCGAGACGCCGCATGGCTGGAGCAGAATGGGTATCACGCAGAAAAGGTGCAGCCGGTGGATCTGTTCCCGAGGACGAAGCATTGCGAGGTTGTGAGTTGTTATACCAAAACGATGTAACAAACGCAACCCTCAAGCCATTGCGAGACGGTATGTTTGTTGTCCAAACTTAATGCGAAGCAACATATCGAGGTAGATATCCACATGGACGAACTTGATCTCACCGATGCAGAGAAGAAAGCCACCTATTCGGAAATCAAGGAATATGTGCTGGAGCATACCGGACTCAAGGTCAGCAGCTTGTATATCGCTCAGGTGAAGCAGAAATGCGGTATCATCGAGCGAGAAAATTACAACAAACCGAAGTCCGATGATGCAAAACAGCCCCAATGCCCGCCCGATAAGGAAAAAGCAATCAAGGAGGCGCTCAAGCACTTCGGCATGATCTAAGGAGGGCAAAATGAAGCGTTTACTTTCTTGTGAGTTCAATATGGATACTGCCTGTGTGGAGCTGAAATTTGCAAATGGCAGCATGATTGCCATTGATACGATTGCGGTAGAGAATGAGGTTGCCGATAATATATATCAGCGGTCAGAGCTGGACTGGCTGATTTACAACGATCCGGCAGCCTATGCAGATTTAGTTCTCAACGGCGACCCGGAAACATACCTGAAAACTGTTACAGAATATAAACCTTTGGACTGATTACCAGAGATAAAGCAAGCCGCCTGTGCGGGCATATCAAATGCTCATACAGGCGGCTTTTCCTTTTTGTACTGTGACTTTATCAGTTCTCCGAAATGGACCGCTTAAACAATATCCATGTACTTATGAAGTAGCATATCAGCAGTAAGAAAAGAATACCAATGATAATCCCTACTTGTACTATCAAGCTCCGCAGCCAATATAAGCTGAGATTTCAGCAGAAACACTTTGAAGAAAATAGCCAATCACAATAATTGCTACAACGATTGCCGCTGTGATCGGCATCCCAAACCAAACACCAAGCTGTTTTAGAACCAAAGTATGCAGGTCCTTCTCTTCCACTCCCATTTTTCGCAGAACCGAAAATCTGTAGTTGTTTTTTTCTGCATCCAGGAGCTGCTGAAGAGCCAGCACGGTAAGACACATCACCATCAGAACAATTGCACCATAGATCAAGGACGCTTTTAGGATAAAGTTAAGGGCGATTATACGGTTCACTTCCGTAGTATGGACAGTTGTACTGTATCCTGCCAGATTGTCTTTATCAGGATCTTCTGGATAAGACGCCCAAGAAGCTGTTCCAGCATTTCTGCCGTTTTGAAGGGAAGCGGATATTGGGTCATCACAAATCGGTTGCGCTGTACCGGAAGCAAGACTTGCGCTATTTCGTCAGGTATGATATACACCACATCTGTATAAAGATTATAGATGGATTCCCCCACAGGCTCCTGAAACACGGCGTTCTCACTGAGTTTCAGGGTGCCTGCGTCAGTTTCCAATAAGGTATGCTCAGCAATGTAGTTTTCAATATCCTTGTCCTCTGCTGCACGATGCCAGTGGGTAGCAAATTCATCCGTTTGTAAGATAATAGGTTCATATCCCAACATTTTCCGAACAGCGTTATAATCCTTCAGTGCGATCGCCAAGGGAGGAAAATTGTACTTTACTCGCTGGTGAAAGTCGCTTTGCTTGGGAAGATATTCCGAAAAAGTCAAATCGTCCTTTATCGCTATTTTGTTTTGTTCTATGAACGCAGTAATTTCTCCATAGTCTGTATCCGGAAGATTTTCCACTTCATAAACATCGTTGTAGCGGCTTGAAATTTGAATATCATAGACAGCCCGACTGTCCAAATAGCCCAGACTCCATCCCGTTAAAACCGGCGCAATGACAAACAAGCAGCTAGAAAA
>ENA-OQEN01000788-OQEN01000788.1-human-gut-metagenome-genome-assembly--contig:-NODE-788-length-13105-cov-2.727308_pt1 | contig 13105 bp, 22 predicted proteins | sample MGYA00242791_ERZ504627 | MGnify/ENA primary metagenome ERZ504627 (study PRJEB26092, sample SAMD00036316) | human gut metagenome | host: Homo sapiens | study: EMG produced TPA metagenomics assembly of... | reverse complement strand
ATACTCCCTACTGCTGTGCTTTTTTGTACAGTATCCTCAAAGAGCAACTTAGGATTTAGGCTCCCCGGTGCCACTCGAGCGGCGCTGGGCAAAACCCACAGGAGCTGGCGGTTCCTGTGCGGTCAAAATCAACCGCTGGAGTATTATCATGAATCAGAATTCTTCCGTCCGTAAGCTGGTGCACTGCGGTGTAGTGGCAGCCATCTATGTGGTGCTGTGTCTGGCACTGCAGCCCCTTTCCTATGGTGCTGTGCAGGTGCGTGTGGCCGAGGCTCTGTGCCTGCTGCCCGTGTTCGGTGCTGAGTACATCGTGGGTGTTGTGCTGGGTTGCTTCCTTGCAAACCTGCTGGGCTCCACCATCGTGGATGTGATCTTTGGCACACTGGCTACCCTGCTGGCCTGCCTTGTCACCTACAAACTGCGCAATGTGCGCTTCAAGGGTCTGGCCATTGCCGCCAGCCTGCCCCCGGTGCTGTTCAACGCGGTAATCATCGGTATTGAGATCGCCGTGATGTTCCCGGACCCCACGTCCAGCGCCCCCATCTGGCTGGCCTGCATCACCAACGGCATCTCGGTTGGCATCGGCGAGCTGATCAGCTGCACCGTGCTGGGCGTTGTGCTGGTAAAGTTGATCGAGAGCAACGCCGCACTGCGCAAGGTGTTTGTGACGGAATAACGCAAGGAGGTTTCCATGCAGCCAAACGGTATGATCTTCTGGGACTGGAACGGTACCCTGATGGACGATGTGGATTTTACCCACAGCTGCCTGAACTGGATGCTGGAGACCCACGGCTACCCCCAGCGGTACGATCTGGCTGCCTACCGGGAGCTGTTCGGCTTTCCCATCGAGGACTACTACCGCTGTGCCGGGTTCGATTTTGCGCGGCACCCCTACCCGGAACTTGCCGCACGCTTTATGGAGCACTACAACGCCGGTGTGCCCGGCTGCGCTGTAACGGCACACGCCGTTGACACCCTGCAAACGCTGGCTCGCATGGCTGGCAGCAGGCTGTGCTTTCCGCCTCCCGCCGTGATTACCTGATCGAGCAGGTATCCGCCCGGGGTCTGCAAGGCTTTTTTACCGAGTTGCTCGGCCTTGCGGACATTTACGGCGTAAGCAAGGTACAGCTTGGCACCGATTATCTGCGCCGCACCGGCATCGACCGGCGGCTGTGTGATGGTCGGCGACACCGACCACGATGCCGCAGTGGCTGCGGCCATCGGTGCAACTTGTGTGCTGTACACCGGCGGGCATCAGTCCCGCGCCCGGCTGGAAAAGGTCAGTCCCTACGTCATCGACGACCTTGCCCAGCTGCCCGCACTGCTGGAAACGATATGATATCAGTGGCTCAGAAACGCCTGTCGGTGTTTCTGAGCCACTTGTTTTACAGCCTGTTCGCGCGCAAAAGCAAAAAAAGACCAGTACACAAATGTGCACTGGTCTTTTTGGTCGGAGCAGCGGGATTTGAACCCACGGCCTCCTCGTCCCGAACGAGGCGCGCTACCAACTGCGCTATGCCCCGAAAATACCGCAGCTTATTCGGCTGCGGTAACTGGTTGGGGATGAGAGAATCGAACTCCCACAAGTAGAGTCAGAGTCTACCGCACTACCACTATGCAAATCCCCAATATTCGGTTGTGTCAGCCGCGCCGTGCGTTGCTGACAAGGGATATTATACACGCCGGCGAGCTGCTTGTCAACCATTTTTTCAGTTTTTCTGCAAAAGTTTTCGCAGCGGTTTTCCGATGCACACAGGCTTGTAAATTTTTGGGTTTTCTCTTGACAGCACTCCCCTTTCGGAATACTCTAATACTACAAAAAGGTAGGACCCCGGTCAGCCCGGCACCCTTTGCCGGACCGTTCGGCTTTGCCTGAATGATAATGAAAGAGGGTATTTGAATGAAAAAACGTGTTGGTATCCTGACTTCCGGCGGCGATTGTCCGGGCCTGAACGCCACCATCCGCGGCGTTGCAAAAGCACTGTACGCCCGCATGGGAGATAACGTGGAGATCGTGGGCATCGCCAACGGTTACAGCGGCCTGATCAACGGCGACTACCGTGAAATGAACGAGGACGACTTCCGCGGCATCCTGACCTTAGGCGGCACCATTCTGGGCACCAAGCGCACCCCCTTCAAGCTGATGCGTGTGGTGGAGGACGACAACATTGATAAGGTCGCCGCCATGAAAAAGACCTACAAGGCGGCAAAGCTGGACTGCCTGCTGTGTCTGGGCGGCAACGGCACCCACAAGACCGCCAACCTGCTCTCGCAGGAGGGGCTGAACATCATCGGCCTGCCCAAGACCATTGACAACGATATCTACGGCACCGATGTGACTTTCGGCTTCCACACCGCTGTGGACATTGCCACGGACGTCATCGACCGCATCCACACCACCGCCGGCAGCCACAGCCGCGTGATGTGCATTGAGATCATGGGCAACAAGGCGGGTTGGCTTACCCTGTACTCTGGCATTGCCGGTGGTGCGGACATCATTCTGCTGCCGGAGCTGCCCTACGATATCGACCGCGTGTGCGAGGCCGTGGAGCGCCGCGCCAAGAAGGGGTCCAACTTCTCTATCCTTGCCGTGGCCGAGGGTGCCATCAACACCGAGGAAGCTCGCATGAAGCGCAAGGACTGGATGGCCAAGCGTGCCGAGGCGGCCTTGGCACCACCGCCACCAACCGCATTGCACAGGCCGTGCAGAAAAAGACCGGCATGGAGACCCGCGTGTGCATCCCGGGTCATATGCAGCGCGGCGGCAGCCCCAGCGCCTACGACCGTGTGCTGGCCACCCAGTTCGGCAGCTATGCCGCACAGCTGGTAGAGGTGGAGCGCTACGGCGTGACCGTGGCCATGGTGAACCGCCGGGTGACCGAGAACCGTCTGGCAGACATTGCCGGTAAGACCGCAATGTGCCCGAAAACTGCGAGCTGCTGAGCGTGGCACGCCGCATGGGCGTCTGTCTGGCTGAACACCGCTTTTCCGTGCAGCTGCCGCCTGCTCCCGTGGCCAGCAGCGCTGCCCGGGCCGCCGTTTCTGCCGCAGCGTAAAAAATATTTTCACATGCCAAAGGGGCTGCCGCACAGCATTGTGCAGCAGCCCCTTTCCTGTTTCTGCCTATTTCTTAGCGGTCGGTCACATCATGCCGGGTGGGCGAGCCCTCGGCAAAGGCGGCGGCGCTTTCCAGCACACCGCGCACCATGCTCTTCACGTCCTCGTAGGTGTAAAAGGCAGTGTGGTCGGTCAGGATCACGTTGGGCATGGCGCGCAGGGCGGCCAGCTCCGGGTTGGGGATCACATCGCCCATGCGGTCGTAGTAGTACAGGCCGTTCTCGTTTTCCAGCACGTCCAAACCGGCAGCGCCACCTGCCCGCTTTCCAGCGCAGCCAACAAAGCATCGCTGTCGATCAGCTTGCCGCGGGCGGTGTTCACAATGGTCACACCGGGCTTCATCTTGGCAAAGGCCTCGGCATTGAGCAGGTGGTGGTTCTCCTCGGTAGCGTTGGTGTGCAGGGTGATGACATCACTCTCGGCAAGCAGGGTCTCCAGCGGCACATACTTTGCGATCTTCTTCACCTCGTCGTTCTGGTACAGGTCGTAGGCCAGCAGCTCACAGCCAAAGCCGGACAGGTGCTTCAGCACGGTCTGCCCGATGCGCCCCGTGCCGATAACGCCCACGGTGCAGTTGGAGATATCCCGGCCGATCTTGCCCTTCAGGGAATAGTCCTGCACTTCACCGCGCTTGAGGATGTGCCCGCCTTGCGCAGGCTCATCAGCATGAGCATAATGCAAAGTTCGCCACACCGTTGGGGGGATAATCCACGGTTGGATACCTTCATGCCCAGCTCCCGCGCCTTTTCCAGATCTACATGGTCATAGCCGATGGAGCGGCAGCAGATCGCCTTTACCCCAAGGTCGTGAAAGCGCTGCAGCATGGGTGCGCTCATATCACAGGGGGTCAGCGATACCGCATCGTAGCCTGCGGCCAGCTGGGCGTTCTCCATGGTAGGATACGCCTCGGTATAGCCGTACTCGATGCCCCGCTGCTTTGCCAGATCCTCCAGAATACCCTGCTCATCGTAGGGGCGCAGGGTGTAGAAAAACACTTTGACTGCCATAAAATTCTCCTTCCGATCCTTCTTTACTAAAATGCGTGCCTGTGCAGCGCGTCCTGCACCGAGCGCCTGCACCTTTATAAGTATGCCTTTATTGTAGCACGTTTGCGGGAGGAGGACAGCTTTTTTAGGGTGAATTTTGTTCATTTTGCTGTTGAAGCTGCGTTTTCTGTCCCAAGTGGGCCAAAAAGGTTGTCAAAACACAAAAAACAGGGTATGATAGAAGCCGGATCGCAGCCTGCGATCCTTCAATATTGCAAAAGGAGTGTGCTTTGTTATGCGCGCCTATGAACGACTGCTTGATTACGTCAAGGTCTACACCACCTCGGACCCGGAGTCCGGCACCCATCCTTCCGCTGCGCGGGAGTTTGATCTGGCTCACAAGCTGGTGGAGGAACTGAAGGCTCTGGGCGTGGAGGATGCCCGGGTGGACGAGCACTGCTACGTCTACGGTTCCCTGCCCGCCACCCCCGGCTGCGAGGAAAAGCCCGCACTGGGTCTGATCGCCCACATGGACACCGCCCCAGATGCCAGCGGCGAGAACGTGAACCCCATCCTGCACGAGAACTACGACGGCGGCGACGTGGTGCTGCCCGCCACCGGCAAGGTGATGAAGGTTTCTGCCTTCCCCTTCCTTGCCTCCATGAAGGGCGAGACCCTGATCACCACCGACGGCACCACCCTGCTGGGTGCAGACGATAAGGCCGGTGTGGCTGAGATCATGACCGCTGTGGAGACCGTCATCCGCGAGGGCCGCCCCCACGGCAAGCTGTGCATCGGCTTTACCCCGGACGAGGAGATCGGTGAGGGTGCCGACCTGTTCGATATCCCCGGCTTTGGCGCAGACTTTGCCTACACGGTGGATGGCGGCGATGCCGGCGACATCGAGTACGAGAACTTCAACGCTGCTGCCGCCACCGTGACCATCCACGGCTTCTCGGTGCACCCCGGCTCTGCCAAGGACACCATGATCAACGCTTCCAACGTTGCCATGGAGTTCCACGGCGCTCTGCCCGTGATGGCACGTCCCGAGACCACCGAGGGGCGTCAGGGCTTCTACCACCTGTGCCAGATGTACGGCGATGTCACCACCGCAAAGCTGGGCTACATCCTGCGCGACCACGATGCCGCCAAGCTGCAGTTCAAAAAGGACAATATGCAGGACATTGCCGATTACCTGAACGGCAAGTACGGCGCAGGCACCGTGGAAGTGGAGATCAAGGACAGCTACCGCAATATGCTGGAAAAGATCAAGCCCCACTTCCACCTCATCGAGACTGCCCGCAAGGCTGTGCGCATGGCCGGTCTGGAGCCGGTGGAGGTGCCCGTGCGCGGCGGCACCGATGGCGCTACCCTGAGCTGGATGGGTCTGCCCTGCCCCAATCTGGCACCGGCGGCTTCAACTTCCATGGCGTGTGCGAGTGCACCACCGTGGAGCGGATGGACCGCTGCACCGAGATCGTGCTGAACATCATCTCCCTGTACGCAGAGTGATCTGCTTTTTCTGCGAAAAAACTTTCAGCGTGAAAACGGTCTGTCCCTATCGTTCAACATAAAAGCGCGCTGCACAATGCTTTGTGCAGCCGCCGCTTTTTCATTTAACCTACATTGATATGCCCCACCGGCATGATCTTGCGCTTATTGTCGTCCGGTTTGGCGGTCAGGCTCATGGCAAAAGCCACCGGGCCTACACGGCCCATGAACATGACCAGCATATACAGGATCTTTGCCCCGTTATTCAGCTGGCTGGTCACGCTACGGAAAGGCCCACCGTACCAAAGGCCGAGCAGGACTCGAAGATGGCATCCACCACGGACACGGCGTCCGAGGTGTTGTAGTACACCACGATGGCCGAGCCGATCACTGCCGCCGCGCCCAGCACGATAATGGTCAGCGCACGGTAGACGGTCTTGGACTCGATATGATGGTCCGCGATTACGCAATCGTCGCGCCCCTGCGCCACGCTGCGGATGGTCAGGATGATGACCGCGAAGGTGGTCACCTTCACACCGCCGCCGGTAGAGCCGGGCGCTGCGCCGATGAATTGCAGCACGCTCATGAGCAACTTGCTCAGGGTGCCGCAGGAGGCCAAGTCCACGGTGTTCATGCCGGCGGTACGGGTGGATACCGACTGGAACAGTGAAGCCATCACCTTGCCGGGCACCGACAGTCCGCCCAGCGTGGCGGAGTTGTTCCACTCCATCAGTCCCAGCCCCAGCGCGCCGCCCAGCCACAGGATCACCGAGAAGGACAGCACCACCTTGGCGTGCAGGGACAGGCGACGTTTCTGGTACCACTGGCACAGCTCCACCCAGACCATAAAACCCAGACCGCCGGAGATGATCATGAACATGATCACCGCCTGCACATAGTAGTTGTTGACATAGGCGCCAGCGAGGAGTACGCCCCGAACCGTCCGAACAGGTCAAAGCCCGCATTGCAGAAGGCCGAAATGGCGGTGAACACGCTGATCCAGACGCCTCCAGCCCGAACTGCGGCACAAAGGCGAACAGCAGCAGCAGAATGCCGATGCCTTCAAACATCGCTGCCAGCCCCACCACGATCTTCAGCACGCTTTTGGCTGATCGTAGCCGTCTGCCGAGACGCTTTCGCCCAGCAACCGCAGATCCCGGAAGCCCATGCGCCGGCGCATGGCCAGCGCAAAAAAGCTGGTAAGGGTAACAAGGCCAAGGCCGCCCACCTGAATAAGCAGCAGCACCACTGCCTGCCCGAACCATGTGAACTGCGTCCACGTATCCCGCACCACCAGACCGGTGACGCAGGTGGCGCTGGTGGCTGTGAACATGGCGTTGAGCACATCCAGCCGTCCGTGCCTGCTGGCAATAGGCAGGGTGAGCAGCAGCGTGCCCAGCGCGATCACGATAATAAAGCTGACGCAGATGATCTGGGTCGGGGTGCTCAGTCCCAGCTTTCTTCGCCGAACTGACCTCTGGTGCCGCAGCCTTTTGCGGATATTTTTTATCTTTTCCATAGCATCCTCCCTGTGCAGCACACAGCCGCTTTGCATTCCTTTATAGCATACACCATTTTGCCCGCAGGTTCAACTTGATTTTACAGCTCGGTTGCGGTATTATAATATGGTACTGTATTTTTGGGGTTTTCTGCCCCAAGGATGCAGAACTGTGTCTCCGTAGCTCAGCTGGATAGAGCGTCCGCCTCCTAAGAATTCGGTCAACCTGATACCTTGGGTGCAGAAGTGATTGCTCTAATCAAAAGCAAGGCTGGGGATCGAGATTTTCCCAACAAATTTTGATGCAACAACTTTACCATCGTCCCGGTTGCAATGCAGTCGGTCACTTCGTTGTGAAAAGCATTCCACACATTTGTTTCCAAGTGCGTTGAATTTCAAAAAATCAACGATAATACATAATATGCCTCAGTAGCTTAGCTGGATAAAGCGCCTCCCTCCTAAGGAGGAGACCGCAGGTTCGAATCCTGTCTGGGGTATCCCTTTAAGAAAATGCGAAGGTCATTTTTCCATGTGAAAGACGATCTTCGCATTTTTCATTTTGAACCTATCACCAAAATTAGCCAGCTAATGCCATTAGCAGAATTTTCGGTTCCAGCTAATAAAATCAGGTTCCCAGCTAATGAAGCCCCATAAAGCACCTTTTGAACTCTGTTTCCCGGCTCTCTGCTAAAATTGGTAGCCGCTTTTCTGTAAATCCATGTAAATACAAGATAATTTGTGTAAATCTATTTTCCACATTCCTACCAGAAACCGTGCAAAACACTTTTCTCCATACATAGCGCGTTCACTCGCTGTTCTCTCGGAACAGAAAGAGGAACGCGCTTTTTTGTTTTCGGGCTGAACTTCCCGAATCCACCAAAGGAGGGTTTACCGATGAAAAAAGTTCTGACCGTCACGATGGACGGTATCCGCTACCATGCTTCCCGCCCGGCAGATTGCCGGCACTGCTTCTTCTGGAAGAACCGAAAGAAGGGCTGCGTTCTCGGCAAAGAGAACTGCTACTATCTGATCGAGCCGCCCAAAGGCCCCAGCAAGTGCGAAGGGTGCCCCTACAAGCGGGCAAAGCCCTGTGTGCTGGTTCCCTGCTACAAAGACCTGATGGCACCGCTGGAGAAACGAGGTGATGCCAAGTGAGCCACAAGCGAAACGAAGCCCTGCGCCATGTCCAGCACTCCATGCACCATGTGATCGCCGCTGGCGAAGGTTCCGACCGTGCCCCGGACAGCTGCAAGCTGTGCCCGTACTATCGACCCGATTTCAAGTTCCGCACCTGCCTGTATGCCCACTGCCCTTATAAGAAGCAGGTCAATGTATTCCGTTCCACACCTGAAAAATGGGATATTCTCTATGCCCGAAAAAAAGCCGACAAGAACCGCAGACCTTGATTACTTCTATGGGCAGTCCAGCGAGCTGTTCTCCTTCTACCGGATTCCCAAGCTGTTGTTTCAGGATAGCCGCTTCCAACCGCTTTCCACAGATGCCAAAACCCTGTACGGTATCCTGCTGGACCGCATGAGCCTTTCAGCCCGGAATGGTTGGTTGGACAAAGCTGGGCGGGTATTCATCATTTATACTGTGCAGGAGGTGCAGGATTCACTGGGCTGTGCCGATAAAAAGGCCACCAAGCTGCTGCGAGAACTGGAAGAGTACGGCCTGATTGAACGCAAACGGAGGGGGCTGGGCAGGCCCGATCTCATCTATGTGAAGAATTTTTCGTCAGAATCGTCAAAAACGCTCTACATGAATCGTGATAATGACGATTCTGGAACCGTCCAGAATACGCTTCAAGACCCGGCCAAACTACGATGTAATAAGACTGAGAGAAATAATACAGAGGTAAGCGATACTGATCCTATCTATTCCGATGAAAACGACTGGATGAGCAAACGCGCCCAACTGGAAGAATATTTTTCGCAGTCTTTGGAGGTAGACCTTCTGCTCCGGCTCTGCCCGGACGATGAGGATACCATCTATCAGATCGTAGATTTGCTGGTGGACACCTGTGTCACCAACCGCAAGACGCTACGCATTGCCGGGGACGATAAGCCCGCCGAGGTGGTACGCAGTCGCTTTATGAAGCTGAACGCTGACCATATCCACTTTGTGCTGAAGTGCCTTGCAGAGAACAGCAGCCCGATCCGAAACATGAAACAATACCTGCTTGCTTCTCTGTATAATGCACCCACCACGATGCAGCTTTTCTATCAGAACCAAACCAACCACGACTTAGCGATGCGGAGGTGATGAAAATTTCAAAGAAAGCAACCACAATAGCCATCGTCAACCAGAAAGGCGGCACCGGCAAGACCACCACCTGTGAAAATCTGGGCATCGGGCTGGCGATGGAAGGTAAAAAAGTCCTGTTGGTGGACGCTGACCCGCAGGCAGCTTGACCATCAGCATGGGCTGGCAGCAGCCCGATGAACTGCCCACCACCCTTTCCACCCTGATGCAGAAAGCCATGAACGATCAGAGTATTCCGCCCGGTGAAGGCATCCTGCACCATGCAGAGGGCGTTGACCTAATTCCGGCAAACATTGAACTGGCAGGGCTGGAAGTTTCCCTTGTCAACTGCATGAACCGGGAAAAGATGCTCAAGCAGGTTTTGGAAAGCGCAAGACGCGAGTATGACTATATCCTGCTGGACTGTATGCCAAGTTTAGGGATGCTGACGGTGAATGCTCTAGCTGCTGCCGACACCACATTGATTCCTGTGCAGGCACAGTATCTTTCGGCAAAAGGCTTGGAGCAGTTGCTCCAGACCGTGCAGAAAGTGCGGCGACAGATCAACCTAAGTTGAAAATCGAAGGCATCCTGCTCACCATGACGGACAGCCGCACCAACTATGGCCGACAGATCGACACGCTGATTCGTGAAGCCTACGGCAGTAAATCAAGGTGTTTGAGCAGACGATTCCCCGCTCAATCCGTGCTGCGGAAATCAGCGCAGCTGGCAAAAGCATCTTTCAGCATGACCCGAAAGGCAAAGTGCTGAAGCCTATCAATCTTTGACAAGGGAGGTGTTGGCCGATGCCGAAAAACGACTTAAACGTAGCGCTGAAAGGGTTCGATGATATTTTTTCCACCGAAGAAAGCCGTCAGGAGGAAAAACATGAGCAGATTCGGCAGATTCCCATCAATGAACTGTTCCCTTTCAAGGAACATCCGTTCAAAGTTCTGGACGATGATGCCATGCAGCGCACGGTGGAAAGCGTAGCGCAGTATGGCGTGCTTGCTCCGCTGATTGCTCGTCCCAGAGCAGAGGGCGGCTATGAGATTATCTCCGGGCACCGCCGCCAACACGCTGCGGAGCTGGCTGGCCTTGAAACGCTCCCGGTCATTGTCCGGGAGATGTCGGACGATGCTGCTGTGATTCTTATGGTAGACAGTAATTTACAGCGTGAGCATATCCTGCCCAGTGAACGCGCCTTCGCTTACAAAATGAAGCTGGAAGCTCTAAAAAATCAAGGTGCTAGGTCAGATTTAACTTCTGACCAAGTTGGTCAGAAGTTGTGGTCTGTTGAACAAGTAGCTTCTGATGCAGGTGAAAGCAAAACACAGATTCAGCGTTTTATCCGTCTGACAAACCTTGTTCCTGAACTGCTCGACCTCGTAGACGAAAAGAAAATCTCATTTAACCCTGCTGTGGAGTTATCCTATCTGGATGAAAAACAGCAGAGAGATTTTCTTGAAGCCATGAATGACACGCAGAATGCACCGTCCTTGTCGCAGGCCATCCGACTGAAAAAGCTCGCACAGGAGGGCAAGTTCACCTATGAGGCAGCTTTTGCCGTTATGGGCGAGGCTAAAAAGGATGAGCTGGACAAGGTGGTCATCAAAAACGACACCCTGCGGAAATATTTTCCCCGCAGCTACACCCCGAAACAGATGGAGGACACTATCATCAAGCTGCTGGATCAGTGGCAACGCAAACAGCAGCGGCAGAATGAACGCTAACACACATTTTGAATGTAAGACCCAACCGGGTCTTTCTTTTTTGCAAAAATTTGGAGGAAACCCACTATGAACATTACCATTGATTTCAAGACCGCAAAGACCATCGACAGTATGAGCCAGCAAATCAGCTACATGGACAATGCTGTGACCGACTTCTTCAACAAGATGAGCGATGTGCTGGAGCGGCAGCTCGGCGATGATGAAGTTTACGCCGCCGTGATTGCCCCGGAGATCGAACTGACTATCACTCCGCTGGCGAACGTTCGCAGTTACCTGCCTTGCTTCGATGAAGCAGATTCCTGCTACAGCATCAGCGAAGATGTGCCGCTGGCTCTCTGTTACGACCCTCGTCAGGTCATCACACTGGCTGGCAAGCGGTATCTGTCCGGTGCCGTTGTCTTTGTTCGCTACGATACCAATGGCAGCTTTGTTGCCCTTACCACCAGTGACCTGTATCTGATCCAGTGCTATCTGGCCGAGAACAGCGTCCCTCTTATGGCTGGCAGCGAGAAGATGGTCTGCATCTGCATTGACTGAGAGGTGCAGTATGGATACTGAAATGACCTGCTATGAGAGTTTCGCAGAAGTCACGGAGGACTTTTACTGTTCCGCCGTTGATGTTCTGAGGATTCTGGTTCTCCGTCTGCACGACTACCATGCTCGTTGCTTCCATTCTCTGCGGGATGCTCTGTACGACTATTTTTCTACCGATGCCGCACCGCATACTCATGCCAATGTTTCCACTAAGCATACCGTCACCGCGTGTTGCGCTCCCCGTCCTCCCTGAGAGAATTCTTCTCACAGTTCAGTCAATGTAGGAGGTTCGCTATGAATTATATTTATTCGTTTATCATTTTTGAAGCTGGTGCCTTTTTTGGCTTCTTTGTGGCAGCTCTGTTGAACGCCGCCCGTGCTGGGCAGGAAATCACTATCAAATTTGAGGAGGAAGATAATGGAACAGAACGAGAACACTCTGTCGGTGCTGAAAATTGCACCGGGACAGTATCCGCAGCAGGTCGAGATCGATAACGACCTGAAAGCCTTGCAGCAGGCGGTGGGCGGTTCCATCGGCGCAAGCTACCCTTTTGAAGATCCGGTTGCCATCGTTTATAACGATGACGGCAAGCTTATGGGTCTGCCGCTGAACCGGGCCTTATGGGACGAGGATGGCTGATGTACGATGTTATTGCCGGAACCTTTTTGGTGGTAGGTCTGGGCGAGGAAGATTTTGTATCGCTCTCCCCGGAGCTGGCGCAGAAGTATGAAGAAGAATTCCATCAACCCGAAGCCTTTCTCCCTCTGGGGCGTCGCCTGATGGTCATTCCGGTTCCGGATGAATCAGTTCAGAGTGATGCAGAAAAGGCTGTGAGTAAGCCCCCGGTGGAACATGACCGTTAAGGCGATTTTCTGCACAGGAGGTGGTAACGATGCAGGAAGAAATCGAGCATAAGACGGTCAACCTTGCCATCTCGACCACAAAACTGTCTGCCCGCACCCTGCTGCGTGGGATGCAGTTTCTGCTGCGGCAGTACGACAAGCACGCTTCGCAGGGCAAGCAGTCCATGAAGCGGCTAGTGCGACAGAACCGTGGCGTGACCAATGTGGAGATCCAGAAAACCGGCATCAAGGATTTTGACCGCTATGCTAAGCGGTATCACATCGACTACTCCATCCAGAAAGACCTGTCCTGCAAGCCGCCCCGGTATCTGGTCTACTTCAAGGCACAGGACACGGATGCTTGAGCGCAGCGTTCAAGGAATATTCGGCATCGGTGCTGGATAAAACCAAGCGTCCTTCCGTGCTGGCAAAGCTGCATGATCTGGCGCAGTCCGTTGCAAATCTGCCGGACAAAGTGCGGCACAAGCAGGAGGAGCGCGGCCTATGAGCAAAAAGAAGCTCTCTAAGCTGCTGGCGCTCTATCTGCTATGTGGTGATCGGCTTGCTGGCAACCAATCTGGGCGAGGCGTGGCGGCTGGCCGTGGGCAAGGAACTGGGCGATAAATCGTATCGCTGATGGATACGCTCCCGGCTGCATT
>ENA-OQEN01000787-OQEN01000787.1-human-gut-metagenome-genome-assembly--contig:-NODE-787-length-13106-cov-3.861391_pt1 | contig 13106 bp, 14 predicted proteins | sample MGYA00242791_ERZ504627 | MGnify/ENA primary metagenome ERZ504627 (study PRJEB26092, sample SAMD00036316) | human gut metagenome | host: Homo sapiens | study: EMG produced TPA metagenomics assembly of... | reverse complement strand
GGAAAACATCTCAATACGAGATGTCTGCTCTTTGAAAACTGTATAGAAGAAAAGATACGAAAGAAAATTTCATTAACATGAATTTTCCGACGTACCGAAGGAAACTCAAAAGATCAAGAGAAATCTTGAAAGCCAAGAAGGTCAAGGTGTGAATCTTACACAAGCTAAGATAGTAAGAGCATACGGTGGATGCCTTGGCGATATCTGCCGATGAAGGACGCGACAAGCTGCGAAAAGCTGCGGAGAGGTGCAAATGACCATTGACCCGCAGATCTCCGAATGGAGCAATCCGGCAGGTTTATCCCCTGTCACCCATATCTTCGAATATGGGAGGGAACCGGGCGAACTGAAACATCTAAGTAGCCCGAGGAAGAGTAATCAAACGAGATACCCCAAGTAGCGGCGAGCGAACGGGGCCTAAGCCCAAACCGGTGAAGGAAACTTTGCCGGGGTTGAGGACTGCCATACGAACTAGCCCATTAGCCGAAATTCCTGGGAAGGAATGCCGAAGAATGTGAAAGCCATGTAAGCGAAAATGGAAAAGGGACAGGCAGCACCAGAGTACCGCGGGACACGAGAAACCCCGTGGGAAGCCGGGGGGACCACCCTCCAAGGCAAAACACAGATATCGACCGATAGCGCATAGTACCATGAGGGAAAGGTGAAAAGCACCCCGGGAGGGGAATGAAAGAGAACCTGAAACCGTATGTTTACAAGCAGTCGAAGACCGCTTAATAATAAGGTCAACGGCGTGCCTATTGAAGAATGAACCGGCGAGTTATGAGGTCCAGCAAGGTTAAGCAGGAAATGCGGAGCCGAAGCGAAAGCGAGTCTTAATAGGGCGACAAGTTGGATTGCATAGACCCGAAACCACAGTGATCTACCATGTCCAGGCTGAAGCACAGGTAAAAATGTGTGGAGGGCCGAACCTATATCCGTTGAAAAGGGTTAGGATGAGGTGTGGGTAGGGGTGAAATTCCAATCGAACGTGGAGATAGCTGGTTCTCCCCGAAATAGCTTTAGGGCTAGCCTCGAGGTAGAGATTGCAGGCGGTAGAGCACTGATCAGGAGAGGGGCCTACCCGGCTACCAAACCCAGTCAAACTACGAATGGCTGCAATTATACTCGGGAGTCAGACTACGACTTATAAGGGCCGTGGTCAAAAGGGAAACAGCCCAGATCATCAGCTAAGGTCCCAAATGCCGTGCTAAGTGGCGAAGGATGTGGCGTTTCATAAACAACCAGGATGTTGGCTCAGAAGCAGCCACCATTTAAAGAGTGCGTAATAGCTCACTGGTCGAGAGACGCTGCGCCGAAAATGTCCGGGGCTCAAGCACGGAACCGAAGCTATGGCATGATAGCAATATCATGGGTAGGGGAGCGTTCTTAACAGGAAGAAGCATGACCGGAAGGACATGTGGACCGTTAAGAAGTGAGAATGCCGGTATGAGTATCGAAAAGAAAGGTGAGAATCCTTTCCACCGAAAGCCCGAGGGTTCCTGAGCAACGATCGTCGTCTCAGGGTAAGTCGGGACCTAAGCCGAGGCGGAGACGCATAGGCGATGGACAACAGGTTGAAATTCCTGTACCGGATACAATCGTTTGAGCGATGGAGCGACGCAGAAAGGCATATGATCGCGCGACTGGAAGAGCGCGTCCAAGTGCGTATGTTGAATCGGAGGCAAATCCCTGATTCTGAAAGCAGAGACACGATGGGGAGTTATACGAAAGTATGACGAACTCATAGATCCTACACTGCCAAGAAAAACTTCTAGTGAGAAAGTATCCGCCCGTACCGTAAACCGACACAGGTAGGCGGGGAGAGAATCCTAAGGTGCGCGGGAAAACCCTCGTTAAGGAACTCGGCAAATTGCATCCGTAACTTAGGGAGAAGGATGACCTTAAGTAAGCGAAAGGGAGAAACCCCTGGAACAGAACAAGGTGGCAGAAAAGAGGCCCAAGCAACTGTTTACCAAAAACACAGGTGCCTGCGAAAGCGAAAGCTGAAGTATAGGTGCTGACGCCTGCCCGGTGCTGGAAGGTTAAGGAGAGATGTCAGAGCAATCGAAGCATTGAACTGAAGCCCCAGTGAACGGCGGCCGTAACTATAACGGTCCTAAGGTAGCGAAATTCCTTGTCGGGTAAGTTCCGACCCGCATGAAAGGCGTAATGATTTGGGCACTGTCTCAACGAGGGGCCCGGTGAAATTGAAATACCTGTGAAGATGCAGGTTACCCGCGACTGGACAGAAAGACCCCATGGAGCTTCACTGCAGCTTGAGATTGAATCTCGGTGATGCATGCACAGGATAGGTGGGAGACTAAGAAGTATGGGCTTTGGCTTATACCGAGTCGATGTTGGGATACCACCCTTGTATTGCTGAGATTCTAACACGGAGGCTAACAACCTCGTGGACCATCTCAGGTAGGCGGTTTGACTGGGGCGTCGCTCCGAAAGAGTAACGGAGGCGCCCAAAGGTTCCCTCAGGTCGGACAGAAACCGACCGAAGAGTGCAAAGGCAGAAGGGAGCTTGACTGCGAGACAGACAAGTCGAGCAGAGACGAAAGTCGGGCTTAGTGATCCGGTGGTACTGTGTGGAAAGGCCATCGCTCAACGGATAAAAGCTACCCTGGGGATAACAGGCTAATCTCTCCCAAGAGTTCATATCGACGGGGAGGTTTGGCACCTCGATGTCGGCTCATCACATCCTGGAGCTGGAGTAGGTTCCAAGGGTTGGGCTGTTCGCCCATTAAAGTGGTACGCGAGCTGGGTTCAAAACGTCGTGAGACAGTTTGGTTCATATCCATCGCGGGCGCAAGAAGTTTGAGGGAGGCTGCTCCTAGTACGAGAGGACCGGAGTGGACGGATCAACGGTGTACCAGTTGTCACGCCAGTGGCACGGCTGGAAAGCCGCATCCGGAAAGGATAAACGCTGAAAGCATCTAAGCGTGAAGCCCGTCCCGAGATGAGACTTCTCATCAGCAATGAGTAAGACCCCTTAAAGACGATGAGGTTGATAGGCTGTGAGTGGAAGGCCCGTAAGGGTTGGAGCGACGCAGTACTAATAGGTCGAGTCTTAACTTGAATTTCACAAGCGCGACTAAGTGGCAAGAGCCTTCGGAAAACTTTTCTTCTATATAGTTTTGAGAGAACAGACACTCTCAACGATTCAGTGGCGATAGCTGTGAGGATACACCCGTACCCATGCCGAACACGGTAGTTAAGCTCACAAACGCCGAAAGTACTTGGCTGGAAGCGGCCCGGGAGGATAGGAAGCTGCTGATTAACATGAAAGGACATCTGCAAAGATGTCCTTTTTTCTTGCTTTTAAGAGAATAGTTTAGGTTGCTGGAATCGCCGGGAGGAACAAGCTGCTGATTAACATGAAAGGACATCTGCAAAGATGTGCTTTTTGCTTTGCTTTCATTTGGTTCAGGGGTCAAGGCTCTCGTAGCGGCTTCGCCGCCTTTTTTTATTGGGGCGATGCTCGAAAGTGCTATTTTAGTCATGGGTTACCAGTCATAACAACGATATGAGTAGCCCCTTAGAGAAGGGGCGCGCCAAAGGCGCAGGATGGATATGCCCCGCAGGGGCATCCTTCTACGTAGCGGATAACGTACTATTGGCTGGAAACGGCTCACATGCATGGCATGAGCTCCTTCGACTCAGTCCCCACTTGTTCTGGCTGGGGCTTTTCTCACATAGGGCGTTTCTCTCCGCTCAGGATGACGATACGGGGGAGCGGGTAGTCTAACAGGGTGGCGGCTTCGCCGCCTTTTTTATTGGGCGATGCTCGAAGTGGTATTTTAGTCATGGGTTACCAATCATAACAACGATACGAGTAGGCCCTTGGAGACGGAAGTCCTGCAGAGGGACTTCCGAGTTTGGCCTAATCCAAAGAGGCGCCTAGCTGCCCATTAAGGCGCCTTCCTGTGAGGCCAAACGGCCCGCGCCAAAGGCGCAGGATGGATCCACGCAGCGGTGTGAAAAACTATGTGAGACTATCCGTTTCCCTTAAACGTCATCCCGACCGAAGTGGAGGGATCCTTCTTGCAGACCGGTAAACCGTGAGCGAGGGAAAGGCGAAAAAGGAAGCACCAAGGTGTCGTTTGAGTGAGGGCGCATGTGTGCATATGGCGGCAGTGCAATAAAGATCCCTCGGCTGCGCTCGGGATGACGGTACTTGGGGAGCGGATGGATTCACAAGGGTGGTGTGCCGGCTTTTTAGAAGATGGTATTCTCGTATCGCAGCCTTCCCCTCTAGGATAATGCCATTAAGTTAAGCGGCAGAACGTTCTTGGCTCCCATCGGGGGAGCTGCCCGAAGGGCTTGTGCAAGCGAACTGGATTTTTAGGAGTGAAGCGACGCGAAAATCCAGTGAGACGCCATTTCGAGCGAAGTGAGATGAGGGGGCTACGCAGCAGTATTGCATGAAAGTGTTGGAATATCGATAGCATCGGACTATTTAACATAGCAAGCTATACCGTTAGCATGCCCCTATTGCCTTCGGCACTTCCCCCGAAGGGGGAAGCAAGACGTTACGTAGCTAACGATTTCCTTAACTTAATAGCCTTCCCCATGCGGGGAAGGCTTGTTAGGAATAGGTGATGGTATGGAGGGCTCTTCCTCCAAGCCTTGCATGTGATCATGATCTTTCTAAAAAGCATCAGCCTTTATGGTTGGTGCTTTTTCTGCGATCGGGCGATGCCCTCCTGTTTCGTTCTTACCGTGGGATCTTATCCGTGTTTCTCTAGCTTTTTCATCCATTGTTGTATACAATAAAAGCAGTGAATGCCACTGCATTTCTAGGGAAACGCTGATTCAATCGCAGAGTCAGATTCTACAAGAATTTTTATACATGACTTCGTCATAGCCTTCCTTAAATAGCTCGCTATTCGCGTCAGGCTATTCCTCGTCATGTATAATTCAAGAGTAAAATCTGACAACGATTTAATCAGTGTTTCCCTAGGCGCCGCATCTTCCCCGTTAAACCTATTGTACCTTTATCAAGGAGAACAGCATGAAAACAAATATGAAACCCGCATCCATTCTGTATCCCCAGCCGTGCTGGTGATCGCGTCCTATGACAAGGAAGGCCACGCAGATGCCATGGTGGCGGCGTGGGGAGGGATCTATGATACGAACCAGATCGGCTTCATGCTGGATCATCGCCACCAGACGACGGAGAATATCCGTGCCGCTTCCGCCTTCACGGTGAGCATGGCGACTGTCGGCACGATGGCAGAATCAGATTATTTCGGCTGCGTGAGCGAGAAGGCGGCCGCAGGGAAGATCGGGCATGTGGGCTTCCATGTCGTGAAGAGTGAGCATGTGGAAGCGCCTGTCATCACGGAGTACCCGCTCACTTTTGAGTGTAAAGTATCCAAGGTGACACAGGTGGGCGAAGATTTCCACTTCGTGGGCGATATCGTGAATATTCTTGCCGATGACTCCATCCTGACGGAGGGGAAGATCGATCCCATGAAGCTGGCGCCGATCACCTTTGATGCGGTGCATGGCAAGTACCTGCCGCTCGGAGAAGCGGTCGGGAAGGCTTGGGGCGAAGGACGGATATTTATGAAGTGAAAGTTTCAGGTATAAGTGAATTTTTTACCAAAATCCAGAAAAGTTTCGATTATAATCGAAACTTTTCTGGATTTCATCGTTTTATTCGATTATAATGAGAGAAAGAGGTGAGACGATGATAAAAAGAGAGTTGTACATGAAGCGCATTCGGCCATTCATCGGACGAGAAATCATAAAAGTGCTGACGGGCATCCGCCGTTCAGGAAGTCTGTCATGCTCTCGCTCATTCAGGAAGAACTCAGAAAGCAGGGTGTCTCTGATGAGCAGATGATTTCCTTTAATTTTGAACAACTGGTGAATCGCACATATTGCAATGCGCTGGCACTTCATGAAGAAATCAGTCGACGGGCGAGGGGAAAAACCGGCAAACTTTATTTTTTCTTCGATGAGATTCAGGAGGTAGAGGATTGGCAGCGATGCATCAATTCACTCAGAGTTGACTTTGATTGTGACATCTATGTGACGGGCTCGAATGCGAAACTGCTGTCTGGCGAGCTGGCGACGTATCTTGCAGGAAGGTATGTGGAATTTGTGATGTACCCTTTTTCTTTTGCAGAGTTTATCGCGATGCAGCAGGAAGAGGGGCTGTACCTCTCCGAAGGGAAGGCCTTTCAGGACTATCTGCTGACGGGCGGTATGCCATTTCTTTCTCATCTGCCAAAGGAAGAAGATGCGATTTTTCAATATCTGCGAGACGTCTATCACTCGGTCATTCTGAAGGACGTCATTGGGCGAAATGCTATCCGTGATGTAGATCTTTTAGAGCGCATCGTTCTTTACCTGATGGCCAATGTGGGGCATCCTTTCAGCGTGAACAGTCTTACGAAGTATTTCAAAAACGAAAAGAGAAATGCATCGTATGAAACGGTCCTGAACTATGTCAAAGCCTGTGAGAATGCTTTTCTTCTGTATCGAGTCAAGCGGGAGGATCTGGTCGGTAAGAAATCTTTGTCTGTCAATGAAAAACTATACGTGGTGGATCATGGAATCCGACAGGCGGTGTATGGATGGAATCAGCAGGACATCGACCAGGTACTCGAAAATATCGTCTGTCTGGAAATGCTGCGCCGCGGTTATGCAGTGACTGTCGGTAAGTATGGTGATAAGGAAATCGACTTCATGCTGCGCGCGGAAAAGAAAAACTCTATGTGCAGGTGACATATCTTTTGGCAAGTGAGCAGACGATGGAACGTGAGTTCGGTGTGTTGGAAGAGATCCGGGATAACTATCCCAAATATGTAGTTTCTTTGGATGAATTTGATCGTGGCCGCAATGGCATCCGGCATAGAAATATACGCGATTTTCTTTTGGAAAAATCGTGGACATGAAAAAAGAGTCTGTCAGCTTTTTGACAGACTCTTTTTTCAGAGCGGGGAGAGATCGACGTCAGACATCAGGCATCAGACATCGGATCTCAGATATCTGACATCAGGCATCTAACGGCTAACATCTAATCCCTAATCCCTAGCCACTAACCACCAGTCCCTAGTCATCCGTCACTAAATCAGCACGGCAAAGAAGGAGGCGAAGAGACAGTGAAAACACCGGCGACTACGATGGAGAGAGAGGACATGGCACCCTCGATGGGGCCAAGCTCCATGGCTTTTGCCGTACCCATCGCGTGTGCGCCGTGCCAAGAGCGATGCCGCGGGCGATGGGGTCGGTGATATGGAAGAGACGGCAGACGGATTCGCCGATGATATTTCCGAGGATCCCGGTCGCGATGATGGCAGCGACGGTGATGGAGACATAGCCGCCGAGCTCTTCAGAAAGTCCCATGCCGATGGCCGTGGTGATGGACTTTGGAAGCAGTGTCACGTAGGAAGCGTGGTCAAAGCCGAAGGCCAGGCAGAGGACGTAGACGGCAAAGAGCCCTGTCACGACGCCGGAAAGGATACCGAGGAAGATGGCCTTATAGTTTTTCTTCAAAAGCTTGATCTGTTCATAGAGCGGCACGGCGAGACAGATGGTGGAGGGCGTCAGCAGGTAATTGATGTAGGAGGCGCCTTCGTTATAGTCCTTGTAATCCATGCCGGTCACCTTGAGGAAGCCGATGACCAAGAGGACCGCGGTCAGAAGCGGATTGAACAAGGGAAAATGAAATTTCAAAAAGAGCTTCGAGCCGAGATAAAAGGCGATGAGGCTGATGAAGACCGAGATGTAGGCGGAGTGTGTCAGGAAATCATTCATGGCAGGTCTCCTTCCTTGCGACCTTCTTCATGATAAACTGCGTGAAAAGGCCGCCGGCTGCCATGACGATGACCATGGCAAGGATGGTGATCACGATGTACTGCAGAAGGTAGAGGAGATCAGGTGCCACGAGTCCATGAGGCCGACGGCGGCCGGAAGGAAGAGGATGGGCATGATCTCGATGAGGAACATGGAGGCCTGCCGGATCTGCGGGATACGGATGACCTTGAAGTATAAGAGGGCAAACAGGATCAGTATCCCGTAAATGCTGGCCGGTACAGGAAGCGGCAGCAGCGCATGGAGAAGTTCTCCCACAAAGGAAATGGCTAAGATCATTCCGAATTGAAATAAGTAAGACATAGATGGTCCTTTCGTTATTGTTGTTATTGGGGGGAGGGTTAGCCAGTGAGGCGTATCGTCCTTTGATTCAATTTGAAAGCCTCGTGTGAATGAGAAATGAGAAATGGTGGTACGGCGCTAGATCCTTCGACTCAGTTTTCACTGTTCCGCCTTTACATTTTCGAACATCCGACATGTCACTCCGCTCAGGATGACGAAATGCGCCGCGGAGTATAGATGGCGGCGATGCCCGAAAGTCTGCGGGGAGCAGGTTTCCCGTTTGGGCGTTCCAAACATTGACCATCTGACCGCGAATGACAAAGATTTCTCGCTTCGCTCGAAATGATGATATGAGGGGCTGACGTCTCCCAGTCACTAGTCACCAGCCACTAGTCACTCCTAATCCCTAATCCCTAGGCACTATGTATGAAATCCCAATTTCTCCACATATTTCTCGATCAGTTCGGCAGCGAAAGCGTGGCCGATGCGGGAGGTATTGATGGAGAGGTCATAGTTTTTGGCAGCCCCCCATGTCTCGCCGGTGTAGTAGCGGTGATAGGCGAGGCGATTCTCATCATTGGTATGGATGATCTCCTTCGCCTCTTTGGGCTGATGCCAAGCATATCGGCTTTGTAGCGGATGCGGTGGTCGATGTCACCGTGAATGAAAACGGAGATGCAGCCCGTATGATTTCTGAAAATGTAATTTCCGCAGCGGCCGACGAGGATGAAGTCCTTCTCCGGCAGCAGGTGCTCCAAGCGATCGCGCTCCGGTTCAGTGAATTTCTTATTTCTAAAATCCATGGAGAGTGCGTAAATGATAGAGTTCACGGGGGATTCCTGGAAGAAATCCGGCATTTCATCATACATGCCTTTTTCTTTGGCAAGGCGGGCGAGACTGTCCTGATCGTGGACGGGGATGTGATAGTAGTCAGAGAGGAGCTTTCCGACGGTGTAGCCGCCGCTGCCGCTCTCGCGTGCGATGGTGATGATCATAGAGTTCTCCTTTCACCAAAAGTGAAATGTTAAGATTTATTATACCACGGATGTCAAGGGGAATGAGGGGATCCCGCTCGCGAAGAATCCAGCCAAATACCCGATTGACTCAAGGTCGAAAAAATTAAGATTTTATAAAAAAATACGCTTAGCAATTTATGAAAATATAATGATAAAGTCTCTTGCAATCCATCGTTTTCATGGTATAATACATACATAAGTGACCGGAAGTCAACTTAGAAAACAGATTTCATTTGGCAGGGCTTCCATTCCCCCTGAAAGCCCTGTCATACTATACCTTATGATAAAGGAGGTGGCGCATCACCCTATAAATTCATCTTATTTCTTGATAACAATACCCTCTCTCCTATAAAAGCGGTCGATCTCCCATCGATCCGGGCTTTTTATTGCCTTGCAGCACAACAAAAAAGAGGCTCTGCGGCATGCAAGTACATGCTGCAGAGCCTCTTTGGGCTATCCTGCGATGCTCTTCAGTTGGCTGATGAATTCTTCCGCAGACATGGCACCGGTGAGACGGGTGATCTCCTCTCCGTTCTCTAGGATGACGATGGTCGGGATCGACATGATGTCGAAGTCGGCGGCGATATCAGGGAGCTCGTCTACATCGATCTTGGTGAAGTGGATGGCAGAGCCCAGCTCTGCATCCGCAGCTCCATGACGGGAGCCATCATACGGCAGGGGCCGCACCAGGTGCCCAGAAGTCGATGAGGGAGAGGCCCTCGCGGGTGGCGATCTCTTTCCGGAATGCTTCTTCTGTATGGATTTCAGTGATCATAGGGATCCTCCTTGTATATGACTATATCGATAAAAATGTATATGTTTTATGTACTCATTATAGCATGTGGGGCAAAGCGGTTCAACGGGCTAACCTTGAAGTTTGAAAGCAGGAATGAGTGGCTAGGGACTAGTGACTAGTGACTGGTAGCTAGGGATTAGGTTTGCGATACGAGAAAACCGCTAGTTTTAAAACTCCGCGGCGCTTTCATTATTTTATGCGCCGCACCTTCCCCGTTGAACCCTCAGAACCTATAGAACCTTCTGAACCTCTTTCCCAATGAAATCAAAGGGCAGCACGCTCAATGGGCTAACCCTGAACCTCTAATAATTTACCTTTTTAGCAAAATAGAGTATACATGTAAGAGATATAGGTCTTTTTTGATATACAATAATTCTTCATACCTGTTATAAGTATCTTTTATTATATTATTCAAGAAGAGCAATGTATAATGAGAGAAACTCAATTTCGGATTTGTTATAATTCTAGAAGATTTTGTTATGAAAAGTTCAGAGGGGGGAGCCAATGAGGGCCAGGAAGGATGCGGTGGAGCGTCTGCTCGCGGCGTACCGCAGGTATTATACGATCACGCGTTTTGACGGCGTGAGAGAATCGCCGGGGGAAGGGCTCCGAGAGGCGAAGGATCTGACGGCGCCCTTCCTGCCCGAAGGGGCGTCTCTGTCAGCGGTATGTGAATATTACGAAAGGCAGAGAGATATTTCATTCTCCATTCGAATGAGCTATGGTCGACGCATCAGGAAGAGTTCGTCTTCGTCTTTTCCGTTCCTCATCTATCCAAAAAAGTCTTTGATGCCTGCAGGGACTACGCGTATCAGGCGGGGATGGATATGGCACACATCGGATCGGGACATATGTATACGTATATCTCACCGGTCTTTCTGTGCGACACGGTCGATGAGGAAGCCAGGATCGCCTTGGAAAAGTGCAAGTATTACAAGACCTTCCGCTTCTCCTTCCACGGATGGATGGAGTACCATGCGGGATGTTTGGCACTTCGTGACGATCGGTTCTATTTCAATAAGGCAGGACGCTGCATGGAAAAGGGCCTGAAGAAGCTCTTCGAAGGATCTGTGCGGATGGAAGCGTGAGAAAAGGTCCAAAGAATTTCAAACGACCAACAACAAGCAGCGGTTTGCTGTGAGGGGCAGACAAGGAAGTCAAGGAGAAAGGAGAAGGATTATGAATACACTGGTATTATTGGCTGTCTGTTTAGTGATTTTGTTTTGTGGTTATGTATTTTATGGGCGCTGGCTGGTCAAGCAATGGGGCGTAGGTGAGGGGGATATCCCGACACCGGCGCATACCATGAATGACGGCATCGACTATGTGCCGGCAAAGGCACCGGTGCTGATGGGGCATCATTTCTCCTCCATCGCTGGCGCAGGCCCGATCACCGGACCGATCGGGGCCGCTATGTTTGGCTGGCTGCCGGTTACCCTGTGGGTGCTGATCGGCGGTATCTTCTTCGGCGGGGTCCATGACTTCGGGGCGCTCTTCGCTTCTGTCCGTCATAAGGGGCAGTCCATCGGGGAGATCATTCTGCGAATATGTCCAAGAGAGCCAAGCAGCTCTTCATTATTTTCTCGTATCTGACGCTGATCCTCGTCGTAGCAGCTTTCGCTGCGATCGTAGCGTCCACCTTCGGGGCGACCTATGAAAACGGCGTCTTAAATGAAGCCAAGAGTGCGACACAGGCTTCGGTCGCTATGGTATCGCTCCTCTTCATCCTTGTTGCTATCGTATTCGGATTTGCTGTATATCGCCGTCACACCTCCATGGTGACCTCCACCATCCTGGCGTCGCTGCGATCGTAGCCTGCATGGCGGTCGGCATGAACTGGCATCCGCTGTATTTCTCCACCACCACATGGATGTGGCTCATCGGTCTCTACATCACCATCGCCTCCGTCACTCCGGTCTGGATCCTGCTCCAGCCGCGTGACTACCTGTCTTCCTTCCTGCTCTATGCGATGCTGCTGTCGCTGTCGTAGGCATCGTAGGCGCCCATCCGGATATCAAGCCGGATCTTTTCCCGGCTTACACCGGCTTTGCGGTAGACAATGGCAATGGCATACAGTACATGTTCCCGATCCTCTTCACGACCGTACCTGCGGCGCGATCTCGGGCTTCCACTCTCTCGTATCCTCCGGCACGACGTCTAAGCAGCTGGATAAGGAATCGGATGCAAAGCCGATCGCTTACGGCGGCATGCTGCTGGAATGCGTACTCGCGATCATCACCCTCTGTGCCATGCTTATGCGAGAGAAACAGGTCATGTGAAAGGGGCGACCGATATCTTCGCCGGCGGCATTGCTGCGATGATCGGCGCGATCCCGGGACTCGAAAGCATGGAGAACTCCATGTACACCCTGCTTGTCTTGACGTACTCTGCATTCTGCCTGACCTCTCTGGATACCGCGACACGTCTGGCTCGTTTCATGTTCCAGGAATTCTGGCTCGAACCGGGTGAAACACCGAAGGATATCAAGAACGGCTTCAAGAAAATGATGGTCAATCCATACTTTGCGACCGTCCTCACGGTATTCCTCGGCGTCATGCTCGGTATGAACGGCTTCATGAAGATCTGGGGGCTCTTTGGCGCAGCGAACCAGCTGCTGGCCGGCATCGGCCTTCTGGCTGTCGCAGCATGGCTCGGCAATGCAGGCAAGAACAATAGGATGTTCCTCTTCCCGATGTCTTTCATGATGGTCGTCACCATTTGCTCGCTGGCTCTGATCGTAAGAAATCAGATCCTCATCATCATGAAGGGCGGCGCTGACTGGGGCCCGTATGCCCAGGCCATTATCGGTTCCTTCCTTATCGTCCTTGCATTGGAGCTTGCGGTAGAAGGCTATCGTACGATCTTCAAGAAAAAGGATCCGGATGACAACGGCGAAGCACCGGCTCTGGACTAAGAAAAATCAATGAAAACCCCGCTATCCGAAAGGATGGCGGGGGTTTATGGTTCAGGGTTCGGGGTTCGAGGTGTACTGCCCCTTGATTGGGATGAAAACCTCGTATGAATGGGGAATGAGGAATGAAGCAGCGCGAGTATATATGAGACGATTCCCGATGGTGGCATTTCACTCACTAGTCACTAGTCACAAGTCACTAGTCACTCGAGGCTCCTAATCCCTAGCTACTAATCCCTAATCTCTGCTTTCAAACTTCAAACTTATG
>ENA-OQEN01000786-OQEN01000786.1-human-gut-metagenome-genome-assembly--contig:-NODE-786-length-13108-cov-4.960943_pt1 | contig 13108 bp, 15 predicted proteins | sample MGYA00242791_ERZ504627 | MGnify/ENA primary metagenome ERZ504627 (study PRJEB26092, sample SAMD00036316) | human gut metagenome | host: Homo sapiens | study: EMG produced TPA metagenomics assembly of... | reverse complement strand
CCCCCGCTCCTGATATGGGCGGCATGGGCGGCATGTATTAAGAGACGCCGCAAACCGTTGAAATGCTTGATTTTTTGGATGCGCAAAAGCGGATTTACGCCAAACTTATGCCACTTACGCCAAAAATCCAAGCGCATGATCCGGTAACAGAAATCGGCACCTGCCTCAAAAAGCAGGTGCCGATTTTTTTAGTTGAAAAACAATATAGCACTTATAGTACTAAAAATAATTAAAAACTATATTGACAAATCTGCTCTCTAATTGTATCATATAAGCAAAGAGGTGATTTACATGAACCGGCTTATTTCAAAATGTCCCGCCTGTCATGGGACACTGCGAGTTACCACGCTACAATGCCCTGATTGTGGCATGGAGCTAAGAAACACGTTCGACCTTGGCCCTTTTGATCGGCTCGACAAGGAGCGATTTGAGTTCTTGATTACTTTTTTGAAAGACAGAGGAAACCTGAAGGAGGTACAGTCTGATATGCAAATATCTTATCCAACTGCAAAAAAGAAACTGGATGAATTGCTTGCCGCCTTAAATCTCGGCGGTGGAACGGAGAAGGTAACGCCAAAGGAAATTGATGTAAGCCGCATGGATGTGGATGATACAAGCACACTCGCGTCCGAAATCATCAAAGCAAAGCTGAAAGCGCACGGTGGTCACGTTACCGTATACACGGCCAGAGGCCTTCCTTGTGAGATTTACGCAGAGCCAGACGGAACGACTTTTACAAGTGATAAGTTGCCTGTTAAACCAGCCTACGACTATAAGGTGTTTGACGATATTGTAGAACTCCTTATAAAGCAAGGCGGCAGAGCAAAGAAAGGCAATGGAAGAAACTATAAGCTCGGTGAACCCGGCTGTGAGGAAAATACCGTTGTCGGTACAATAGCGCTTCACCGCGGTCGAACAATCGGAGAATCGGTTTTTGATCCCGTGTTTGTAATGGCTGCAATTTTAGAGTGGGCGGGGATTGCTAAGAATGGTCGTGGCGAGTTAATTCTAACTGAGGAGCATAACGATCTATGATACAATTCTTACTCATTGCCTTTGTTATTTTCTGGTACAACCTCTTATTTAAGAACAAGTACTAAATCATATTGTGCCTATTAGGAGAACGTAAAATGGTGCGAAGCATAGCATGCTGGACATAGTGGCTATCGGGCACTTCCACGCTCAGATAGGCCTTGCCGTCCGTCAGTCCCTCGTAGGACACGGTGACATAGGAGGTGAGATTCTGCTCATACTCCGTAGCAAAATACTATTCATACGCTTCTTGTCCAACAAAACACAGAGGTTTGATTTTTTAGTTTAAGAATGTGTTCGACCTGAAAAAACTGCCGCAGAGGTAATTGCCCTCTACGGCAGTTTTTTATGTGCCGGTGCAGCCCTCTGCCGGCGGGAGCATATGGCTTTCGGTGTCTCTGTACTTGCGGCCAGAGCAACGTTGCCGGTGCAGGACGCGGGGATCGCGGCTTGACTTGCTCCGCAGCTCAATACGCCGGGTCCTTCAGCTCCCGGCGGATCTGCGGGAAGGCCGCATCCTCGCCCTGCTTCTTCAGCAGCAGCAGCCACCGGTCCAGCAGGTCGCTGTCTCCTGGTTGATGAGAATGTGCCCCTTGGAGCCCTGGTAATAGTCATAGGGCGATGCATCGGTATATTTTTCCCCTTGGTACACCCGGCAGGCAGCGATGCGGTCGCAGAACATCTCCGCCACATAGCGCTTGGGCATTTTACACCCGCCCATATATACGCTGCCGTCCGGCCGCAGGCAGTAGTCGATCCAGTACTCAAAGTGATGACGGTTGCGACCCTTATGATGCAGCCACGACAGCTTACGCCGTTTTCCAGGCGCTCCTGGTCGTTGGGACTGCGGTATCCCTGGTAATATTTGGCGCTGCGCCAGAACTCCGTGGGGCTGTATTTGCTCAGATCGTGGGTCAGTCCCTGCCACACCAGCCCAGCCGCAGGCAGTAATGCCGCACCAGCCGCCGGTGGCGGCCCACCGTGCGCAGATGCTCGCGAATATGCATGCGCCGTCCCCCCCTTTTTTTCGCTTTTCCTATGATACCACAAAAGGGCTCCCGGCGCAAACGGCAGACTTTGGCGAAATGACGAAAAATGACGGGATTTTTCTACGGCAGATTTTGCTTTTTATTCACACTCCTGTCATAGGTCTATGTTATAATCATAACAAAGGATCAAACGAGAACAAGGAGGCGCATCTTTTTCATGATGATCGAGAAGAGCGGCACCATCCGGCTGAAGGATATCCACATTCCCCAGGGGGGCACGCCGGAGCAGCAGGAGCTGGCCCAGGGCATGGTACGGGTGAATCACCTGTATCGCAGCGCTCTGAAGGTCGCCGTCACCCAGCTGGAGATCCTGGACGAGGAATTTGCCAGCCTGTACGACCACTCTCCCATCCACCATATCGAGTACCGCATCAAAACCGTGGACAGCATCGTGGAAAAGCTGAAGCGCCGGGGGTTTGAGGTCACCATCGACAATATCTATGCCCACATTCAGGACGTAGCCGGCGTCCGGGTCATCTGCAACTATCTGGACGATATCTACTATCTCCGCAGTCTGCTGGCCCGCAATGAGAATTTCAAGATCATCCGGGAGGTGGACTACATCCAGCAGCCCAAGGAGTCCGGCTACCGAAGCCTGCACCTGATCTGCGATGTGCCCATCGTGATCTCTGAGGGAATGCTGCACCTGCCGGTGGAGATCCAGCTGCGTACCATTGCCATGGACATGTGGGCCAGCCTGGAGCATGAGCTGCGCTATAAGTCGCAGCGGGACTTTTCCCCTGACGACGCGGCGCGCCTGCGCCTGTGCTCCGACGCCATCAGCGAGATCGACCGGGAAATGCAGGATATCTACCAGGGCAGAGGCCCGGAATACCACGCATAGAACCCCGCTGCAAAAAGAAATGTACTCCCCCATGCAGGACGCTGCCGTCCGCATGGGGGAGCACGTTTATGCCGCCTGGGCGGCGTTACGCCTTGGGCTGCTGCTGGGTGATGCAGTGGATGTTGCCGCCGCCGAAGGCGATCTCCCGGGTCTGGACCCCCACGATCTGGCGGTCCGGGAACATCTGCTGCAGCTGCTGGATGGCCAGCCGGTCGTTTTCGTCGCCGTACTGGGGGGCGATAACGGCCCCGTTGACGATGAGAAAGTTCATATACGAGGCGATGCTGACCTCGCCGTTTTCCCGGGGGGCGGTGCCCTCCACGGCGTCGATGGTCTCCGCCCCCTCCAGATAGCAGGGCTTCTTCGTCAGGCACAGCTTGTGCACCGTCAGCCGCCGGCCCTTGGCGTCGGTGGCCTGGCTCAGGGTGCGGAAGGCGTCCTGGGCCGCCTGATAGAAGGGATTCTCCGGGTCCTCGGTCCAGATGCACGCCACCTCGCCGGGGGCCACGAAGCAGGCCACGTCGTCAATATGGCCGTTGGTCTCGTCGGGGTCGATGCCGTCCCGCAGCCAGATGACCTTCTCGCACCCCAGATAGCCGCAGAGCTTTTCTTCAATATCCCGCGGCTCAGCTCCGGGTTCCGTCCCGGGGACAGCAGGCACATCTCCGTGGTCAGCACAGTGCCCTGACCGTCCACATGGATGGACCGCCCTCCAGCACAAAATCGTCGGTGCGGTAGCTGTCCACCCCCTCCAGCTCGCAGATCTTCCGGGCCACCAGGTCGTCCTGATCCCAGGGAAAGTACAGCCCGTCGTACAGGCCGCCCCAGGCGTTGAAGGTCCAGTCCACTGCCCGCAGACCGCCCTGGTCGTTTTTCACAAAGGTAGGGCCGCAGTCCCGGACCCAGGCGTCGTTGCTGGTCATCTCCACCACCCGCACGTCCTCCGGCAGGCGGGCCCGAGCATTCTGAAACTGGTCGGGATTCACGCATACCGTCACCGGCTCAAACCGGACGATGGCCCGGGCTACGTCAATGAATGCCTGCTGGGCGGGCTTGGCTCCGCCGCGCCAGTTATCGGGCCGCTGGGGCCACAGCATCCATACGCCGCTCTGCTCCTCAAATTCCCCGGGCATGCGATACCCGTCCTGCCGGGGGGTGGTTCCCACAATACGTTTTGCCATAGTCGTTATCCTCCTGATCTGGGTTGATGGTGCCGCCGGACGGCGATGAGCAGCTCGCCCAGCAGCACGCTGATGACAGAGCCCACGGTAATGGGCAGAATGGTGGCCAGCGTCTCCCGGTCCGTGGACAGGGGGACGGCGGTGAATACGATGGACAGGGCGATGAGCGCCATGGGGACGTAGGCCAGGCATTTGAGAAAGCCGCCGCCTCCCGGTACCCGGAAGGGCCGCTCCGCATCCGGGAACCTTTGCCGCAGGGCCAGAAACGCCGGAAACACCGGCAGATAGCTCAGCAGCAGCATCACCAGGTTCAGGGCGAAGAAGCTCCAGAACAGGGAGGAATCCGGGCTCACCGCCTGGATGGCAGCTCCCAACAGACACACCGCCGAGGCTACGATCCCGCTGACCAGCGCCGAGCCCACGGGCATCTGGTTGTCCTTCCGCCGCCGGGCGAACACGGCGGGCATATCTCCCCGCTCTGCGGCATAGGCGGCGGTGGAATTGACGCCCATGGACCAGGAGATCATGTTGCCGAACAGCGTTACCAGAAACAGCAGGGCCACAATGCCCACCAGCACGCCGCCGGTGGCGCCGGTCATCAGGGATACGCATCGATGAGGCCGGAGTCCACACTGATGTCCCGGGTAGGCACGGCGGCCCCGATGCCGAAGGCCGAAAACAGGTAAATGGCCGCAATGACGATGCCGCCGGCAACGATGGCCTGGGGGATCTGCCGCCGGGGGTCCGCCATGCTTCCGGCGTAGGTGCACACCACCTCAAAGCCCAGGAAGTTGAAGATGATGACGGAGATATACGACAGGCTGTCCAGGTCGAAGGAGGGCAGGAAGGTCCCGGCGGACATGTCGTTGACAAAGCCGTTCCGGGCCACATACACAATGCCCAGCACCCCCACCGTCACCGCCAGCAGAATTTTGATGGCGGCGCTGAGGTTCAGAATGACGATGCTGTCGCACACCGGATAAAAGGCCACCACGGTGACGATCCAGATAAACGCCAGCTGGATCAGCAGGGACCACACCGGCCCCGGCTGCCAGCCGAACACATACCCCAGCAGCTCCGGACACATGACCGCCAGGGATGCCATCCACAGAGGGAAGTTGATCCAGTAGTACCACGAGGCCCGGGCGCCCCAGCGGGAGTCGGGCCACGCCGTGTGGATCCAGTCGTACAGGCCGCCGTCCCCGGGAAAGGCGGTGCCCAGCTCCGAGGAGATCAGCCCATAGGGCAGCAGAAACGCCGCGATCATGAACAGCCACCAGAAATACTGGCTGTTGCCGATGGACGCCACCGGCGCGGCGGCCTCCGCCACAAACACCACGCAGATGACGGACAGCACCACGTCCGCCAGCCGAAATTTGCGTTTTTCCATGTCAGCTCAGGCCCCGGTCCGCCATAAAGCGCTCCAACTGCTCCCGGGCGGCAGCCATCTCCAGCTCCGTGTGCCTCTGGCGGCACTGGGTGAAGTATACCAGCAGGCCCCGCATGGCCGTCAGGCGGTTGCCGGCCTGCTCCCAGCACAGGGAGGCGGCGGAGTCGGCCACCTCGTCGGTGACGTCCTCACCCCGGGTGGCAGGCAGGCAGTGCAGGAACTTGCACCCGATGGCCCCCAGGCTCATCAGCTCCCGGTTCACCTGATAGTCGTGGAACACCTCCACCCGCTGCTCCTTGGGCATCTCGTTTTCATACAGGCCGTACCACACGTCGGTATAGATGAAGTCCGCGTCCCGGACGGCGCTGCGGTCGTCGGTGACCAGGAAGCTGCCGCCGCTTTCCCGGCAATTGCGCTCCATGATGGCCTGATGGCCGTCGGTCAGCTGATGGCCCTTGGGGCCGTAGTGGACGAATTTCATGCCCAGATGGGTGGTGATGAAGCCCAGGGACGCGCACACCTGGGTGCCGTCGCCCACGAACACCACCTTGCAGTCCGACAGCTTCTTGCCCCGGGGCAGGTTCTCCGCCATGGTGCACAGGTCGCCGATCTCCTGGGTGGGGTGGTTATAGTCGGACATGCCGTTGAGCACCGGGATGGAGCACGCCTCCGCCAGGTCCACGATGGTGCGGTGCTCAATGACCCGGGCCATGACCACGTCCACCAGATAGCTCAGCACCCGTCCGGTGTCGCCGATGGTCTCGTGTCCGCCCAGCTGGATCATGCCGGGGCCCAGATACTGGGCGTGGCCCCCCAGCTGGCTCATGGCCGTCTCAAAGGACACCCGGGTCCGGGTGGAGGACTGCTGAAAGATCATGCCTAGGTTCCTGTTTTTCATCAGCGGCGGGTAATAGCCGCTCCGGATGGCGTCCTTGATGGACAGGCTCAGCTGGATCATGTCCAGCAGCTCCTTCGCCGAAAAGTCGTTGGTGTCGATAAAATCCTTGACCATATGGTTTCCTCCTGCAAGAAATAGTTGGAAAATTTCCGCGTTCGGCCTTATTATGCGCCCGACGGCGCGTCTCTATGCAAAAAAGCCGCCTCTCGCTCCGCCGCCGTGAAAATGACGCAGGGAGGATTATATTTTCTTGCGGAATCGGCAAATTTGCTGTTGCAAAAGCGCGAAGAAGGGCTTAAAATAGATTCTGAATCAGAGCGCCTGAAAACGTGCGGGGGAGGTCTCCGCAGCCCCTCGTACAGGGCAATGGAAAATCACATACAAAGGAAAGGAATGAACAAAATGAACCAAACGCAAACACGATCTCCGCGGAAGAGATTGCTGTCGCTGATTCTGGCGGTGATTCTGATGATCGGGCTGCTGCCCATCTCCGCATTCGCCACCTCGGCCAGCGCCCAGGCGGGCGAGGACAAGGCCGCGACCCAGGACAGCGAGTTCCTGCGCATTTTCCACCTGGACTGCGGCAGAAAGTATTTCACCGTCGATCAGATCAAGCAGATGATCGACTACGCCGCCGAAAGCAACTATACCATGTGGAGTTAGCCTTCGGCAACGATGGCCTGCGCTTCCTGCTGGACGACATGTCCCTGACGGTGAACGGCAAGGACTACAGCAGCGCAGCTGTCACCAGTGCCATTAAGCAGGGCAACACGAACCTTACGTCCGGCTCCTCCGGCGAGCTGAGCCAGAGCGACATGGATGCCATCATCAAGTATGCCAATGCCAAGGCATTCAGATCATCCCCCTGTTCAACGCGCCGGGCCACATGTACACGGCAGTCAATGCGATGAACACTTTGGGCGTGGGCGGTAAGTATATTGAGGTTAGTAGCCTAATGACGCCAGAACCTCCAACTGGGCTGTGGACCCCACGGACGCGACGGCCGTGGCCTTTGCCAAGGCCCTGCTCCAGAAGTATGTGACATACTTTGCGGGCAAGGGCAGCACCATGTTCAACATCGGTGCTGACGAAAGCGGCTTGAGTAGCAGCAATTATGCGTCCTATGCAGAGATGGTCAACGGCATGAACGCAATCGTGAAGGCGGCTGGCATGACCACCCTGGCCTACAATGACGGCATTTACAATACCGCCTATGCGAGAGTCAACCAGACGTTACATTTGATAGTGACATTGTCATTTGCTATTGGACAGCCGGGGCCAATTCTGCAACCGTGGAATATTTGCTGGAAAAGGGCTTCAACCTGCTTAACAATAGTGACAACTGGTACTATGTGCTGGGTGACTATTTGTACAAGATCTGGAGTTCTGCTCAATGGGGCTACAATGACGCACTGAATGGGATTAAGAAAACGCCAGTAACGCAGATGAAGGATGGCAAGGACTACGCCAACTCGAAGCAGCTTCTTGGCAGCATCCTGTGCGTGTGGTGTGATGCGCCCGGTGAAACGTATGAGTCCGTCAAGGTCTATAACCTCATCAAGGCCATGGCAGAGTACAACCCCGACTACTTCACCGGTAAGGTAAAGCTGTCCGCCTCTGATGATGCCACGGGTGTCTCCGTTGCGGTGACTGGCGCCAAGGGCCAGAAGGCAACGGTGGAAGTGAAGAAAATTACTTCTGGCTTTACCTTTGACACAGAAGCACACGTCTCCTATAACGTGACTCCCACTGTTGATGGCAAGGCCTATACCGGTGAGGGCACCGTGACGCTGCCTGTTCCCGAGGACTGGGCCACAGAGGCTTCCCGCATTCACGCCTATATCATCGACAACGGCGCTGTGAAGCTGATTTCCGGCACCCTGTCCGGCGGCAAATACACCTTCCAGGTCCCCCACTTCTCCGAAATGGGCCTCGTCCAGCTGGCGAAGGGGGCAGGCTCTACGGAGAACGTCACCGTCGCCGTGGGCCGGACCAGCAAGGCCTACGACCTGACCGGCGATAATCTGCCTGGGGATGGTACGTATAAAACCGATGATGCATCGCCTCTTACACGATTGCCACCTCTACCGGTGAGATGACTGCCACAAAGGCAACCTCCATTGACAGCAAAACGGAATATATCATCGGCAACGGCTCGCAGTACCTGACGCTTAGCGGCAGCAGCATCACACCGACCACTAACCTCGACGATGCTACCAAGTGGACCATTTCCAGCAGCGGAACTGGCTATACCATCAAGTTGGGTAGTTACTATCTGAGTCGTAGTAGTAGTGGCTGGAGCAGCTATTCTCTGTCTGCATCCACCATCCCGGCAACCTGGTACTGGAATGCCAATGACGGCTTCTACTTTACCTCTAGTTGGGGCACCTATTACCTGACCTACAGCACCTACAGCGATGGCTGGACGGTGTCAAGGCAAAGCGGCGCCAGGGGTGGCGGCCAGCCTACACGGTCACCGAGGTACCCGGCGGCAAGACGGTCACCTTCAAGGGCCTCAACCCCGGCAGCACCTCTGTGACCTTGGGTGACACCACCTACTCCGTCACCGTTGCCGAAAAGCAGAACGTGGAGATCCCCATCTCCATCATCGACTACCGCGCCGACGGTTTGCTGTTCGACTGGACCTACAACCCCGATTCCGGCTATGCCGATTCGTATCGGTATGGTTTGGTGCACGGCAAGGCAACGGGCTGGGGCGCTACGGTTGGAAGCGGCGCCACCTCGAAGCTTAACACAAGCACTGGATTGTATGAAGTGGATGGTTATGCTTCCAGCAACGTTGAGCAAATTGAGGGGACTATCATTCAAAAAACGAGCAATTCTAATTCTAACACAACGTTCTACTCAAATAGTACGGATAACAACTGGTCCCGTGCTGGACTTGTTCAGGAGAAGCTGGGCACCAACGGCATGCCCGTCTACACCGACGCGGCTGTCAAGTATGTGGCAAGCCTTCTGAAAGCCGGCTATTACAACGAGATGAGCGGAAACTGCAACTCCCTCATCTACAATACGTTCGTAGCTTCCAACGGTTCCAGAACCATCCGCAATACCTCCGCCGACGGCTTCTCTGATAACTTCAGAAACGCCAAGACCTACGCCAATATCAAGAACGCCTATGACCTGGCTGGTACCTGTTGAACACCATTTATCAGGCGGATACCAATATGACCACGGTCACCGGAACGGATGCGCAAATGCACAGTGTGCCCATCTACGGCATGGCGGTGGATGCCTACAAGTCCATTGTTCTGACGGATAATGGAACCGGCACCTATTCCTTCGAGGCAGGCTATAGCGGCACAAAGAAGGACGTGCAGTATGACCGGGAAAGCGGTACCATCTACAACGGAACCAATGGAGGAGACGAAAGCGGCTTCTATCCCCTGGAGAACCTCGGCTATGAGCAGCCCGGACTGCTGACGACAACCTCGGCCGTCGGCGCTACGCATAACGGCGGCTTTACCCTCCGTGGTGAGTCCCAGTTTGTGTACAACAAGGATTCCAACCTGTACTTCACCTTCACCGGCGACGACGATGTGTACATGTACATCAACGGCGTCCTGGCTCTGGACCTGGGCGGCGCCCATGGCCGGAACAGCAAGACCGTTAACCTCAACGATCTGGACGCGACGAAGTATGGCCTGAAAGAAGGCCAGGTTGCCACTTTCACCTTCTTCTACATGGAGCGCTGCTCCGATGCCTCCACCTTCGGCATTAAGACCAACATGAAGCTGGTCCAGCGTGCTATCAACGTGGAAAAGAAGCCTACGACACCAGCTATGCCAACGAGTATGCCTCCGGCACCGCTGTGATCAACGGCACCACCGTGGCCTATGATCTGATCGTCACCAACAAGAGCAACAGCCCCATGACCCAGATCAAGCTCACCGATACCGACAGCCTGCACAGCGAGAATGGCAGCGAGTACGGCAAGGCGGAGCTCGGCTATGGCGTAACGACCCCCAGCGTGACGGCCAGCACTTGGATTGATCCTGAGCGCCGCGGCACTGTGGCCCTGGGCCAGGGGAACGGTTATGTCCTCTTTATCACCGACAGCACCGGCACAGAGGTGGCGAATACCCGCAAGAGCTCAGCAGCTTGCAGGCCCTGTCCGATGAAATTGCCGGGCTCACGCTGCCTGCCGGTCAGTCCCTGCATGTCCGCTTCCTGACGGCGGCTACCGCTATCGAGCCCTCCAAGATTCTGGATTACATCAACACTGTCGAGGTCAGCGCAAAGGTCGGCGGCCAGGCCCTGTCCGACACGGCCAGCCACGAGCTGTACAGCTACAATGCCAACGATACCGGCAGAACCTATGTGGTGGACTTCGGCCTGCCTCTGGAGATCAAGGGTATTTTTGACACGGGTGCCAAGGACAACATCGTCGATGTTTCTCTGAGCCCGAATAATGTGCAGAAATATGGTACGGTTACAATCGCACCCAACGGCTTCGACACAACTTTGACCTATACCCGCACGGCCGACAAGACCATCAACGAGCCCGAGACCATTACGCTGGATGTTGTCTACAAGATCGGCAACAGCAACATCAAGCTGGAAAAGACCCTCACCATCATCCCCGCCAGCAATGTGTACTACGAGGACAGCCTGGCCAGCTTTAGCGATGGTAAGGGCGTGGCTAAGGAAGCTAAGTGGAGCACTGTGGGCAACAATGACCAGACGACTACCGAGGACGGCGGAAGCGATGTTTACCAGGCTCTGCAGCAGCTGGGCGACAAGGCAATCTACGGCAACGACGATGCCTACAACAGCTCCTCCAAGCTCTCCATGGGCACCGCCCACAAGGTCACCGTGACGTCCGAGATGCTTGCGAAATGGGAGAAGGATGACACTACTTCCGCTTGGCCCACCGCCCAGTTCACCTTCAAGGGCACCGGCTTCGACATCATCTCTCTGACGGACAACACCTCCGGCGTGATTCAGGTCAAGGTTTATAAAGCGAATAGCACTGATACCACGCCCGTGAAGAACATCCTGGTGAATAACTACTATGGGTACACGCGGGATGGTGCTGGTAATTGGGTTGTTTCCAATTCCGAGGATCCTAATGCTCTGTATCAAATTCCGGTTGTAAAAGTCGATGGGCTTGACTATGGCACGTACAACGTGACCATTGAGGTGTTCTACAGCAAGTATTTCGACAAGACTACCAAGAGCCAGTACAGCTTCTGGCTGGATGCCATCCGCGTTTACAACCCCATGGGCGAGGGCTATGACTACACTGCTGATAACGAAGGCTATCCGCAGTACATCAAGCTGCACGATAAGCTTGCCGATACGGCAGCTACCAGTGGTGACGAGCAGGTCCTGTTTATCGATGGTGCTGAACATGCTACGATTGCACAGTACGCCAACTATGGCCCCAAGAACGAGGTCTATCTGGCAAAGGGCCAGGCCATCTCCTTCAAGCTGACCGGCAATACAAATGAAATTGCCAGCATCCAGATCGGTGCCAAGGCTCCGGACGGCAAGACTGCAAAGATGGTGGTGAATAGCAGTGAGCCTATTGAACTCAACACCGCCACGGAGATGTACTATACCATTTCTAGTGGTGCCGACCAGTTCACCATCAGCAACACCGGCGATGGCATTCTGTCCCTGACCAACCTGAAGATCACCTATAAAACCAAACCGGCAGAAAATGAGAAGGTCACCCTCGCTGCCCTGGACACCCAGGAGCAGGAGAACGCCGTCAACCTGGTGCGGGCCCTGTTTGCGGCTCCGGTGGCCACCTTCAGCCCGGAGACCTTCCAGGCCGATTGGGGCCGGGCGGTCCGCGCCGGTAAGCGGGCCACCCTGACGGTGAAGACTTCCGCGGACGTGGAAAGCATTACGGTGGACGGCCAGGCCATCACCAGCTATACTACCCGCACCCAGCGCACCGGCTGGGGCTGGTGGTCTCCCAAGGTCACCTATCACGTATTCACCTACACCATCACCGCTCCCGCCCAGACCACGGACTACGCAGTCTGCGCAGTGAATGCGGAAGGGACTGCCAGCGAAGCGGTCACCGCTACCCTGACGGTGCGGCCCGCCACCTGGTGGAACTGGTGGTTCTGAGAAAGGAGCAATCGAAACTATGAAATCCTATGTGACCCCGATGCTGAGCTTCGAGAGCTTCGCGTTGACCAGCAATACGGCGACCAGCTGCGGTGAACATATTGATACGCACTCAGCTGGTACCTGCGGTATTGATAAGGGCGGTGGACAAATTCTTTTCCTCACCAGTATGGATGTTTGCAACGACAAAGTTGAAGAGGGAGACATCTACTGCTATCATGTGCCTACTCCTGGCAATAATCTCTTCAACTCCTGACCCAACTGAACACCCTGAAAGAGCCCTGCCCCCATGGGGCGGGGCTCTTTGCAAAGGAGCAATGTATGAAACGAACCATCAAGTGCGCCGCCCTGCTGCTGGCCCTGGTGCTGCTGTGCGCCGGGTGCGGCAAAAGCAGCCCGCCCAGCCCGACCAGTACGGCCCTGGCCCCGGAGCCCTCCAAGCTGGACGGCGTGGCCATCGGCAATGACCTGGAGATCGTCAGCACCGGGCGCTACGCCGGCCTGTTTGTGGAGGACGCAGCGACGAGACCGTGTCCGACGTGTTCTGCATCCGCGTGAAGAACACCGGCTCCACCGGCGTGCAGTACGCCCACATCACCCTCACCCGGG
>ENA-OQEN01000785-OQEN01000785.1-human-gut-metagenome-genome-assembly--contig:-NODE-785-length-13109-cov-2.713449_pt1 | contig 13109 bp, 19 predicted proteins | sample MGYA00242791_ERZ504627 | MGnify/ENA primary metagenome ERZ504627 (study PRJEB26092, sample SAMD00036316) | human gut metagenome | host: Homo sapiens | study: EMG produced TPA metagenomics assembly of... | reverse complement strand
AATTTTGGTTGAGTGACAATCAAATGACAATAATTTGAAGTATATATAATAAGTTATAATCTTTGTATTGGTGAGATTTCAATTGAAAATTTGGCGCTTCGTTTGCTGCTACAGGAAAAAAGAAAAATCGCAAGTCATTTCAAAACGTTCACCTATTACATTTTCCATTTCATATTGAAATTTTAATGATTGTATTTCACCATGTTGACATTGTTCGGCAAGATTGAATTTGGTAGCATACACACATCTGAGAAGTGCACCAGGCTCAATATCACATGACTGAAAAAGCCAAAAACCAAATTCATGTTCTGCATCGTTTTTAACAATGGACTTACAGTTAAAATTGCGTATGGTTTGTTCACCATCGTTTTTTAATGTATATACAAATGTGTGATATTGATTAAACACATCTTTGTAGGATGTGAGCATTTCGTTGGGATTTACTTTATTATAAGAAATTTGAAATGCGTCTTTTTCTAAATCAAATTTTTTTGTGATATTTTTTCCATTGGTATTCCAATATGAGTAATTAATATTAGTAAGTATAGGATAGTATTTTGCTTGTTCGATTTTGGAATTTAGTTCTATTAATGCAACACTTTTTTCGGTCAATGTTTTTATTTCATTTTGAAGAGTTATAAATTTTTCTTCGGAGGAGTCAGAGAGTTCCTTGTATTTTTTGTTCTGATATAGAGCAATAATTCCCAACATTACGGTGCCAACGGCACCTAAATATGATGCAATAAATCCGAACCAAGTTTCTTTAGATAAGTTTATCGGAATGTTGAATGGAAAATAGTCTCACATAAAATCATTTTTTCGATTAAAAATGGAAATAAAATTAAGATAATAGTTATCATAATGTACAGTAAATATTTTGCAATTCTCTTCATGTATATTCTCCTAATAATAAAGTGTATTAGTCCTTCTTCGGTTTCCGTTTCCTCTTCACATAAGAGAAATCCGGAAACAGGTTTTTTATTAATTCAGCAGTTTCTTCAGCATCGTCATCCTCATTCATATTCTGAACCAGTAGCTGGTCGCCATCATCAAGATTTAACGAAACAGTGTATTCTTTATTTGGGTCTGTTGGGTTTATTGGGTATTTTATCTCTTTGAGATAATATTCCGTTTCTGATATTTCTTCATCTTCAAGCTTGTCTCGTAAACGAGCCCAATATTCAACCATCTTTCGGAAGTTGTCAAGGTCTTCCCTGTGGACGGGGACCGGCACTTGGAAGCCGCTCTTCAAATTTGAAGCATATTTCTCCATCTTTTAGGGTAGGTCGTAGTCCATATGCCCATTCAATGTCAAACAGCACATGAAGTGCACTGAATATATTTGCTACATCAGGGTCAGATAATGCATAAAAGCTGACACCTAGATTATTGGCAATATTTAATAAAGTTGCTTCATCCGGATATCTGTTTCCAAGTTCATAGTTTCGGATGGTGGATTCGTTTAATCCACATTTATCTGCTAATTCCTTTTGCGTCAGGTCGGATGCATTTCTGAAATTTCGAATCAAATAGCCTACACGGCTGGTGAATTTCTCGCCCATTTTACTGCTCCTTATTCGTGTAATGAGTGTTGTAGAATGCATGAAGATACGAGGTACAAACCATGCATATACAATTAATACTTAATATGTTTTCTGCGAAGGCAAAACTCGAAAAACCTTCGGTTTTCCTCGTTCGCGGGCGCGTTCTCATGGTGCTTTGCCGCTTGTTTATGCTTCGCATATCAATCGTCAAAACTCCATGCTCACTTTTGCCTTCGCGTACATTATAACACCAACAGTGCAAAAGTGAAATGTTTTTTGCTAAAAAGTATTGGCAGTACAAAAATGAACTGTTAATATAAAATACACCAAAACCGTTCAGAAATAAACTGAATAATAAAACAAAAGAGAGGAGGCATTAGCTTATGGAGAACAAGAGATTTTTGACCGCGCAGGACGTCATGGAAATGCTGGGAGTTTCATTATCGTATTCCTATAAACTGATACGACGGCTGAATGCAGAACTTGAGGCGGATGGATTCGTGACAATAAAAGGACGTGTCAGTACACAGTATTTTCTGAAACGAATCTACGGGCTATCTACGGATAAGGAGGAGGGATAGATGGCGGTTATCAAGAATCATAAGACCGGAATGTGGGAGGTGAGAACCTATTATAAGGATTTGACCGGAGCAAGGAAACAGAAAACCAAGAGGGGATTTGCCAAGAAGAGCGAAGCCCTTGAATGGGAGCGGAATTTCAAACTGAAAGAGAACCAGAGTATCAGTATGAGCTTCAAAAGTTTTGTGGATATTTATCTGACGGATTTAGAACCAAGAATAAAACGCAATACTTTTCTGACAAAGAAGTACATTATTGAGACAAAGATTCTGCCTTATTTCGGGAAAAGAAAACTGGATGATATTCGGACATCAGATGTCATCCAGTGGCAAAATGAGATTATGAAGCTGAAAAAGAAGAATATGTTGGAAGTGAAATTTTATGATTCAATAGACGATTCATTGTTGAAATTTGCGGTAATTATTTCACAGAGTAATGGAAAATGGGTATTTTGTAAGCATAAAGAAAGAAACACATTTGAAGTGCCGGGAGGCACAGAGAAGCAGGCGAAAACATTTTTGAAACAGCTAAAAGGGAGCTACAGGAGGAAACAGGAGCTATTAAGTTTGATATTAAGCCAGTATGTGTATATTCGGTTACAGGAAAGACCAGAGTGAACGATACGGGGGAAGAATCGTTTGGAGGACTTTATTTTGCAGAGATATCGGAATTTGCAAAAGAACTTCATAGTGAGATGGAAAAGGTTGTTCTCATGGATGAGTTGCCAGATAATTGGACGTATCAGTTGATACAGTCTAAACTGATATTGTGATATTGAGGATGATATGGTTAAGGGAATGTTTGGAACGATTGTGCATGGGTATTTGAAGAAGGGGTATAATCGTGCTACAGCGGAGATGATGGCAAGGGAGTTTTTTAGGTATGAGAGTTGATTGTAATGGCTATTTTTTGTTGGATATTGTATAATATAAACAAATATCAGTATATAAAATGATATCTGTAATTGTATATATGGAGTTAAGGAGGGATTTCTATGATTGATATAACACAATATTTGCAAGGAATATATGAAGATTTGCAAAGTTATATTGATAATGATGTACGCTTATGTAAATTTAAAGAATTAAATTTTGAAGCAGGAGCACTTCCTGATTACACAGATATAAATATTCAGCAGTTATACTTATTAAGATATGCATTTGCTTATGCATTTGAATATAGTAGAATGTATCTGGATGTATTATCTCAGATGGATGATACTAATCATATTTCGGTAACATCGGTGGGATGTGGATCGATGATAGATTATTGGTCATTGATACATGCATTAGAAATGAAGAGTAAAATGGATTGTAGCATAAGATATGTTGGAATAGATATAATTGACTGGAACTACAAAATTCCCCAAAGGCAAAATGATGAAGTACATTATTTAATTGGAAATGCAGCTGATATTTTCACAAATAATAGTCAATTTATCTCCGATGTGTATTTTTTTCCAAAGTCAATTAGCGAGTTCTCTGATAGTGAACTGAATGCTATGGCAAATAGCTTTTCGTCAAAGAAGATACAAAAAATAGATTTTTGTTTTGTATATCTCTTAGGGAAGATCGGGGGAGTATGGATAGAGATATGCAAAAAACAAAATGCTTAATTGAAGCAATAAGTAAAAATGGTTTCTATACCAAATGGCCATATAATCGATATGCATATTATGATTGCAATGATGGCATTGTATCATTAGATAATGATTTTCAGTATCCGCAAGGTGCATTACAGTTTGTGACAAATCTAAATATGGAATGTGTGAATTATAAGATTCAAGAAATGAATTGTCAATCTGATTGTCAGAAATATTTAAGCAGATGGCCTATTTTAAGAGTAAAGCATATTAGATATCAGGTAATTATGTTTGAAAGGATGAGCTAGATGATATTAAGTGTGAGTAGAAGAACAGATGTTCCTAATTATTATTCGGAATGGTTCTATAATAGAATAAAAGAGGGATTTCTATATGTTCGTAATCCGATGAATGCTCATCAGATAAGCGAAATAAAAATAACTCCAGATATTGTAGATTGTATTGTGTTTTGGACAAAGAACCCTTTGCCAATGATGAAAAGACTAGATGAGATAAAAGACTATAGTTATTATTTTCAATTTACATTAACTGGGTATGGAAATGATGTTGAGGCAAATTTACCTAATAAAAAAACTACCATGATTCCAATATTTCAAGAGTTGTCTGATAAAATAGGTAAGCAAAGAGTTGTTTGGAGATATGATCCTATATTCTTTTCGGATAGATATACGAAAGAATATCACATAAAAGCATTTAAGAGTATTGCAGAGGAATTAAGCGGATATACAGAAAAATGTGTGATTAGCTTTGTGGATATTTATCCTAAAAATAAGAAAAATATGAATGGACTGTTAAGTTATGAATTAAGCGATTATGAGTTGAGAGAATTTGCTAAGGAATTAAGCAAGATAGCAGCAGATAATAATATAAAGCTTGGAAGTTGCGCGGAAAAAATAGACTTAGATGAATGTGGTATAGTTCATAATTCCTGCATAGATAGAGAATTGATTGAAAAGATTATTGGATGCAAATTAAATGTCGAAAAAGATAAGAATCAGCGTATAGAATGTGGATGTGTTGAAAGTGTTGAAATAGGTACTTATAATACATGTAAAAATGGATGTGCATATTGTTATGCAAACTATAGTTCGAAAAGTGTAGAAACAAATGCTGCTAAATATGATCCTTTATCGCCACTTCTATGTGGTCAAGTTCAAGATGATGACAAAATTACTATCAGAAAAGTTGGTTCATTAAAAGAAACACAGCTAAGCATTTTTGATATGTGAATGTATAATTACATCATGTATTTGTTGGATTATAATTGGCTCCATTTTGGCTCTAAAAATTCTGGGTGAGGTACACAAAAATGCAAAATATGATGAATATGAAGAATAAAACACACAAATGTGTACCGACAAACAACCAAATTAATCTCTCCGCCCAAGAGTTTGAATAAGGTAAAACCAGCGGGAAGCCAGTGTTTATGCGGCTTCCCGTTTTCTGTGTTTGAAAAATGTTTGCAGTTTTTAGTGGCAGTTAGAATTTTAAATGATGAAATTAATTATTGCATATGTTATATGACAAATAGTGAAAGCAATAGCAGGTATCAAAGCGATAATATTTTTTCTATCTATTGCAAGAAAAATGAATGCACTACAAGGTGGTATTGTCAATAGTAGAATGATTAATGGATTAGTTACTCCGAAATAATAGAATATCCAACCTGTAAAATACAAAAGCAAAGATGCTATAACCATGATGATAAGTGGATTTACTTGTATTTTAGGTGTGCTTTTCCTCTGTAAAATACAAAGGGCTATTATAAAAAATATCTGGCAAAAGCTCCCGATAGCATCAACTATGGGCGTAACGGAATCTGTTCGCAGAATATCATTTGGAGCAGGAAGCGCAAACCATATGAAATTGGGAAGCATAATTATTAGGAAAAGCAAAAGGCTGTATATATCAACCCCCAATTTATAGTTTTTTATCAATTCCAAGTTCTCCTTTTGAACTGAAAATATCAATTTATAACTCTACAACATCTGACTGGTCTCCTGCAAAACAGACAACAATGTATCCATCATCTCAACACCTGGCAAATGTCCTGTATTGGCAACAATTTTATACCTCAAATTTGATCCTCCTCTACAACTTCCCCTTCACATAATCCCGAATAAAGAAATCATCTCCCGGCATCTGGCAGCCGACGATGTAAAGCCCCTCATTATCAGAGCAGCGGATAACACGTCCTTCCAATACGTCGTGCTGTGGCAGATCGAAGTTATGAATCTTCACGCGGATATCTACGTCTTTGTGTGTTGCGAAATATCGGTCATGTGTCAGGAATGCAAAGCCGTTTGCACTTAAGTTATCGAGCTTGCCTTCCATGGTTGTTGTGCCATCTGCCAGAGTGATCGTGCAGGCATTGGAGATATCCAGACGAGGGTATTTCCGGCGGTTGTTAATCTTCGGACGGGATTCAATCTGAATCGTGAAGTGGGAAGCCGCTTCTTGCGCGGTATGGACAATCTTAGCCGGATCCCAGCAGTAAAGCACGTTGCCGACAGTTACTTGCAGCTTACATTCTGTCACCTCCGTAAGCTTCGGTGCATTTGCAAGGGTGATTGATAACGTATTGTTCTCACGTGTCAGTACCTCGCCGTAATAGTTCTTTCCGTCCTTCAGTGCCACACTCAGTTTCATGCCGGGCTGTACATCTTCGGTTCCCATGAAACCACCGATTCCAAGCTCGCACATGAGGGATTCGATGACGGTCTCAATGGAGTTGATGTTGTTGGCTGATTCATCGTATTTGCTGAGCATGCGGTTGTTGATCTCGTTGGAGTCGCTGATGCAGGTTGTCATGTCGCCCACGATATCCGTTACCTGATTCAGATTGTCCACAAGATGGATATTGGAAGCCTCGACTTCTTCATGGCGTGGTCGATGACTGAATATTCTCACCGATCTTATTCGTATCGGAAGCGATTTCCGTCATACTCTTACCGGTCTGCGTGACCTTGGTCAATGTGAGCTGGATCAGCTTCAGGGTTTCTTCCATCGAAGCGGTCATCCGCTCAGAAGTCTCTTCGAGATGCTCGAGAGCCTGCCGAATCTGATTGGAAGAGGACTTGGTCTCCTCGCTTAATGTACGGATCTGCTCGGCTACGACTGCAAATCCCTTTCCGGATTCGCCGACGCGGGCAGCTTCAATCGATGCATTTAATGCAAGAAGATTCGTCTGGGATGTGATATTCTCAATGACACCGGTTTCGTTCTTCACCATGGCGAATTCAGACTTGAAATTCTGCAATGTCTGCTCAATCTCCCCGGAGAGCGAAGCCATCGTGTTCGTCGTAGTTACAAGATCTGCCAGATCCTCGGAGCTTACCTTCGCGTGCTGCACCGAAGTGCTCGTAAGTGAGACATTTGCTCAATCATCTCTGCCACATGGTTGACCTGTGCGTGTATGTCGGATGTCATTTCGTTTGACGAGGTTGTACTGCTCTGCAAGTCAGAGTTATGATCGCTGAGCCGGTTCAGGCTGTCTACAACAATCGTGGCACCGTGTGTGTTCTCGGATGCAAGCTCACGGACAACGGTAATGCCGTTTGTGATCGTGTTACATGCCTGCTTTACCTGTTCCACAGTCGTGACAACACGATGAAGGTCTGCCTTGATGCTGTCTGTCATGGCACCGTCAGACTCAATCAGGTGCTTGATGGACATGACATAGCAGATATAGCAGAGTATGATACAGGCGAGCTCGAGCTGATAATTCTTCATATCGGAGGCGGAGTTGAATCCCTGTGAGATACGATAGGCAGCACCTCCGACGATAATCAGGGAGTTTGCGATTCCGCAGCTTACCATGAATCGGATACTCTTATAGAGGACCAGAAGACTTGTCACAGGAAGAATATACGTGAATGCAATCGGGGATTCTGTCGTGCATACCACAAATGTATAGAAAATACCATACCCAATGACCAGATTAAACTTGTATTGGTCGGTGTCAAAGCCCTTTACACGAAGCAGAATCTCGCCCGAGATAATCGGAAGCCAGCAGAGAACTAAAAAAACAATATAATAAGAAGTGCCACGTAGATGGTTTGCTACATCAGCACCATAGTTTGCAGAAAGCAATGCGGCGAAGATGATCCAGATCCGTCTGGCTCTCCGGTTCGCCTTTTCCTTAAAAACAGATTCGTCGTAATTCATAATTTTTCTCCTTCGTGGAATATATATCCGTGGCAATCTGTTGCTCATCAGTTTCATTCGTTTTTATAAGGTGTCTGTAAATACGTCTATCGTAAACTTTATTATAGCATAGTATTGTTATAAATGTAATTACAGAAAATGTATTTCCTTCTGGGGTGAATGTGAAAGAATTGGTAAATAGGAAAGTTCAGATGTGGTTGAGCTTGTGCTGTATCCATGTTATAATAAAGTATTATGAATTGAGGAAATATACGAATGAAAAAAATAGAAAACAGAGTATTAAAAGCAACGAATAAGATAGAAAAAAGCTGTGCCTTTGGTGCGATCCGCCAGGGGATGATTATGCTTATTCCCCTGCTTGTTGTTGGCTATGGCGCATTGATGATCATGAGTCTGCCGATAGCAGGCTATCAGGATTTTATTGCACATATCTGGTCAGGTCATGTTATGGATATGCTGCAATTTATATATCATGGTGTAAATGATATTTTTGCGGTTTTGCTTGCAGTGACGACGAGTGTCAGCTATGCGCTGATCAAATCCAGAAAGAAAAGTGGATTTGTGGAGACGGGGGATGCGATTGTACTGGCGGTTGTCACGCTTGCCAGTTTTGCCGGATGTGCCGGAATCCAATATGGGAGTTTTTCGATAAAGGCATTTAGCAATATGAATACATTCACTGCACTGTTTGTATCCCTTGGTGCAGGATTTTTGTATTTCAAATTAAAGGATATAAATTTTATGTCAGTGAGAAACAAGGAAATAGATACTGACAGTGGTTATATGCATGCAATCAATGGAATTGGCTGTACTTTGGGGATATTATTCGTGTTTAACTTGTTTCATCAGGTACTATATGTGACGAGCGGGGTAAATGGAGTACAGGAATTGTTTGAGCTTGGAGTAAATCGTCTGTTTGGTTCGATTGATAATAATTTCTGGTCTGGAATCTTAATCATTGTCGAGACACATATATTTTGGTTTTTTGGGGTGCATGGAAACAATGTATTGGATGTTGTGATCAAACAGAATTTTTCAGATGTATCTGTTGGTATATTCAGCAAGTCTTTTCAGGATGTGTTCGTAATCATGGGGGGAACCGGCGTGATGATCTGCCTTGTAATCGCGGTTTTGCTGTTTGCGAAGACGAAGAGTCTGCGGAATGTTGCGGGTATGGCGGCACCAGCAGTTTTGTTTAATATCAGTGAGATTGCGTTGTTTGGAGTTCCGGTCATTTTGAATCCGATCTTTATTGTACCATTTTGGTAGTTCCGATCCTGAATTTCCTGATTGCATATGCGGCAATGTATTTTGACATTGTTCCACATGTGGTAGCATCGGTGGAGTGGACAACGCCAGTTCTTCTGAGTGGATATCAGGCAACTGGTTCGTGGAAAGGAGTAGTGCTTCAGCTTATATGTATTGTGATCGGCGTGTTTGTATATCGTCCGTTTATCCGGATGTTTGAAATGCAGCGCCGGCAGCAGATGATACAGAATGTGAACCAATTGGTAGAAGAATACAAAAAGCAGGAAGAAAGTGGAGTTCTGTTCGCATTTACAAAACGGGAAGATGTATGTGGAAATACGGCACGGCTGCTGGCCGGCGAATTGAAGGAGGCAATTGAAAATCACAGTCTGTTTCTGATGTATCAGCCACAGGTGGACAAGAATGGGCATTGTTCTGGTGCGGAGGCTTTGATTCGGTGGAATCATCCCGTGTTTGGAAATATTTACCCACCACTTATCATTCAGCTTGCAAAAGAACTTGGAATTATGCATGCGCTTGATGCAGCAATCTTAGATGAAGCGGCAGCGGCGAGAGCCAGACTGACTGATTATGTAGACGAAAGCTTTGATATCTCTGTCAATCTGACCAATGCGTCACTGCAGTGGGATGGATTGGTGGAAGCGGTGGAAAACAGCGTGAAGACACATGGAATTTCCTGTAGCCAGTTGTGTCTTGAAATCACTGAGCAGGACGCGATATCTTCGACAGAGGATGTGTACATAAAATAGAAAAATTGAAAGCACACGGACACCGGTTTTTGATTGATGATTTTGGGATGGGGCATACCTCCCTGCTCTACTTGCAGACGGGATTTTTTGCAGTCGTGAAACTGGATGGATCTTTGACGCGGAATGTGCTTGAAAACGAAACCAATGCGGAAATCATCGGTTCGATCACCAAGCTTGGGGAGTCGATTCATTTTACAACGATTGCAGAATGGGTGGAGTCAAAAGAACAGTTAGAGAAGCTGAAAGCATTGGGGTGTGATGTATTCCAGGGCGCTTATTACAGCCGGGCAATCGGGTATGAAGATCTGGTTGAATGGCTTATATCATACAGAGATTCATAATTGTCCGTTGCATTTGAGGCAGATATGAAGTAATCTGTTGGATGAGTTATTATAGGAGATAATTGATAAGGAGGAACAACATATGAACCAGAAAGAAAACGTAGCGTCAGCTTTGGGATCCATATTGCTTGGAATTTTGCTAATTGTTATGAAAGGAAAAATTATTACCGCAGCCATTACGCTTCTGGCAGTATTTGTAATTGTTGGAGCCATTATGGATTTTGTGGCAGGACTCGTAAATTATGGAATTGTGAAGTCAGTTGCCGGAATCTGTATTTTGGTATTTGGCTGGGTATTTGCAAGTCTTGCATTCTATATTCTGGCAGCAGGAATCATTATAATGGGGCTTCTGCAGATCTCTTCGATCAAGAAGACCATGCCGGTTAACCTGACAGCAGGAGAGCGGTTTCGGGAATATTTCAGACCGGGACTGATGGTTGTTGCCGGAGCATGTCTGCTCTTCAATCAGAGTGGAACGATTGCGTGGGCATTTATTGCAACGGGTGTGCTGTTGGTAATAAATGGTATCATGACGTTGGTTGGCGCAAATAAAACCTATTAGGTATAGGTAATTGAACTATGAGTTTAACTGTAATGGTGAAATAAGTCTTGTATATCTAAACGGAATGCGTTATACTAACAACAGCTTCGGAAAATCAGAGTATTTTCTTGAATGAAACTAAATAGAACGAAGAAGGCAGATTGTGGACGAAGATAGACAGTTCTACAAGTCTGCCTATTTTTATCAAAAATCTATTGTTTTTATTCAAGGAGGTATGTATGATGAATACAACAACTACAATCGATAAGGCAACAAATAACCAGAATGCATTTAATTATGCAGTTTATATGATGCTCGGCAGCTACTTCAAGCAGATGGAAGCTGTGTCCGAGTGTTATGTCCAGAAGCTGTATCTCTACTATGTGGAGAATAAGCGGGAGCGCCAGTACAGCTTTGAGGATATTGCAATCCGTTTTGTGGAGCGGGTTTTGCAGAAGCAACTGTCAGAGGAGATCTGGCAGGAGCGGGTGCTGGTATCGTTCTTTGCGAGGGACGGCAGGAACTATGTTGCCTTCCAGGGAGCCCGTTACACATTGGTTGTGCAAAACGACTACCGTGGAGCACGCACGAAGCTGCAGTATCAGCTGTATGAAGATACGCCTGCTATCGAGAGATAGCGGCGTGTGGAAAGGATAACAAGAATGTACCATATAATCGTAAATCCGACCTCATCTTCTGGAAAAGGAATGGATGCATGGAGGGAGATAAAAGACATATTAGACCGAAAAAACGTGGCGTATAAGGTGTATGTACTGCGGAAGCCGGGAGAAGCAACGATGGTTGCAGGGAAACTTACAGCAGGAAGGAACATGGCCTTAAATGAAACGGCTGTTATGGATCAAAGCAAGGAAGTGGTTCGGGAAAATGAGGAAGATATCAATATTTTAGTGATTGGCGGCGACGGAACATTAAATGAAGTCCTAAATGGGATTCAGGAATTTGATCATACGACGTTATCGTGTATTCAGACAGGATCCGGAAATGATTTCGCTAGAAATATGCATTTGGAAAAGAATGTGGAACGTGCAATTACGCATCTGCTTGAAAATCCGGAGGAAATTGCGCTTGATTATGGAGAAGTGACAACGAATCATCAGGGAAGCAGTGCAAAACGATTTTTAATTAGTTCTGGGGTTGGCTATGATGCAAATATCTGCGAAGAGGTCAGCCGGAGCCGACTGAAAATGGTGTTAAATAAGATTCATCTTGGTAAATTGGTGTATGTGCTGATCGGCGTTAAGCAGATATTTGCAAAGAAAACGGTACGCGCAAAATTATACCTGGACGATGCGCCGGTGATGAAGCTTCCGGAGCTGTTCTTCGTCGTTGGGATGAATCATATGTATGAAGGTGGTGGAATCCCATTTTGCCCAAACGCAGATCCGACAGATGGAAGATTGGATGTTTGCCTAGTGAAATGCATGTCAAGGTTGAAGCTTCTTCTGGCAGTTGTGCTTGTTTATTTCAAAAAACATTTGTTGTTTAAGGACATTACGAATCACAGGTGTAAGAAGATGCGTCTGGTGACGGAGACACCGCAGTGGATACATATGGATGGTGAGACGCCATACCAGGTGAGTGAGGTTATCTGGGAAAGTAAAGGAAAGCTGCGGTTTGTGAAATAAAGTTAAGATATAAGGAGATGCACAATGGAATTTATATGTTACCCTAAATGTTCTACTTGTCAGAAGGCAAAGAAGTGGTTGGATGAAAATAAGATCGTGTATACCGAGCGTCATATCGTAGAGGCGAATCCATCGGCGGAAGAGTTAAAGATGTGGTATAAAAGAAGTGGACTTCCGCTTAAGAAGTTCTTCAATACGAGCGGCATGCTCTACAAGGAAATGAAGTTAAAGGACAAGCTTTCAGAAATGAGTGAGGAAGAACAGATTAAGCTCCTTGCGACGAATGGCATGTTAGTGAAACGTCCTTTGGTTGTGGATGAAGATAAGGTGCTTGTTGGCTTTAAGGAAACAGAGTGGAAGGAAAAGTTGATATAGGTATAGATGAGGACTCCTCGCAACGACAATGATGTTGTTGCGGGGAGTTTTTTATATTCAATTGTCGAAATATGTTGAAGTTTGTCGGGCAAATATTGTTGAGAAATAGTAAAATTTGTTGGATAATGTGTGAAAAGAAGGAGGAATTAAAATATGCAATATGATTTTTGTATCCAAACAATTTCAAAACAAAAGATAACTGTAATATAGAGAAAAAATAAAAAATGTGATTTATATAATATCTTAATTGAATAATGAGAAAATAACAATCAAGCAAATACAAGAAATGGATAAA
>ENA-OQEN01000784-OQEN01000784.1-human-gut-metagenome-genome-assembly--contig:-NODE-784-length-13115-cov-2.593933_pt1 | contig 13115 bp, 21 predicted proteins | sample MGYA00242791_ERZ504627 | MGnify/ENA primary metagenome ERZ504627 (study PRJEB26092, sample SAMD00036316) | human gut metagenome | host: Homo sapiens | study: EMG produced TPA metagenomics assembly of... | reverse complement strand
CTCGGCGTACGGCTCGGGCTCAGCTACCGTGGGCGTGGGCGCCGCGGGCCGCTTCGGAATCGGCGTCGCAGGCGCGGGCTCCGGATGATGCTCCTCGGATACGGCTGAGGCGTTTGCCGCTTCGTCTCGGACGCATCGTCCCATATGCTGAAATCCAAGTCGCTCAGTACGCCCGTAAGCCCTTGGCGCGACTGAATCACGTGTTCATCGGCATAGCGATCATCAACCTGCTCATCATCTGTCTCGAGCACCACCGTTCCCGTATCGGTCACGGCGGCGGAAGCGGCTCAGATTCGCCCGTATTCGCCCCGGGCAACATTGTGGTGAGCGAGTCGCTCGCTTCCTCAATCTGAAGGACCGTCGTCTCCTGGTCATCGCCCCGTTCAACGTCAAGGCAGGTCGTGCGCTCGCCGCCGCGGGGAAAGCGCTCGGGTGCCGCCGCCTCCTTGGGGATGGTCTCATTGGCTCAAGCGAACACATCGCCGAAACCACAAGCTGCTCGAGATGCTTGGAAAACGCCATGACATCGAATGTGCGGTACGCCTGAAAATAGGTGAGATACGAGCCGATGATACCGTTCGCCGTCGTATCGACGCCCCGCATCTGCTCGCCAAGAGACCGGAAGAACCCCTGCACCGCCTTGAGATCGGGCACCAGATCGCTGAGTGGCAAGAAGACGAAGCGCGCTGAACCCGCGCCATCGATCGCCACCTCGCCAAGGCTCATCTGCACGTTCATGATGGGCATCTGGTGCTCGATGAGCGCGTCGATGAGGCGAGCTATGCTGCTGAAGAGCGCGCAGGCCTCGTCTGCGGTAAATGGGCGCATCAAGCGCTCAGACAGCAGCTCGCCCGCTATGGCATAGCGCGCCTCCAGGCGGCCGTCGGGATACTGCATCAGACGGCCGTCGAGAAGCACCGTCGCTGCAAGCGCGCTCATGCCGTCGGCAAGGCGGCCTTCGACACTTCGAACGAGCTGACCGGATATGCAAGAGCTCGGCTGCCGTCGGGTACATTTAGAATCTGACAGTTGGGCATAGGCACTCCTACTGATGAACCCGCGCATTGCGAGCGAGCGAAACCAATACATCACGCGTCCTGCGAGTCGATGCGGTCGCCGAATGCAAGCTTGAACACCGGCGACTCCGATTGCTCGCTGTCAAACACGACGGTCGAACTTGCGGCGGAATCGCCACGCAGCACCCGGGTGCCGTGGCAGCTATGCGTGTCCTCCACATACCAGGTGCCATCGTCGCAGTAAATGCGGCAATGCAGCCGCGATACAAGTGGGTCGGCCTCGATGGCGTCGCAGTCGGTGTAGCGTCCGATGGTGAACGGCTCGTCGGCTCGTACGCGCCAGATGCCGTCGAGCGGAGCGGAGCGATCATCGCGCACACGGATGAGGCAGGCATCGCCAACGCGGTCAAACTCAGCTCATTCGCCAGAACATCGTCCTCTGCTCCCTCGGCCGGCGTGGCATCGAACAGGTGCGCGCAAAGCGCTCGTCCAAGCGACCGAAAGCAAGCAGATGGAAGATGGCGGCCACGAGTTCTTCGAGCGGAATCTCTCCACCAACCTTGGCGGCATGGCACCACGCTGAAAGCGCACCGAGCTCGCGACGCAAGCGCATGCGGCTCACATCCATGCGACCTGAAAGCTGTTCGTTGAGAAGTCCCTGCTGCACGCCATCCATCAGCGTGCCCAAGAGAGCGTCCATGATGGCGGCATCGTCTTGCTCGGAGGTACGACGAAGCTCCTCGACGAGCTCGCTCGCCGCATATGAGAAAACTTCGTCGTCGCGATGATACGATTCGCGCAGGTCATCGGCATAGCGGCTGGAATGAATCAGACGCGAAAACGCGGCAGCCGTGCGTTTGCGCACCAGAGCGTTGCTGTGGTTGACATAGCGGCCGTTGGTACCCACGAGCGCATAGAGAATCTTATAGTTAACGGCCCCGCGCGACAGCGAGCGAATGCCTCCGCAAACCGATAGAACGCGCTGTCCCACGAGCTTTCGTGCTTCGCCGCGCCCGGCATGGACCCCTCCGCCATACAACACCCCCTTCTCCACGCGTACCAAGCATCGTACGTTCAATCAGGCAGCCGAGGTGTTGCGCAACACCTCGGCCATATGCGCGAAATGCGGGGGACGTGTTGCTAATCAGCACGTCATAGGCAAATTTTCCCCGTAACTGCCGCATTGGGCGCCGCCTCGCTCGCCACCGAGCGTCGTGCACGGCGACGGGCCGCGTGCTCGAAGCCGTCGGCGAGGGAACGAGCAGTAGGCGCGCGGCGGGGTCGAGCGAAAGGGCTGAAGCGAGCAGCACGGCGGCATCGGGCACGAGGCTTGGAGCGAGCGCAATGGGGTGCTCGGCCGCCTGCAAGAACCTGCCCACGCCTGGGCCGATGAACCCGGCTCGGGCTGCGACGCGCTATAGGGAAGCGTGCCCGCAAGGAGCTCGTGGATGACTACGGCGAGCGAGAAGACATCGGAGGAGGAAGCGGGGCCCGGCGCGACGCCCACGGGACCGGACGTGCTCTCATCCGCCACGCATTCAGGTGCCGCATAGCCCGGCGTGCCGTGTGGTACGGGCAGAAGACTTCACGGACCATGGAATCGCGCACGGTGGCTGCGCGGCCGAAGGCTGCGAGCTCCCCCGAAACGCCGTCCGCTGCCGGCACGGCATACGCCAAATCGATATCGATGAGCGTGCAATCCCATGCAGCGGGTGTGACCAACGGAGACGGCACAGCTGCAGGCCCTTAACCGGCATCGCGAACAGCGGCGAGTACCACGGATGTTCGAAGGTTGATGTCTTGATGTACCAGCACCTGCCCCGGCAGCGCATCATGCATCGCCGCAACGGCACGCGCAATCGCCGCTGCTAGCGAAAGCGCGTTGGCCGGATGCGCACGCAGCACACGCCGCGCCTCGGATGCACCGCCATCGACCAGCACGCGCGCCAACGACGTTCCCTCGACCCACGCGTATGAGCAGCACAGGAGCTCGGTAGCATCGGGCAAGGTGACAAGCGCGTGACCGTACATGCGCGGCAAGCCAGAAATAGTGCCGCGCCATCCGCCACCCGCATTCGCTTGGGCGTGCTCGAGAGCGGATAGCAGGGCGTCGTGGTGCCGCAGATAGGCAGCTGATCCCGAAAACTCCTTGTAGACGCAAGGCAAACCAGCCAAGCTGCCCCGAGCAACCACCCCGCGGAACACCCGCGAACGAGCAGATTCGCTCAGCAGCTCGGCATCATAGACATTCACGAACCGGCACATCGGCACGCGTCCACGACGAACACCTCCGCGCTGCAAGCGCGCTTGGGCTCGCGCGCCACATCGGCCGCTCTCCCAAACGCTCCCCTACCGACTCTATTTGTCTTACTGCATCGCCGGAACAGCGTGCAACCAGCTTGTCACAACTCGTGCACTTTATGTAATAACTCATTTGCCCAGAGAGACATGGACGCCTGCGTTAACAATCGGTTACATGCGGGAGAGCGCTCCATGCCTCATCTTTGGCCCCTACGCTGTCAACGGCGCAGCGCGTTGAATGACGGCAAGCGCCTCACCCAAACTCTCCTGTACCCGCCTCTGGTACTGCTTGCTCGCCGCCTCCACGCCGGCGAAGATCTGGTTCACCTGTGCCTCGGTCGTTCCCTCGATATCGGCCACCTTGCGGTAGTACGTGCGCATATCGTTCTGGTAGTTTGCTATGTTGAGCCGTCCGAAAAACTTCTCGGCCCGGTACACCACGTCCCAGCGTGTGGGATCGAACCACTGCTCGTTCTCAATCTCACGCACGATTGAGAGCAGCTCCTGGCGCTTCTCCTCGCTAAAATCACGCACCAGATTACTCCTCATGGGATCGAATCCAAGCGCCGCGTGAGAAAGCCCCAACACCATCGACCCGCCAACCTTGAGACTGATGCCCGCCGTGTCAATCATAGTCCCAAGGAACGCTCCTAAACCAAAATGCGTGAGCACCGAGTACAGATTGCTCGAAAGCTGGAGCAGCAGTTCAAAATCGCGTCGGTCCTCCTCGGACATGGAATCTCCAAAGGCATCGAGCCCCGCCGAGACGAAATCGGAAAGCCCGTCGTACGAGACAAGCAGGGCAACGAGCAAGAGCACGCCCGCCCGGTTGTCTCGTCCGAGAACACCTCGCCCACGCTCTTGCCCTTGCTGCCCCTCAGTGAGTCGAGGAGCTCTCCCATAACGGGAGCCACCAAACTCAGCTCCTCGTGCGTTGTGTTGTCGCAGATGTGCTGGATGAGATTCTCTATCTCGCGCGAGAACTCCGACTGCTCGCCCGCCGAGAACTCATAGCGAATCGAGCCGTCGTCCTGTATGAACGAGGTGTAAAACGAGTCCATACCGTGATTCATCGCGAAGGTGTTAAGCGGGTCGTCGGGGTCAAACGAGTCGCCATATTTGATGTAGCGCTTATCGATGGGAAGCGGCAGCAGAAGCGGGCCCACGTAGTCGCCCTCGAGCCCGTAATACGAGATGAGGTGCGCGTTCTGGTCGATGCGATCGGCGTATTTATCCAGGAACTCGGCACTGAATCCTTGACCGTCAAACACCACGCACCGGTCCACCACGTCGGTGGTTATGGCACCGTACATGGCCTTGTTGGCACCGTTGGAATGACCGGTCGCCGTGATCGACCCGCCAAAGCGGCCCTCGATGTATTCAAGATAGGCCTTGGCCTCGCGTTGCGGCTGCGTGTCGGTGGACGAGAGGCCCATGGCGTCGGTGTACCACTCCGAGTTGGTCGCGTCGCCCTCAATGGTCTCACCGGTGCCCGTGCCCTTGAAGACCACATAGGTATCCGCAGCGTCCTGCGACTGGAACGCCAGCGCTCGAGAGCCGCGCGCGTTATACGAGTCGATATCGATCAGGCGTAGGCTGCTGAGGTCTGGGTCGCTAGCAATCGCCTCGAGCAGCGCGCGATCAGCATTCGTCTCGTTACCGGAAGCAAGGTAGCGGTTGACAATATCGCCCAGGGCCGCCCCCTGTTTGACATCGCTTGCCGAAAAAATGCCTCCGCCACCCTCGTTCTCGTAGGTCAACACATCGAGCATGCCCACCTGCGCGTCGGTTAACGCCATCGTGCACCTCCTTTTGTCACAGCTAGGACGCGACTTGCGCGCCTCCGCGCTCGTCCTGCTCGCCTCGTTCACCGCAACCGACCGTCGCCACACGCACACGGGAAGCAGGTGCTCGGCATCGGTGGCATCGCGGTTGCGCATGGCGCCAGCCCCCACCTCGAGCGTGAGCTCCTCATCGGCACCCAGACGGTCGATGCAGCCCGCCGTGATGTACAGGCGAAGCCCCGTCGCGCGCGCCGCCTCAGCGATGGTCGCGACCTCGGTATCGAACGCCGCTTCGTCCATGCCCTCCGTGCGCCGCACGTACACATAGAGTTCGCCCATATGCGCGCGAGCGAGCTCGGCGATGGGGGTCGCCGGGCCTTCGTCGTCGCCGAACATATCGCCCTCATAGAACTGCGCGGTAATGGCCAGGCCAGGTCCTATGTCGGTAAGTCCGGGCTCCAAAAGCCTTTCAACATAGGCGGCATATTCGCCGGCACGAGCCGCTGCAAGATAATCCTCGGTCCACACCGGGCCTGCGGCATCCTGTCCAATCACAGCGCACAAGGTACTCGTTGCCAGCGTTTTCACCAGCCTGCGGCGTCACACGCACCATGCAGGCTCGGTTGCCCTGCTGGTCGTCGGTGAGGTTGTAGTAGCAATCGATCGCCGTGAACCCGATGCCGTATTTCTGCGCCAGGTGCTCCTCGGCCGCAAGCGCCGGCGCCAAGAGCCGCCACGAACTCTCGTCCACGCCATCGACGCGCATCTGCTCAATTTCGTCTTCGCTCATGCCGAGCGTCCCCGCCACGCGTTCGAGGTCGTCGGTGAGCTCAGTATCCTTCTGCCAAGGGAAAGGCGTACTTTGGTCCTGGGTCGTCTGCGCGCGAGACGCCGCCCCCTGCGAACCCCGCGACATCTGCGAACTTGCATCCTGCACCATCGTGCACCCTCCCAACATCATCATTGCCAGCAACGCCACCGTTGCAAACACGCAAGCCAAGCGGCCTCGTGCTATGCCAGCCACCCGTTTCGCATGCCCCGCATGGCCGCACGACGGACAGCCTGGAGCCGCACGGCACGCCAAACTGCTCCACGCTGCACGGAACCCCGCCGTATGTCTCATGACGCCGCACTCCCCTCGGCGAGCAGCGCCTGGGCAAGCTCGGCATCGACCGTGCCAAGGCCTCGGCGTCATACACAATGCCCCGTATAATCTGTTCAAGGAGCTCGTCCTGCGCCTGGGCAAGCGCGGCCACGCGCATAGCCGCCTCGCTCAGCGCCACGGCCTGCGGCCCCTGCTCTGCCCAAACGAAACCGAGAACGCTTCGTACTCCGCCGTCATGGCCTGCAATGCACGGAGCCCGGCGACCACATCAAGGATGCCGTTTTTGTCTACGGTGATAGTGCTCATAGCGCCCCTCTCGCTTGGACCCCAAAAGCGCGGCCCTAGTACACGAACGAATCGATTTCGTCGATCTGCCCCACAAATGCCATGGCATCCGTCAGCACGCCCTCATGCAGCTCCTCCATGGTCGTTGCCAGGGCATTCAAGTGGTCGGCCAGCTGCTGTTGGTACTTTTCGTCGAGATTCTCGGACGAAAGCGCGCCGGTGTCTTGAAGCCCTTTGATGATGGGCACCGCACGGGAGCATATGGACGAGAGCTGGTAGAGCGCATCTTCGATGGCACCCGCGCCGTGCGCATCTCGGCATCCGCAATAACGATATCCATATCCGCCTCCTATACCTGCCGAGCCGCTTGAGCCGCTCGGCTGCAGCACGCGCTGCCTCCTCGGCACGACGCCGCTCCTCTTCTGCGATGCGCCGCCGCTCGGCTAAGATGTTGTCTCTAGCGAAGCGATGGTGGCCCGAGTCCGCTGTATCTCCTGCTCTACCTGAGCGATTGCCCGCTGGCCCTCGCGCGCCACGCCGTCAAAGCAGCCTTCGATACCCCCCGAGAACCCATTGTCCAGGCGCTGTCGATGAGCCCGGCAATTCCCTGCGCAAGCTTAGCATTGGGCACCAGGCGCATGCGCTGGGCAACGTTGCGTTTGCGCGCGAGCTGTCCCTCAAACTCCGCACGACCATTCGCCACCTGGGTCATGAAGGAGGCAAGCCCCTCGCGCTCCCGCTCCAGCTCGCGCAGCGCCGCGCGGGTATTATCTAGCTGGCGCTCCATCACTTCGACCCCCATATTGCCTCCCTACGCTGCCGTGTAATCCACCTGCTATTGAATCTCGAACTGCTCCTCGCCCAACGTGAGCCTATCGCCTGCGCTCACCGGCACATAGACGTTCGCGGGAACGCGTGCCCCATTGATGTTCACGCCATTGGTCGACCCCAAATCGCGCACGTAACAACCCGAACCCTCCACCAGAAACTCCATATGATTGCGGCTGAGCCCCACCACATCCGGCAGAGAAATCGAGCATTCCGGCATTCGGCCCACGTCATACGTTCCCGCGCCCAACAACCAGCTTTCGCCCGTTGCCACGCGCACGAGCCTCCATTCCAATCGAGTCGGCACCGCCGCACGCTGCTGCGCCGCTACGAAATCGAGTCCATGGTTCGCGCGGTCTCCCAGCTGATCGGTATCGAGCCATGCTGAGTTGCGAGCAATGTCGGAAGATACGCGCCATCCTCGCCCACAAGCCCCATGCTCTGCAGGAACGCGCCGAAATCTACGCTCGTAAAGACCGCCGTGCGCCGCAGGTAATCCAGAACGCGCTCGCGCAGAGCAACCTCAGCCGGCGGCACCTTCGCGCGGTCGCACATATAGATGAGCGCCCCCTTAAGGTCGTTCTCCACCGGGGCGAACGACTGAAGCGCACGTAGATGAAGCGACACTCCCGGGCCGCCTCGTTGTAAGGATGTACTCAGGGTCCGCGCACACGCGCTGCCGCATGAGCCCGTTGTTCTCGCATTCGAGCAGCAGGTGTAGAACGAAGTGAGCATGCGCTCCAGCTGGCGGGGTGCAAACGGCTCACCCGTCATCTTGCTGAGCGGCACGAAACCCTGCGCAGCGTAGGTGAAGCGGTAGATGCGGCCGCGCTGTTCGTACGTGAGCGGCACGAGCGACGAAAGGCCGCCGCGCTTGAGCGCCTCGGCTTCCGCGTAGCCGAGCTCATCGTTTTTATCGCTCTCGATGCGAAAGCGCTTGATGCCCGTTTTCTTGCGATAGACGACCTTGAACTTCATGGGCGGCCGCTCTTAGACGAGCACGAACGCGTCGCCGTCGGTGAAGCCGATCTCCGCTGCGGTGGCCGAGGGTTCCTGGATCTCGCCCGTGGGCACGTACATGAGGGCCGCGTCGGGGGCCGCCTCGTAATAGTCGGGCTCGGCGACCTGCATGGCCTCGGCGACGAGCTGGGAAACCTGCTGCATCGGCATGTCCTCGGCACCCAGAAGTCGTAGTGCCTGCCCGTCGAGGGAAGCAGCACATCGAACATGACCTTGGCCATGATGTCCCCTTTCTACGCCGTATGCCGCAGCATCGCTTTTCCCATTATCACCGCCGCGGCCCTTCTGCAAAGCAGAAAACCGGTCGGCTGGGTTGTGCAACACCTACCGGCCGTCTGCACTCGCCACGTCATCCGGCGCGATAGGAGCGCGTTATCGCGAGCAATCCGCGGTTCCACGCCAAGCTCGGTGCGTCGTCCGGCGCGCCTCATCCTCAGGCGGGACCGGAGCAGCTACATGGGCCATCCAGCAGGTCAATGCCATATGGCTGCTAGTCGGTAGTCATATGGCCAACGTTCTCGCGCAAATACGCCCGAAGCTGATTAGGGTCATAGCAGACCGTAACAGCTGCCCCCACCTCGGTTGTTGGCAATTTGGGAACCTGCTCCTGCCCGATGGGAATGGGGCCCAGCTTGATGGCGCGAGACACCATCTTGACCGATTCGGTAATCTCATAGCGAACCCCGGCCACTACGTACGAGACGCGTACCCGCCAATAGTTATATGGTCCCCAGATTCCAAACTGCTCGATCGTGCCCAAGCACTCTACAAAGCCGTCTCCGCTGTTACCAAACATCATCGCAGCCTCTCGTTCGTCCGGCTCGTCAAGAGGGGGAGCAGGCGTCACGCGAACTTCCGAAACCGAAATGGCGAAATCGCGCACCGAGAAAGCCTCGTCCTCGTGAAGCCCCTTCGTCGGAATGCCTATGTGAATAAGCATTGCCTCCCCTCGATTGAGCCTCCCCATGAAATCAGGGGCGAAGTCGAAGGTCGTCTTGGCAAATACCGCATTCCGAGCAGCCTCAGCCGAACCGCTCCGCCCAGCAGAGCCATCGGCGAGCTTCAAGCGAACGACCGCGTGAAGCTCTTGTATGGCGCCCTCAAGCGTGTTAACAAAAAGGCACGCCATATGAAGCTGTCGATCGCTATGGACGTATCTCATGCTCAACGGCGTAAACTCGATGGCGCCCTCTCCATATTCAATACCGCTGGTATCAAGAAATGCCTGGATATCGGCCAGCTCTCGTTTTGCGTCTCGCGCTCGAGCAGATTTTGATAGCGCAACGGTACAACCGCACGTATTTTCATACATCTCACCCTTAGTTAATGAGGTTCTGAATCGAGCGGCCGAGATAGTTGATGCCCCTCTCGAGCACGCCGATAAGGCCGTCGCATTCATAGGCCTTATTCTCGTACCTCCGTCGCTCGTTGTTAAGCATATCAAGATTCGTATCAAGAAGCTTGATGAGCGTGTCGTAGGAACCCACCACCGTCTGCACGCTTCCTCGATATGCCTCATCATATTGGCTGCCTACAAACCAGGCGTATTCGTCATCTTTAAAGCTGTTGAGCGCATCGCGCTTTTCGCGAACAGTCGCTTTATTTTGTGCCAGGCGATCGTAGATCTCTCCGATTCTTTGAGCTGTCGCCATGTATTGGCTCCGCTCGCTTTGCACAGCGTCAAGCTCCTGCTTCTTTTGATTCATTTGCCGCCTGTATTGATCTACCTGATCTTGATTCGACACATGAATCACCCCCTACCAAGGCCATTTGAACGACAACGTTGGGACGGTAACATCGACCTCGAAGCCAACGATGAGCGAAAGATCGAGGCTGAACGACGTAGCGTTGACATTTACGAAGTTTCCCTCGATAGCCGTCTCGCTCTCGAGACAAACCCCTGCGCTCGCGCCAGCGCCCGCCTTGGCGCTTGCACTGGCTCCAAACAGACGCTTCTTCTCCTTTTCGCCAAAGGTAGACCCATCGTTATCAGATGAGTAGGAAAGGAAGTCGAAGCCGGCTGTAGCCTTTGCCTGCGCAGCCGTCGCTTCACCTTTAAGGCCGATGGCAAACTCCCCATCATCCTCGAGCTCGAAGGCCGCCGCTCCCTCTGCCGTACAGAAATCCGCAGCCCCCGATATAAAGCCACCAAATTCTTCGGGTCCGATGCGAATCTTGCCCTCCGCCTGCGCTATGCCGATGCTCCCCTCAGCATGAGCGCCAATGTATTCATCGCTCCATCCAGCCTTAACATCGCCTTCGACATATCCAGCACGAGCCTGCCCTTCGGCAACCGCAAATTCTGTGAACTGCGCCCGCGCATCGCCTTGAATCGCGGAGAAATATCCATTCGCGTAAACGGTGCCATCCTGAGCGCCATATTCCCAACCTCGGGCAAGGAGTGAATATCCCGCATAGGCGTACACATCTTGGCAAAGGCCGGCAACCCATTGGTCTTCGGTAAGCGTAACCTCTCCCGCCTCATACGAGAAGGGGTCTTCCTCGAGCTTAAGCGCTAGAGTCGTGTTGGCCGCCGTGACGTACCATTCACGGCTTGCAAGACCCGACGCCCCCTCCTCATTGAACGAGCCGCCGGCATAGCATGATGTCCGCAAATTGCTAATCATGAGCTTAAGCTTCGAGATGCGTTCATAGAGCTCGTCGACAAACGCCTTAGAGCTTTGATCCGCCGTGGCGAGGTTCGTATCGATCGTATCGATGGTGGCATCGACTTGCTGGTATGCTGCGGTTATGTCGGAATAGTTGAGTCCAACCGGGGAGATGTACTCCGCCGCCTGGTTGAGCGTCGCGTTTATCTCCCTTTATAGTCTTCCAGCGAAGCCGCATGCTTGTCCGATCCCTGCTGCACATTGACTAGCTCCGCTTGCCCAATGCGTCCATTTGAGTTTGGCTCCACCTGGAGAAACGTCTCCTTGACCGTTTTTGCGATCATCGACAGGTCGGAGGTGATGTCGAGCAACTCTGTTACGACGTTAACGGGGCCATTTGTCATATATGCTTTGAACGCATCTGCCGATTGTCCCCGATAATGACTTGATGCGGACAGGATATACGCAGCTTTGTAAAATGTGTAGAACGCATCTTGGGCCGTCTCTTCGTATGACGAAATAGCCTCCGCCATTGAATCAAGAGACCTGTTATCAAGTTTAAGATTTCCGCTTGAAACAGCCATCTTCGTCACTCCTCATCCAGTCCGAAGAGCACCTTAAATCCCTTGAGAGCCACTTCACCTATCGTGTAGTTAGCAATAGCGTTGTCGGTATTCATCACTGCGCCTTTATCTCGCGCAGGGCGGTTGCATCGCTGTCGAGCAATAAGCCAAATTCTTTCACGGTATTGTTGAATTCTGTGATGCATTCAACATACCGCTCGACGCTCGCCAATTCCGCTGACCCTGCATCGCACGAATAGGAGACAGCTTTCGCTGACTCAGACGCCGAAACAAACGTATCTGTCTGGCTATCAAACCCCGTAGGATCAAGAAACAACTCTGCCATGCCCACTCACCCTTTCCACTACCACCTGGAACTCACGAAGAAATGGATCAAGCTTCATGCGTACCTGCTCAAAATCGCTAAAAGAGCAGGCAGAGACCGATTCGAGGTAATCGCTTACGGTAAATCCCGAAAGGATGGCGTCTGTTGCAAGCGCTCCATATGCTCGAGGATCGTTCTTTGCCATTGAGGCGTATCGGGCAAGCACGGCACCTCTTGCAGCTTCGAATGTATCGGGCCCTGGAAATGCCAACTGGCTCTTTACCGGTTTTGGGCGCTGCTGCTCGAAGATGAGGCCCGCGTCGAGTGCGTCGGCCTCTACCACGCAGGCGGGAAGCCCGGTGCCGAAGCAAGCAGATCGACCAGCAATCTTTTCTCTGCTGCCGTCGCTTCCAAACAATCGGTAAGCAACGCGATGACCGTCACGCAGAGCTCCGTGCGCCCGCGTATTACAACATGAGCGTCTTGGCAAAGATACGGGTCGCGCGGTGAAGCCACCCATTGGATGCTTGGACGATGCCCCACCTCGTCGCTTAGCGCCGTATCCAGAGCGCGAAGCTGTTCATAATCGATGGAGCCAAGGATGTGCATGCAGAGGTTGCCCGGTTCGAGCAGCATCCCAAGGAGGGAAGAGAACTCCTCAAATGTAATGCCTTAACATCGTGTGCCAGGGATGAAAGCGAAAAGCGTTTATTGTAATGGAGCTTTTCGAAGGCATGATAATGAGCCTGAACGATTCATCCTTATAGTACCGGGCGAAGCGTTCAATCGCCGTCTCTCGCGCCCGTTCAAAAGCTTCACGCTCGACCGGAAGATTCGAGACGCCCTCCAACAGCCGGCAGGCCGTCTTGCACGCTCGAGCGGGATCCGCTTCTACAAAAATATGCAGGCCCGTTGCCCCCGCATCCATAAGGCACCCTTGAAAAGCGTCAAGATTTCCAAGATAATGCGCAAGCACGTTGAGAAAAGCACGGTTCATCGTATGCCGAGAGCCATCGCATGAGATGAACTCATCGAGTGCGAAACCTCCTCCGATGCCCAGCGTTACATACGCCTTTTCAGGCGGAATGCCCTTGAATGCATCAACAGCGACCCGAATACGTTGACGGCTTTCGTCCTCGATGAATCTGGCGTCATTGCGAAACCTCCCCGGGGTCGAGCCCCCCTGTGGCAACGAGCGCACGAGGCGCGGCATGCTCCCATTATCGCCGCGGAGGTGTGCGCGCGGCACCGAAAACCGCCCGGAGAGGGTTGTTCAACA
>ENA-OQEN01000783-OQEN01000783.1-human-gut-metagenome-genome-assembly--contig:-NODE-783-length-13124-cov-2.237516_pt1 | contig 13124 bp, 18 predicted proteins | sample MGYA00242791_ERZ504627 | MGnify/ENA primary metagenome ERZ504627 (study PRJEB26092, sample SAMD00036316) | human gut metagenome | host: Homo sapiens | study: EMG produced TPA metagenomics assembly of... | reverse complement strand
TATCGTGTACGACGGTCCGCGCGGCGGCAGCTTCCTTGCGCGTCCGGGCGCGCTTGAGGTGGGCGTTGAGTTCTTCTCGCTCTCTAAATCGTTCAACGTCACGGCGCCCGCGTGAGCTTCCTGGTGGGTCGCCCCGATGTGGTCGCCGCGTTTGCTAAGCTTCGCGGCCAAACCGATTTCGGCATGTTCTATCCCATTCAGCGCGCTGCCATCGCCGCGCTTACCGGGCCGCTCGACGAGGTTGAGCACCAGCGCCATCTCTACCAGGAGCGCCGCGATGCGCTGTGCGATGGGCTTGAACGGATTGGCTGGGAGCGACCCAACGCGCACGGCACCATGTTCGTGTGGGCGAAGCTCCCCGGCGGCAGGACCGATTCCATGGCGTTTTGCGAGGAGCTCATGGAGCGCGCCGGTGTCGTGGTGACGCCTGGTGCGAGCTTCGGTCCACACGGCGAGGGCTTTGTGCGCATGGCGCTCGTGCTTCCGCCGGACGGCCTGCGTGCTGCCGTCGCCGCTATCGAGGCGGCGGGCATCCGCTGATGCGGGCACCTCGGTGCGCATTGCGGTGCTTGCGGCGAGCGCATCACATGCTGGGCATCTCGGTGTATGAAATGTTGCTGATTTGGTGATAATCAGTAGCGATTGCATCGGGCGCCGTTTGCGCCCGGCTGAGTGATAGGGGTTTCCTATGATTAACGATCGCAAAGTCGCCGTCGTCGGTTGCGGGTTCGTTGGATCTTCCTCGGCGTTCGCCTCATGCAGAGCGGGCTGTTCTCCGAGATGGTTCTCATCGATGTTGACACCAGGCGCGCCGAGGGTGAAGCGCTCGATATCGTGCACGGCGTGCCGTTCGCGAGCCCTATGAAGATTTACGCCGGAACGTACGACGATGTCGCGGACGCTGCCATTATCGTGGTCACGGCTGGCGCCGCTCAAAACCCGGCGAGACCCGGCTCGACTGGTGAACAAGAACGTCGGCATCTTCAAGAGCATCATTCCGCAGATTCGCGAAAGCGGCTTCAAGGGCATCTTGCTCGTCGTCGCCAATCCGGTCGACGTTCTCACCTATGCCGCCATACGCATGTCTGGCCTGCCCGAGGGCCGCGTGATCGGCTCTGGCACGGTGCTCGACACCGCGCGGCTCAAGTACATGCTCGGCGAGCACCTCGAGTCGACCCGCGCGACGTTCACGCCTATATCATGGGCGAGCACGGCGATTCGGAGTTCGCGGCATGGTCGAGCGCCATGGTCGCCGGCGTGCCGCTCAACACGTTTTGCGAGATGCGCGGGCATCGCGACCATAAGGCCGCCGAAGCGCGCATCGCCGAGAACGTCAAGAACAGCGCCTACGAGATTATCGAAAAGAAGCACGCCACCTACTATGGCATCGCCATGAGCGTGAAGCGCATCTGCACCGCCATCATGCGCGACGAGGACTGCGTGCTGCCTGTCTCGAGCTTGATGGTGGGAGAGTACGGGCTTAACGATATCGCCATCTCCATGCCGACTATCATCGGCAAGGACGGCGTGGTGTGCCGTGTGCCGGTGGCGCTTTCCGATGACGAGATGGCGCAGCTGCACGGCTCTGCCGATGCGCTCAAGGCCATCATCGACCAGGTTGATTTCGAGGCATAGAAGCTGCTCCACCCCATTTTTGTCGTACACGGCATGGACGATTACGCTTATCAAAGAGAGACGGGCCCGAGTGGTGCGCTTGGGCCGTTTGGTTCTTCTAGGGAGAATCGCCACATGGATAAAGAGAGCAAGGAACGACCTGCGTTTGCGAAGCGGCAGGCAGGTGGCACGTTCGTCACCTATGTGCAGACGAACTTCGACTCGCTCGACGAGCGGCCCTTCGGCGCCGTCGATAGCCTCGTCCTCTCATGGCTCTCCTACTATCGCCTGCCCGGGCGACTGTTACGCGAGATGCCTGGCATCGCATCCTGGAAGGGGTCTCCTGTTGGGGAGCTTTTGAGGGCGGAGTATTTCGAGGAGATGCTCGGCGATAGCTGGGATCCAGACGGCGGGCGCGATTTGCTCTTCGCCGTTTGCGCCAACCCGCGCTTCCGTGGGATGCGCATCGCCGGGTATCGCACGGCGTTTGACGACGCGACCGAAGAACAGTTCGCCGCAGCGACGTTTTTGCTCCCAGACGGCTCCTCCTACATCGCCTTTCGCGGAACGGACTCCACCCTCGTGGGCTGGAAGGAAGATTTCAACATGGCCTTCCAGAGCCCCGTGCCCTCGCAGGTGTCTGCCCAGGAGTACTTGGAGGAGGCCGCTGCGGCGCTCGACGGCCCGCTCTACGTGGGAGGTCATTCCAAAGGGGGCAACCTTGCGGTGTACGCCGCGATTATGTGCCCGCACGCCCAACAGGACCGCATCGTGCGCGCTTTCTCGCATGACGGTCCCGGCTTCAATGAGAACTTCTTGCGTGGCAAGGGGTTTGCCCGCATGCGCGACCGCATCGACAAGACGCTGCCCCGGTCTTCGGTTTTCGGCATGATCTTCGAGGACCAGGAGGACTATTCCATCGTGGACAGCACGAGCTTCGCGCTCATGCAGCACAATCCGTTCTCGTGGGTGGTCGACGGCACGGAGTTTCGCTGCGTGGAGCGCATCTCGGCCGGCGCGCGCTATGTGGATTCCACACTTGCGAACTGGGTTGCCCAGGTATCTCCCGAGGAGCGCGAGCGCTTCATCGACGCGCTCTTCCAGGTGATCAACGCGACCGATGCGACGCGCTTTGCTGACATCCGCGATTCTTGGCAGGAGAGCGTGCCCAAGATGCTTGCCGCGGCAGGGGAGGTGGACCCCGAGACGCGCTCGCTTATAACCCGCACGCTGGGCATTCTTGCTCGGAGCGCTACGGTGGGTAAGGTGTCCGGCGCGGCGCAGCGGGCGAAGACCGCGGCTACTAAGGCTGCGGGCGCGGCGTCGAGCGCCATGGCGAAGCTTCCCGCGCCGTCGCTTCCCCGTTTGCGCATGCCGCACGAGGATGAAACGGCGGAATCGTAGCAGTTTGAATCGTGGACACCGGGTGTCCGCGTTTCATCGGCCGATATATGAATCGTAGACACCCGGTGCCTGCGTTTCATTCGCGGGCTACGCGCTTGCGGCGAGGTTGCGCAGCCGCGTGCGATCGAGGACGGTTACCGAGCCGCGGCCAAGCTCGACGATGCCTTCCTGTTCGAAGTACTTGAGCATGCGCGAAACCACCTCGCGCGCCGTGCCAAGATGGCGGGCGATCTGGTCGTGCGTCATGGCGATGCGATCCTGCCCGTTGCGCGCGAGCTCGTCGGAAAGAAAGACGGCGAGGCGGCGGTCGAAGCTCATGAAGAGCACCTGCTGCATGATCCAGATGCAGTCGCTGAAGCGCTCAGTCGCCTGCCGGTACGTGAATGCCTCGGCGTACACGTTCGACTGCGCAACGCGCCCGAAGCTCGCGGCGTCGATTACGATGAGCTCGGCGGATTCTGCGGCATCGAGTGCGATATCGAAGGTGATCATGGGCATGATGCACGAGGCGGCGAGGACGCAGCATTCCCGCGGTCCCACGCGGAAGAGTGTGACCTCCTTGCCGGATTCATCAAGAAGATAGGCACGGAGCGACCCCGAAAGCATGAAGATCACGCCGCGCAGCCCGTGCCGGCGCTTGCACGTGCTCGCCGGCAGCGAAGCGAGCCACTCGGGCGCTGCGCACAAGGCCCTGCTTCTCGGTGGCGATCAGGTTATGCCAAAAGGGGATGCGCTGCGCGAGCAGCTCTTCGATGGCAGGCATAGGGCACGTGGCTCCCGTCTGGTCGAGGGGTGTTCGTTCCATGGTAGACCAGATGGGAGCCGTGCGTATGGCTTGTTGTGGCGCATGTGCGAGGAAGGGATGGCTGCCGCGTGCGTCGGATTGCTACACCTGCCGCCCGCACGGGCCGGTGCCGCTCGGAGGAAGCGCGCCGTCGCGGAGGGTCTGCTCTAGGAATCCGTAACCTCCGGAAACGTTCGCGCAGGAGAAGCCGTGCTGCGTTAGGATGCGGCAGGCAACGTAGCTCCGAAGGCCGCTTTGGCAGAACACGAGGAGGCGGCGGCCGCTGCTGGGAAGCTCATCAAGACGTTCGCGCAGCTCGTCGAGGGGGACGTGGAGCGCCCCTTCGACACTGCCGCGTGCGACCTCGTCGGCAGTGCGTGTGTCGAGGAGAACGGGACCAGCCTCGCTGCCGTGCTCACACGCCGCGAGTTCGAGCGCCTCGCTCCAGCCAACCTGTTCGACGCGCCCCTCGAGGATATTCTCGATGAGGTATCCCGCCATGTTTACCGGGTCCTTTGCCGAGGCGTAGGGAGGGGCATAGGCAAGGTCGAGCTCGGTGAGGTCGGTTGCGTCCATGCCCGCACGGATGGCGGTTGCAATAACATCGATGCGCTTATCGGACCCCGCGCCGCCCACGATCTGGGCGCCAAGGATGCGGCCGGTATTCTGCTCGAATACGACTTTCATGACCAGGCTCTCGGAACCGGGGTAGTAGGTGGCGTGGTTCGCCGGAGTGAGCACCACGGCATCGGCGGCAAGGCCCGCTGCCTGCGCCGCGCGCAGCGTGAGCCCGGTCGTGGCCACGGCGAGGTCGAACATCTTAAGGACCGAAGAGCCTTGCGAACCCTTGAAGGTGCGGTCGATGCTGCAGATGTTATCGGCCGCGATGCGCCCTTGCTTGTTGGCGGGGCCGGCGAGCGCGATGAGCGCGGGCTTTCCGGTGACGGCGTGTTTCACCTCGATGGCGTCGCCCACGGCGTAGATGTCCGGGTCGCTCGTTCGCAGGTGCTCATCCACCTTGATCGCACCTCGGAGCCCCAGTTCGAGCCCCGCTTCGCGCGCGAGCGCGCTCTCGGGTGCCACGCGACCGCCATGATCGCGAGGTCGGCGTCGAGCGGAGCGCCTTTGGCGAGTGCGGTGCGTATGCCCCCGTTCAAGGCGGAAAAGCCGGTCACGTTCGCATCGAGCAGCACGCGGATGCCATGCTTACGCAGGTTGTTGTGGAGAATCGCCGCCATATCCTGGTCGAGCGTGGGCATGAGGTGGCTTCCGCGCTGCACCACGGTGACGTCGAGCCCCCGTTCGCGCAGGTTTTCGGCCATCTCGAGCCCGATGAAGCCGCCGCCAACGATGGTTGCCGTCTGTGGGTGCTCGCGCTCCACAAAGTCATGGATGCGGAAGGTGTCCTCAACGGTGCGCAGGGTGAAGAGGCACTCGGAATCCGTGCCGGGCACGCCGGGGTCAACGGGGCGCGCACCGGGCGAGAGGATAAGCTTGTCGTAGCGTTCAGCATAGACGCTGCCGTCGTCCAGACGCGTATGCGCACGGTGCGGGCGCGCGATCGATCGATACCGCTTCCTGGTGCACCCGCACGTCGATGCGGAAGCGGTCCCAGAAGCTCTCGGGCGTTTGCAGGGTGAGCTTGGCCCGGTCGATGATGACGCCGCCGATGTAGTAGGGGAGCCCGCAGTTCGCGTAGCTTACGTATCCCGTGCGCTCGATGACGATGATCTCGGCTGCCTCGTTCAGCCGCCTCAGGCGCGCCGCGGCGGTGGCCCCGCCAGCCACGCCGCCGATGATAACTACCTTCATGCGTTGCCTCCCATCTCGATCGGCCCTCTCCAGCGGTTGATGCCGCCCATATCGGTAACGTTGGTGTACCCCTGCGCCGCGAGCGAGCGGCATGCCGAGGCACTTCGAGCGCCCGAAAGGCAGTACACGAAGAGTGAACGGTTGCGGTTGGGCACGTGGTACGGTGCCTCGCGGATGCGGTCAAGCGGCAGGTTCACCGCGCCCGGAAGATGGCCCTGGGCAAACTCCTCGGGCGATCGCACGTCGAGCACGGTTTTCTCCGCCACGGCATCCGCCTGCTGCATATGCTCGTTGATATTGGATCCGAACAGTGCGTTAAGGAACATCGCGGCTCCCCTCGTAGGATGCGTTCGTACAAGGGGAGCATAGGACGGGGCGGTCCCGCTTGTCAGTGACGATGTCACCAATGCATGAGACGGATGTGAGACAGTTGTGCCGGGTTAATCTGTCTCATGAGACAAAATGAGACAGATTGACCCGGCACAACTGTCTCACTTTTGGTTAGGGGAGCTATCGGCTCTCAATGGCTCCGATGTTTCTCAGCTCGATCGAGATGAGGCCGTTCGGCTCGTTCTTGAACGTGATGTACTCGGGGTTCTTTCCCATTTCAACGGGAAAAGAGATTTCGATGCCCGTGTCGGTGCGAATCTTCTGGTTGCGCACGGCGGCACGCTGCACCTGCGAACGCTCGACGGGAACGCGCTCGGGCAGGTGCTCTTCCTCAAGCGCTTCCTTCACGCGGTCGCGCAGCACGGGTTCGTCTTCAAAGGCCTCGTCCACGATATCCCAAGGTGGAAGCTCCTCGTCCTCCTCCACATGCTCGACCATCGCCGCTTTCGCATGGCGAGCGCCACGCTCGTGTTCGCGCCGTGTTCCTCGGCCACCTCGGCGACCACGCGCGTTACGGTGTCGATGATCTCTTTGGTGGACACGCCCGCCTCGCATTGGAGCAGGCCGTCGGGGATGAGCATGGTGTCTTGGCCTGCGATGCTGCGCTTCTTGTCCTGGTAGAGCACCTCAAGCGTGCTCGCGCGCACGAGCGCGTAAGACGAGATCTTCTGTGACGGGTTGGGTAGGATGGCGTAATGCCGGGCGATGTCGTTGCGCACGGAGCCATTTTGATCGGCCACCTCGTGCATGAATGCCATGCGGCTCGTCATGAGCAAGATGGCGAACCACCGGATGTCGTCTTCGAAATCCGCTACGAGAATGTCGGTGGATTCCGGTTTATCGGCGCGGGCGAGCTCGCCGCCAAGGAACTCGGCGATTTGCAGCGATAGGTCGATGAAGTCGCGTTCGCCGAAGAAGTAGCGCTTGAGCTCCGTGGCGAATGCGCTCTCTTCCGCAAAGGTGCCGCGGCGGTTGTCGTCGGCGGTACGGGCGCGGCGCAGGTGCTTGGCCACGAAATTGCGCGTCGAGCGCGTCTCGAGTTCAAGCTCTTGCTGGGAAAACACGTTGACTGCAGAGTCGAGGTCGATGACGTGCAAGATCGCGTGGTTGATTTTGAACATGGACGAGGCCTTCCGATGGTGATGGTCTGCGCGGGCGTAAGCGGGCCGCGCAAAGAGCCTCTATTGTCGCATGAATCCACGCGGCGGGAAGGTTCGAGCCTCGAACTTGCGCGAGAACGGGAAAAGGTGCGGAAGAGGCCGGCGGCGCATTCCAGCCTGGCTGGAGCGCAGTCGGCCTCTCCCGCGCTTGATCGCTTTTGTTTGCTCGTCTTAGAGCTGACGCAGCCCCTCCTCGAGGCCGGTTTTGCTGTCGGTCTTGTCGTCGCGTTGCTTGATGACGCGCGCGGGAACGCCGGCCACTACAGCGCCGGCTGGAACGTCCTCAACGACCACGGCGCGGCGGCAACCACGGCGCGCTCGGCTACGCGGACGCCTCGAGCACCACGGCGTTCGCACCGATCATCACGTTGTCTTCGATAATGACGGGCGTAGCGCTTGCGGGTTCAACAACGCCGGCGAGCACGGTCCCGGCGCGATATGGCAGTTCTTTCCTACCGTGGCGCGCCGCCCAGGACGGCGCCCATATCGATCATGGTGCCCTCGCCGATGACGGCGCCGATGTTCACGATCGCGCCCATCATGATGACTGCGTTGTCGCCGATGGACACGCGGTCGCGGATGATCGCGCCGGGCTCGATGCGCGCGTTCACGCCCTTGAGGTCCAAAAGCGGAACGGCGGAGTTGCGGCAGTCGTTCTCGATGTCGAAGTGCTCGATCGCGTCGGCGTTAGCTTCCAGCAGGGCAGAGACTTCGGACCAATCGCCAAAGACCATGCGCCCTTCCGGAGAACCGTATACGCGAAACGATCCCCACTCAATCGTCGCTCCCGGCTTTTCCCGAATGTATACCTTCACCGGCGTCTTCTTAGGAGCGAAGCGATGAAGTCGATGATTTCCTGAGCATTCATGTTGGTGCCGTTATCAGCCATCAATAACCCTTTCTATGACAAATTCTATCAGCGAGCGCGGCGCAGAAGCCCATGCTTGCATAGACAATAGCGTCTGCGCTAGACGATTGGGCGGCCGTTGCGCAGAGGCGGCGCGAAGGTTTATCGCGAGTTCCGCAGCCGGCGCGAGCGCCGGCGAGGACTGCTCGAGCAGGAACCTTCCGTGCCGCCCCGTTCCGTTACCCTTACCCGAACATCACCTCGTCGAAGGTAAAGAACCCCTTGTCGCGAACGACGAGCTTCTGCGCTGCCGCGAGCGCCCCGTTCACGAAGATCTCCCTGCTTTCGGCGCGATGCGTAAGCGAAACCTCCTCGCTCGGTCCGAAGAACGATACCGTGTGCACGCCCGCTACCGTGCCGCCGCGCAGGGCGTGGATGCCTACTTCCTGCGTATCGCGCGCGCCGCAGAGGCCCTCGCGTCCGTACACGGGCTTCACGCTGCCGGCGCCAACTCAGCCTTTGCTGCACGCACCTCGTCAAACAGCATCGTTGCCGTGCCGCTTGGCGCATCGGCCTTCTGGTTGTGGTGCGTCTCCACAATCTCGATGTCGAAACCAGGGAGTTCGCGCGTCGCCTGGCTACAAGGTGCCTGAGCGCCGCGATGCCGATGGAGTAGTTGCCCGACCACACGACGGGGGCGGTGCTGCCCAGTTCGCGCAAGACCGCGAGCTGCTCATCCGAATAGCCCGTGGTCCCGCTTACCAGGCGCGCCGGTCCTGCGCACGTAGCCGGCGACAGCGTCGAGTGCGGCCACGTTCGAGAAATCGATGATGATCTCCGCAGCAGGGGCTGTCTCAAGCTCTTCACCTCAAAGCCGACCTGCGCCACCACCTCGAACAGCGGCTCGCCCGCGCCGTCGCGCATTTCGCGGGCGGTGCGGTCGATGAGGGTTCCCATGCGACCCGTGCCGCAGATAACGATGCTAAGCAAGAAGACCAGCCTCCTTCATAGTCTGGGTAAGCCCGCTGCGCGCACCCTCCGACATCGGGCAGAGCGGCAGGCGGTAGTTCGCCTCGATGAGCCCCATCTGGCGAGCGCCTCCTTGACGGGGATGGGGTTGACCTCGCTGAAGAGTGCGTGCACGAGCGATTGCCCGGCAATTTGAATCTCGCGTGCGCGCTGGGTGTCGCCGTCCAGGTAGGCGCGGCACATTTCATGCACGAGCGCGGGCTGCACATTCGCCCAGACCGAGATGACGCCGCTCGCGCCGAGCGACATGAGCGGTACCGCGATGCCGTCCTCGCCCGAGAACATGCGGAACTCGGGCCCAATGAGATGCGCGATACTCGCGGCAAATGCGACGTTTGCGCTCGCTTCTTTCACGCCCATGATGTTGGGGGTGCTGGGCAAGCCGCTCCATGTTCGCGGCCGAGATGGAGCATCCGCAGCGCCCGGGGATGTTGTAGAGGATGCAGGGGATGTCGACTCCGTCTGCGACGGTCGCGAGGTGGCGATAGATGCCCTCTTCGTTCGCCTTGTTGTAGTACGGAGTGATGATAAGCAGTCCATCCACGCCGATCTTCTGGTAGGCGAGGCTCTTTTCCAGCATGGTCTCGGTGCTGTTGGAGCCCGAGCCTGCGATGACCGGCACGCGGCCGCCAACGTGCTCGACCACGAAGCGGCAAACCTCGTTGTCCTCCTCATGCGACATCGTGGAGCTCTCGCCGGTGGTGCCGAGCGTGAGGATGCCGTCGGTGCCGTTTTCGATCTGGAATTCGATGAGGCGGTCGAGCGCTTCGAAGTCGACGCTTCCGTCGTCGTTGAATGGCGTTACGAGCGCGACGATCGACCCTTCAAGATGCTGCATGTCCATCGTTGCTCCTTCCTGTTGAATGAGACAGTTGTGCCGGGTTAATCTGTCTCATGCATGGTGACGTGCTCGAGCATGAGACAGTTGTGCCGGGTTAATCTGTCTCATCTCTCTCGTGTATGGCGACGCGCTCAAGCAGAGCGCGCCCTTGGGGCAGCACGTCGAGCGTGGCGAAGTAATCGGCTGGGGTTTCTGCCCGGCGGATAAGCTCCGTCGACCCATCGGTGCGGAGCAGCACCTCTGCCGAGCGAAGCCGACCGTTGTAGTTGTAGCCCATCGAGTGCCCGTGTGCGCCGGTGTCGTGGATGATGAGCAGGTCGCCGATTTCGATCTTAGGGAGCTTGCGGTCGATGGCGAACTTGTCGTTGTTCTCGCAGAGCCCTCCCGTGACGTCGTAGGTGCGCGTGGCCGCCTCCTGCGATTTGTCCGGGCCGTCTGCCTGCCCCATCACGGTGATGTGATGGTATGCGCCGTACATCGCAGGACGCATGAGGTCGGCCGCGCACGCGTCGACGCCGATGTAGTCCTTGTAGATGCGCTTCTCGTGGATGGCGCGCGTGACCAGACAGCCATACGGCCCCAGCATGAAGCGGCCCATCTCGGTGTAGATGCGACGTCCCCCATGCCCGCCGGCACGAGAATCTCCTCGAAGGCGCGTCGCACGCCCTCGCCGATGGTGCGGATGTCGTTGGCGGGCTCATCGGGCCGGTAGGGGATGCCCACGCCGCCGGAGAGGTTCACGAACAACGTGCGCTCCCGTCTCGCGCTGCAGGCGCACGGCAAGCTCGAAGAGAATGCGCGCGAGCGCGGGGTAGTAGTCGTTCGTGACGGTGTTCGAGGCGAGGAAGGCGTGGATGCCGAAGGTCTTGGCACCGCGTTCGCGAAGCATCCGAAATGCTTCGAAAAGCTGTTCCTCGGTCATGCCGTATTTCGAATCTCCCGGGTTGTCCATGATGTCGTTGGCAAGACGGAAGAGTCCGCCGGGGTTGAATCGGCAGCTCACGGTTTCGGGAATGGGGCCCGCGACTCGTTCAAAAAACGGGATATGGCTTATGTCGTCAAAGTTCACGATGGCGCCGAGCTCGCGTGCAAGGCGAAAATCCGCAGCGGGCGTGTCGTTCGACGAGAACATGATTTCCGGGCCGGGCACATTGAGGGCGCGGGCGATCATGAGCTCCGTCGAGCTCGAGCAGTCGCATCCACAGCCGTATTCTCGTAGGATCGAGATGAGCGCGGGGTTGGGATTGGCCTTGACGGCAAAATACTCGCGGAAGCCGGGGTTCCAGGAAAAGGCTTCGCGCACGGCTTCCATGTTGGCGCGATTCCCGCCTCGTCGTAGAGGTGGAATGGGGTAGGGTAGCGGCCGGCGATGTCGACCAGCTGGTCCTTCGTGACAAACGTTCGCTTCATGGCAAACTCCTTGGCTGATAGCGCTCCTGCATGCTTGCAGACAGTCTTGCGAGTGTTCCCCGCAAGCCCACACGGCGCCCGCGCCGGTTGCCGTGTTCGGCGGGTCCGCCTTGCTGCGGGGTCGCTGCCTGCCGGCTCGCCCGCGCTCAATCTCGCCCGCGCCTCTATCAAGTGCGTCAACTGTACCATAGGCCTGCGCGAAGCCGGCCCGTTTCGCTTGTTTTGCCGTTAGGTTTCCGGTTGGTTACACGTGGTGCGCTACGTGGCCACAGGCGAGCCACCGCCTCGCGCGCGTTTACAAGACGCTACAATGTCGTGGTCGTTATGTAGGGAGTGATCGCCATGCCGCACGCGTGCCCGCCTTTCAACGCCTCCGCCACCGATGGCGAGGGCCTCTTCAGCTCCGTCGAGGGCCAGGAGCTCCTCGTCGAGCTCACGCGCTACCGCCGCGACCTTCATCGCATTCCCGAACTTGACGATTACCTGCCTCGGACCATCGCCTACGTGCGCAGCGTGCTCAGCGGGCTTTCGTGCGATGTCCTCGAGCCGTGCAAGGGGGCGGTTTGCGCGTTTTTCGACCTCGGTCGCTCCGAGACGGTGGCGATCCGGGCGGATATGGATGCGCTTCCCATCGACGAGGCGAGCGGAGCGGCATTCTCGAGCGAGCACCCCGGTCGCATGCATGCTTGCGGCACGATGGCCACATGGCCATGGCGCTTGCGGCGGCCACGTGGGTCGATCGCGTGGCGCGGGGCGCAGACAGCACCAGTAAGGCCGAACCGTTTCCCCGAAACGTTCTCTTCGTGTTCCAGCCGGCGGAGGAGACCACGGGCGGAGCGAAGCGCGTGTGCGAGAGCGGCGTTTTCGAGCGCTATCGCGTTACGCGCATCTTTGGCATGCACCTCTGGCCCGATTTGCCCGCGGGCAGCCTCGCGTCGCGGCCTGGCCCGCTGCTCGCGCGCTCGAGTGAGACGACCATCACGTTCCACGGCGTGTCGAGCCATATCGCGAAGTGGAGGGATGGCCGGGACGCCCTGGGGGCCGCGGCGCGATTCGTGGTGGGATCGAAGTGGCTTTCTCGAAAACTGGAGCAGGACGAGCCGTTTCTGCTGCGCTTTGGCCATATGACGGCAGGTACGGTGCGCAACGCCGTTGCCGGGCAGGCGCGCGTGGAGGCAGCCTCCGGGTGTTCTCGGACGATATGTTCGCCCGCGCGCAGGACGAGGTCCGTGCGTTGGCGCAAGCTGCTGCCGATGAAGAGGGGTGCACCTTCGACCTTCACTTTTCGGAGGGGTATCCGCCCGTGGTGAACGACGGGACGCTTTTCGGGGAGGCTGCGCAGGCGCTACCGGAGCTCGAGCGCGTGCCCGAGCCGCTCCTCATAGCCGAAGATTTCGCGTTTTATCAGCGCTCCCTGCCGGGTGTGTTCTTCCTGCTGGGAACGGGAACGGGTATCCCGCTCCATGCCGATACCTTCAATTTCGACGAGCGCGTGCTGCTGCGCGGCGTCTGGGCGTACCGGCAGCTTCTCCTCAGCGTGTAGCGAGGTTAGCCGGTTTCCCAACTCTTGGGGGCTTGTTCTCGAGCTCAGCCGAATATGTTGCGTTGAACCGGCGTCGTCTCGATGGGGCTTAGGCTAGGGATATGTGGAACGAAAAACCGAGTATACCTGCGGCGAACGGGGATGAACCGCACCCCGTTTCTTGGACAAGGAAACCTTGATCCGGGAGACGGGAGCATGCATGGCGATCGACCTGCGGCTGAGATACGACCGCGCCACCAAGGAGCGGGCGGCGGCGATGTTCGCCGAGGGGCTCCGCCCCGCCGCCGTCG
>ENA-OQEN01000782-OQEN01000782.1-human-gut-metagenome-genome-assembly--contig:-NODE-782-length-13127-cov-2.436615_pt1 | contig 13127 bp, 19 predicted proteins | sample MGYA00242791_ERZ504627 | MGnify/ENA primary metagenome ERZ504627 (study PRJEB26092, sample SAMD00036316) | human gut metagenome | host: Homo sapiens | study: EMG produced TPA metagenomics assembly of... | reverse complement strand
ATGGAACAAATCTATCGAGCACTTGAACATCAGCCCAACCATCAGGAGGAGTATCTATTATCTGTGCAGCAGATATAAACAACCATTCATCTTCTGGCATTCTTGCGAAACTAAATACCCATTGTCCTGGATGAAAATTCCTTTGCTTTCCATACCATCCCCAATATGAACAGTCCTTGCAAGTACCGTTCACTTTTTCTTCTTCAGAATGTTTTAACCATATATCAAGAAATGCTTGTCCTGCACTTCCTACTTTCATATTAAATTCTATTTTACTATTGCCAATTTCTTTTTGCGACAAATGAAGAATATCATTTAATAACAAATCCATATAAACTACTTCCTTTAATATTATTTGCTTACCACTTTTATAAGCACTTTTGCTACCTTAGGTCCATATTTTTTTAAGCCTATCCCAATACAAGCAAGAGCCCCAATTCCAATTATACTATTACCTTTTTTTTGATGTTTTGGACATAATCCTGTTTTGTTGTTTGGGTCTGTAATGATTCTTCCACATACCATACAAGTCTTTTCTTTATTACTCATAATTAGCATCCTCCACTGTCATAACGTATATTTCTTGATGTTTCGTTTTATCCATACCAATTGATAATGCATTCATACTTCTTTAAGAGCTGGCACCATTCTTTAGAGAAATAATGCCAGCAATTCAAATTATCCTTAGTATATGGAAAATAATCATGCATTAAATTCACACACGTTAACCCTTTACGTGTCACTGGTTTTGTCAAAAATCATAAATAACATGTTGATAGGATTTTAGTACTTCATTTGCTACATTTGAATCTCCCAAGTACTCTAAAATTTGCATTCTAACTCCAACATACTTTGTTGCTATTTGAAGGTCACTAGTAAGAAAACTCATATAAGTATTCAACTGATTTCCAAACTGTAGAAATGGTATATCAGTTCTTTTTGTAAATGAACGTGTTGTAGTTTCAATATCGGCATAAACAGCATTTAAAGCAGTCTGATTTTATCATCTGCTGCTTTCAATGCAGCTATTTTTTCTTCTTCTGTTTGTTTATACTCTGCCTCCAGAACAAGTGATCTGGCATCTAAAAAAGGAACAATTATATCTCGATCTCTATCCTTTTCAAGCTGATAGGTTTGAAACTCTTGAATATCAGCCAATTTCGCATATATTTGACGCATTTGTATTTGATTTCCAATGCTACGCACTGTTTCAATATTTCCTGGATTAGTTATTACTTTTTTCAATGTAATATCTTTTACTCGCACCTGTTCTTCATCAAGGATAACTGCACGAAGATTACCATCAACCTGTTTTGATTCACCAATAGTGTAAATTCCTTTTTTTAACTTGTCTTTAATATCGACAGGAAGACTATCAAAATCAGGCAGTAAGTTACATTCCCCTTTAATATAACACTTGCTTGATGTATTTCATCGTTTATTATTCCTAGACTGGCAGCCGGAATATTCTCAAGCACTTCAAAATTAGATTGTTTTCTAATTGTTGATGCCATTTGCTGAACATAACCATCAAAGAAATCACTCATTAATGTTATATCACGGCCATATTTATCGGCTTCCGTTTTGAATATTACGAGAGGTTTTTTTTCGGTTTCAACAATTTCTATCTCTTCAATTGTTTTATCAGTATTCGAATTCACTATAATCACCTCATTTATTTTCCATTTAATTATATCATAGTGGTAAATAGAAGGATGAGTTTTCTAAAAGAAATCACCACACATTTTACTTATTGATGCTCTATTCGTCGTACTTAATTATTAAACTAAAACACTTATGTGAGCACTACTTCCCATCATATGCTTTTAACTTTGTGGTTTCTTATCATATAAATAAAGATCTGAATATCTACATATCTTGTCATTTCTTTAAAAATTGGTTAGTTCTTTAATGCTGTGAATTTGAAAATAAAGATTTTGGAGTTCCTTCCTCTATAATTCTTCCATCAACCCTAGATGCAATTCCATCTGCAATATCTATCGCAAAATCTTAAAGATTATATTATATAAGCAAAAACGTATCTATTATACCTAAATAGTTTGACAATTATTACTAAATTTAAACAGATATTTTATTACTATACTATTAAATCTATCACTATTAAAGCAACAAAAATTTAAATAGCATTAATATATACAATATATTCCTGTTATGAAATAATAATATCATTTTAGAATTGTAAAAAAGGAATTCTAAGTTTTCAGTGAACTGAAACTCGAAATTCCTTTTTTTAATTATCATTTCTTTTTCAACAATACAATTGATTCAATATGCTGAGTAAATGGAAACATATCATAAGGATATACATCCTTGAAATCATATCCTAGTTTTCTAAATAACTTTAAATCTCTTACCTGTGTATGAGGATCACAAGAAACATAAACTATTTCCTGTGGCTTTAAAGAAACAGCTGCTTTAATAAACGTTTCAGTAGAACCACTTCTTGGTGGATCCATAATAATCACATCGACATCTACTTTCTGCTCTGCGGCTTCTACCATGAATTCAGTCGCATCCCCCTGAATAAACTTGATATTTTCAACCTTATTAAAAGTTTTATTCAGTTTTGCATCCTTCACGGCATCCTTATTAAGTTCTACCCCAATAACCTGTTTCGCATTCTTGCTCGCAATAAGACCTATTGTCCCAATACCACAATATGTATCCATGATTTTAGGATCTTTGACTGTAATAAGAGATAAAGCTTTACTATATAATGCTTCACATTGGTCATGGTTGATCTGATAGAAAGAACGTGGAGAAATCTTAAAAGTCATTCCACATAGTTCATCTACAATAAACCCTTTCCCAAAAAGAACCTTTTCCTGTTCACCTAATACAATACTTGTCTGTCTCTTATTTGTATTTAAGACAATACTCTTAATAGAAGGAAAATCTTTTACAAGCTGATTACAGAAGTTCTTAGAACCTTTAAAGATAGCTTCATTAGATACAATGACAACTAATGTCTGATTTGTCTTGACTGCACGTCTAATAAGAATATGTCTGATTTCCCCTCTTCTTCTTTGTGGATCATAGATAGAAACTCTATACTTTCTAAATAGTACAGCTATTTTACTAATTATTGCATCTGTTTCCTGATCATGAATGAGACAAGATTTATAAGGAATAATACGATGAGAATTCTCTTCATATAAACCATAGTTATATGTCTTATCAAAGGCAACGATAGTCTTATTACGATAGTAATAAGGATCTTCCATACCAGAGACGGGGTGTACATTAACCTTTAAATCCTTAAATATCTTCTTACATTCTTCATTCTTATATTCCAAAGACTTAACATATCCTTGATTAATAAACTGACAGCTTCCACATTTTTTCGCTATATCACATTTCATTATAATTCTCCTAGCCAATTCTTTAAAAAGTCATGGACTTCATAAAGTGTCTTGATTTCTAATCTTTCCTGTGGTGTATGAATATCAATACAGTTTGGTCCCATAGTCACAATATCCATATCTGGAAATATTCGACTCATATAACCTGTTTCTAATCCACCATGAGTCGGTACTTCTTTGAGTTCTTTATCATATGATTTTATAAGCTTCCTTGTAAGACTTACGTAACTGAGAATCAGGATCATAGCTCCAACCATAATATTCATCTGATGGTGTCACACTTAAGCCAAATAAAGAAGCCAAAGTTTCTACTTCATTTACAAGTAGTTTAAGATTGATTTCATTCTCACTACGTAATAATAGAATAAGCTCTACAGCCTTTTCTGTTGTTTCCACAATTCCTAAATTCAAAGAAAGAACTGGGAAATGATTGAAGTAATAAGAATACTTTTCTACACCATATGGACATAACGCAAGGAAATGAATAAGTGCATCACTATCTAAGATTACATGACCACTCTGCTCTTCTTCTAATGTATAATCTAAAGGTTCTAATGGATAAAGAGCCTTCTGTTCTTCCATTCTTTCATGAATAAAAGCCTTCAATTCTTCTTTATTGCTTGCAGACTGGAAAGTAAATAAACCTTCTCTACAGATTGCATTGGCCTTCTGTCCTGCATTAAGTGAAGAGAAACGGATATCAAAGCCATTATCTAAACATGCTTTTAGTACAAGTCCGGCAATCTTAATCGCATTCCCTCTACCTTCTTTAATCGCATCACCAGAATGACCACCTAATAATCCTTTTACATAGAACTTATATCCCTGATCATGAGATTCTACAAATGTCGCATTCTTTCTAATAGTTAACTGAACGCCACCTGCAGAAGAAACATTTGTTTCTCCTACTACATCACCATCTAAAGAAATCATCTTGCGAGCATGAATCCAATCTTTATCTACATGCGTAATACCATCCATAGTTGTTTCTTCCTGAACAGTAAATAAGCATTCTAAACGAGGATGTTTAAAGCTATTATCACTTAATAATGCGAGCATGATAGCCACTGCCACACCATCATCTGCCCCTAAGTTGTTTTTGTTGCATGTAAATAACCATCTTCTTCATAGATTTCTAAAGGATCAGTGAGGAAGTCGTGGTTACTATCTACATCTTTTTCAGCCACCATATCCATATGACCCTGTAGTAAAATAGGTGCATGATCTGCGTAGCCACGCGCTGCTTCCTTATAAATAATAATGTCCCCTATTTCATTTCTTGCATAATCAAGTTCATGAGTCTGCGCAAATTCTTCTATATAATTGCCTAGTAATTCTTCATGTCCTGAAGGATGAGGAATACTACAAATAGTTTTAAAATAGTCTAATACATCTTTTGTCATAGTGAACTCCTTTATTTTGTAATAATATCTGTAATACCTGGATTCATAGATAATTCTATTCTTTGTACGTGAGGATGACTGCGATATCTTTTTCTCACCATCTGACCTAAAGTCTGTCCTTGATTATATCCATGGATGATTCTTAAAGTCAATGCATCAGGTTTCTTTAAAGCTGCATCTATCATCTTACATGCTTCCTGCTGAGTATAGCCATGTATATCTATTTCTTTGATATATTTCATATACTACTCCTTGTGATGTCTTTTAAATGATTGATTTCTTCTTGTGTAAGTGTTCGATATGTACCACTTTCTAAATCACCTAACGAGATATCTCCATACATAATGCGATGAAGTGATGTAATCTTATTATTAAGAGAAAGGAACATCTTCTTTATTTCATGATAACGTCCTTCTTCTAAAGTGATGATACCTTCATATTCACTTGTCATTTCTACTATTGCAGGTAAACATTTTACATCTCCATCAATAGTTATACCTTCTTTAAAAGGTGTAATATCCTTTAAAGGATTTAAACAAGTAAATGCATAAGTTCTAGGTATATGAAATTCAGGAAGAGTGAGTCTTTTTCTTAATTTCAAATCATTCGTCAAAATGACTAGACCCGTTGTATCACGGTCTAATCTTCCTACGTAATGAAGGTTATCATCTGGAAGTAAAGTGATAAGACAGGGATCATAAGGATCCTTATTGGCACATACATAGCCTGATGGTTTATGAATGATATAGTATTTCAAGGGATGAGGATCAAGAATCTTAGAATCATAAATCACTGTTTCATCCGTTATATCTATATCTTCACCAACTATTTCATTGTTGACTTGTATCAGTCCCTTTTTAATGGCCTTCCTTGCCTGTTTCTTACTTCCACATTTATTTAATACAAATATGTCTATCAGTCTCATTAATGAGTATTCCTTCCACGAGAACAGTCATTCGAACGATTATCAGTACTATTGACTACAATCACCTTGACTTTATCTCCTCTCTTATATGAAGGATCTTTTTTCTAGAATATCGCGTAAAGCAGTTAATCTCTTATTGCCATCTACACATAAATAGCCACAACCTGTTTCTTTGACCTTAATAGGAAAAGAAAAGCCTATTCTAATAATAGAATGATAGAGATGATCTGTATATTCTGATGGAATAAAGTGAATATCACTTAATGGTAGTTCTTTAATACGCATAAAATATGCCTCCTTTTTTAACATTATAAACAAAATAAAACATAATACAAAATTATTTCTAAAGATTATTACAACTATGATATAATATTCCAAAAGGGGCGTGAATATAATGGGCTTGTTACTTAGTAGAATATTGACTTATTTAAATGGTGCGATGCAGAATGATTACTATTATAAAATATGCAATTTCATTATCTTTAACTATCTAGATATATTTGAGATGTCTGAAGAAGAATTTTTAAATAAAGGTGCTTTTAGAAAAGAAGAACTTTATAGTTTCTTATTATCATTTGGATTCTCTACTTATGAGGATTTCCGCTTTAAATTAGAAGCTGATCATCAGTTACGTTTGAATCAGATTCGTGTCAGATTATTTGGAGAAACTCCTCAGAAATCTTAGCGAAGATGGACAAGGCAATGGATGAAGAAGTACTTGCGGACACAATTACTTCTATATGTGAACATTTCTATAAAGCAAAACGTATTATTATCTTTGGTGGTTTATATCCTTGTTCTATTGCTGTAGAGTTACAGACAGATATGATTTCTTTTGGACGTCCATTTATCCATTATCATAAGTATGATCCTATTCAATTTAATGAGGATGATGTTGTCATCTTTGTGAGTGCTACAGGACGTAGTCTAGAAGAAATGAAAAAATATGATAATTGCAGCTTTGAAAAGGCATATTCATTACTCATCACGCAGAACCGTAAATATACACAGTCATGTTTTAATGGAAATACAACAGTAATCTATGTACCAGGTAAGTTTGATTCAATTGATTTCAACTACCAGATCATGTCAATCTGTGACTTAATCAGATTACGTTATTTCCAACAATACTACCTCTAAGCAGACTTCAGTCTGCTTTTTTCATGCATTATAAAAGACAAGGATGATCCTTGTCTAGTGAAGAAGAACGCGGTCATTCGCTTCTCCTGTTTTAGTAAATTTTCTTACAAGTTCTTCGACAGTCATTTTCTTTTTAGTTTCTTCATCAATATCCGCAATGATTTTTCCATCCTTCATCATCAGGATTCTATTACCATATTTAAGAGCATCTTCCATATCATGGGTGATCATCATAGTGGTAATATGATGTTCTTTCGCAATTCTTTCAGATAATTTCATCACCTTGATAGATGTTGCGGGATCAAGTGCAGCAGTATGTTCATCCAATAAAAGTAATTGTGGTTTAACTAAAGTTGCCATTAATAGTGTGAGGGCTTGTCTTTGTCCTCCAGATAAAGTACCTACCTTAGTTGTTAAACGGTCTTCTAAACCAATATCTAAGTCCTTTAATGCATTTACAAAGACATCATGATGTTTATGAGTAAATGGTGTAAGTGAGAAATGTTTTCCTCTTTGATAAGCTAAAGATAAGTTTTCTTCAATTGTCATTGAAGGGGCTGTTCCTCTTAAAGGATCCTGGAATAAACGACCAATGGTACGGCTTCTGACATATTCCTTTTCATGCGTGATATCTTTATCATCTAATACAATAGTTCCTTCTTTTACTTCTACTGCACCAGAAATCGCACCAAACAATGTAGACTTCCCTGCACCGTTAGACCCTATAATAGTCACAAAATCTCCTGGTTCAAGATGAAGAGATAAGTGATCAATGGCTTTCTTTTCATTGACAGTCCCTTCATTAAATACAACTGTTAAATCTTTTATATTAAGCATGTCTCTTAAACCTCCTCTTGAGTGTTGCAGAAGAAATCGCAATCACAACAATAAATGCTGATAGGATCTTTAAGTCTCCTGAAGGAAGACCTAAGTATAAGGCAATTGTTAAGGCAAAACGATAGAAGATAGCCCCTACAATCGTACCAACTAGACATACTGCCACTTTATCACTCTTAATAAATGTCAACCCAATAATAATAGAAGCAAGTCCGATAACCATCATACCAATACCACTAGTGATATCAGCATAGCCCTGCTGCTGTGTAAATAAAGCGCCACTTAAAGCAACTAGTCCATTAGCAAGACCTAAACCAATAATTTTCATCTTATCTGTATCAATAGAGCTCGCACGTACCATTGCTTCATTATCACCACAGGCTCTAAGTGCAAGACCCATCTGTGTCTTTAAGAAATAATTCAATAATATAGTAATCACTATCACAATCACACCAATAATCAATAATTTATCATAAGGTTCAAACTGAGTTGTACTGCTGAAGATTGTCTTATGATTAAATAATGAGATATTTGGTGTCTGATGCATAATACGTAGATTCACTGAGTATAAAGCAGTCTGTGTAAGGATCCCGGCTAGGATTTCATTAATATTGAGCTTAGTAATGAGTAAACCTGTCACCATCCCTGCAATCGCACCTGCTACAAATCCAAGTACCATACCAAGTACTGGGTAGCCTGCCACTGCTACCATAGCACTCACTGCACATCCTGTTGTAAAACTTCCATCCACTGTCAAGTCTGGAATATTCAAAACTTTGAAACTAATATATAAGCCTAGAGATAAGACGGCAAATATGCCGCCTAACTCTAGGGCTCCAAGAATAACTGTACTATTCATAAAAACTCCTTAGATTTCTGTATATTTAATATCGCTTGTAATGCTTTCTGGTAACTTAATACCTAATTTATCTTTTGTAGTTGTATTGACATAGATTTTTAAGTTTGTCTTAAATACCTTCACTGGGATATTTTCTACTTTATTACCCTTTAATACTTTATCAACGATTTTAGCCGTTTCTTTACCAAGTTCTTTATAATCGATACCAACACTTAAGAAACCACCATCTTTAACCATTGAATCGGCACCTACATATAAAGGCTTGTTTGCTTTCTTACATGCATCACTGACTACATTCATCGCACTTGCAACTGTATTATCATTTGGTGCAAAAATAGCATCACATTTACTATTTAATACATTGACAGCACTCTGTGCTTCATTGACTGATGCAATTGTTGCTTCTTCTACCTTGATATTCTTCTTAGCGCAATAAGCTTTTGCCTTTTTAATATTAGTCACTGAATTGGATTCACCTTTATTATAAAGCATACCAATTGTTTTTGTATTTGGATTGATTTCTAATGCCTTATCAATAATCTGATCAACCTGTACCTCATCACTTGTACCAGTAATATTCTTATCTGGTTTAGTTAATGAGCTCGTTAACTGTGCACCTACTGGATCAGTCACTGCACTAAATACAACTGGAGTCTTAGTAGCAAGTTTAGCAACGGCCTGTGCTGCAGGAGTCGCAATTGCCATGACACAATCAAAATTCTTTCCGGCAAAATCATTGGCGATACTTGCACAAGTATTTGTGTCACCCTGACCATTCTTGAATGTATATTCGATATTCTTATCATCATATCCAAGAGTCTTCATTTCTTTATCGAATGAATCCTTGATCTCATTTAATGAAGTATGATCCATGAACTGGATAATACCTACTTTCTTCTTACTACTAGTAGAAGTTCCACATCCTGCTAAAAGTGAAATTGTTAATGCTGAAGTTAATACTGTTCCTAATAATTTGTTCATTGTTCTTCCTCTTCGTTTTCATAATTTTTTGTTTTCTCTGATTCAATTCATACAACGACGCCATCGCTTCATATGAGTTCCTCCCAACTTGTTAGCAGGTAATAAAAAAACACCTGTCCCAAAAGACAGATGTTACTCTTTAAGCCACCTTTTGATTCATAAATGCTAACACATTTTTGCATTATAACGTTTGCATTACGTCTCAGGATACTCGTTGCCTTTCCCCCTCGCCCTCACAGGTCCATTTATCATTGTGGTACTACCAGGTTTCCAGCATCCCCAGCTCTCTATCAGCCTATACAAAGTTTTATCTCCCGCTCTTAGGTTTATCTGCATGTTACATCACAGCACGATCAATGTCAACACATTTATTTATAATTTTGTATATTTTCGAATATTACTTAATATATTTGTGTATATAATAAATATCCTGTTCATTTAAACTGGATATTCCTATCTCTTTTTTTATCGTATCCTTTTTACCGGGTCCATTTTATTACTATTAATAGCCTTTTGTTCTATTAACAAGGTTTTCTAATGGTTCCTGGTTCTTTAGGTGATTGAGGTTTCTAATAACTAATTGTGTATAGTAATCCTGTACACTCTTCCAATGGTACCCACCAGAACAATGTGGTGTAATCATGACTCTAGGATTTTTCCATAATGGTGAATCAGCTGGTAATGGTTCTTCTTCAAAAACATCAAGTAATGCCCCACCAATAGACTTATTGTCTAATGCATCAATTAAAGCATATGTATCAATCACACTACCTCTACCTACATTACATACAACAGCGTCTTCCTTCATTAATGCAAATTCATCATGACTTAACATATGGAATGTTGCATTGGTTGCTGGTAAAGAAGTAATAATATAATCCATCTTTGGTAATACATCATGTAATTCTTTAGAAGTAATGATTTCATCACAATTCGGATGTTCCTTATAAGAATTTCTTAGTCCTGTTACATTGGCACCAAGTACCTTTAATACTTTCGCAAATTCAGTACCGATATCTCCTACTCCAAGTAGTAAAACATTTGAGCCATAAATTTCTCTACCAGTAAATAATGGTGTCCATCTTGCTTCTTTCTGTCGATCATAATAGAAACGTAGATTCTTATTAAAGCTTAAGAGCATTCCCATCATATGTTCGCAGATGGCATGACCATAGCTTCCACTTGCATTTGTAAGAAGTGTTTGTCTATTTAAGATGTTAGGTAAAAGAAATTGATCATTTCCTGCACTATTTAATAATAATGCCTTAAGTGTAGGTCTATTCAAGTTAAATTGTCTTGGTGGATTACCTACAATGACATCGGCTTCATCGATCATCTCCTGTGTTAAATCTTCTTTATTTACCTTTAAAAGATTCATATCAGGACAAGACTTCTTAATAAGTTCAATATTTGAATCATCTAAAGCTGGAATAAGTAATACCTTCAACATATTTAGTCCCCCTAAGTTCTTTTGATAAACTTAGTATGACACTTTGGACAGCTGATTTCAATCTTTCCGCGTCCTTTTGGTACACGAACAACCTGTTTACATGTTGGACATTTATAATATTTATGTGTTTTATCTTTTCTTTTTCTCTTAAAGAATCTACCTTTTTTGTAATAGGTGCGATAAGCTGTACATATTTCTGGTTTTCTGCATAACGTTTATAGATATTCTTAGAAAACATTCTGAAATAAATATAAATCATCAAAAATAAGCTTATAATCATTAATGGTTTTGAACCAGTAAATAACTCTATAATAACTAAAATAAACAATAAATACATGAGATGACTGTTGAGCTTATCTGCCCCACCATATCTTCCCTGCATGAATCTTATAAATTTTTCTTTCATAAAATACCTCCATGTCATTAATATAGTATTTAATTATAAACTCCATATTAACAAAAAAGGACAGAAACTGTCCTTTTTGTCCATTATCTACTTTTGTTGATGAGTTCTTTCGCAATCTTTAATGCAGTATTTGATGGAATCGCAAAGCCTAGACCTTCACTATTTGTATCGGATGATTTCGCATTCACAATACCAATGAGATCACCATTTCCATTAAATAATCCTCCACCAGAATTACCTGGAGAAACAGCTGCATCTGTCTGAATAACAAAAATAGAGATAGTCTTAGAAGAGCTATAAAGCTGACCAAAACGACCATAATCACTAGATGAAGATGAGTCATCGTTGTCTAGCTGCACTGTAATCTTACGATTTAAGGCTGATACGATACCTGAAGTAATAGAATCACTGAATGTACCTTCTGGGTTACCTACTGCATATGTAGATTGACCCTGTACTAATTTATCACTATTCGCAAATGTTGCTGGTTTTAAATTAGTTGCATTGATTTTAATGACCGCAATATCATTATCACTATAGATTCCTACTAATGTTGCATCATATGTTTTATTATCACTTGTAGTGACCTTAATTGTACTTGCACCAGAAACAACATGGGCGCAGGTAATAATATAACCATCGCTGCTCATGATTACTCCTGAACCGGCACCACTTGATACCTGTGACCCATACCAGAAGTTATCTCTTGAGATATTTTCAGTAGTAATAGCGACAACACTTTGTGTCATCTTAGAAGAGATACTTGAAGCATCTTTTGATGTACCTGTTGCTTTGGTTGTTGTAGTCTGAGTGACAACTGTAGTACCCTGGTTATTCATAAAATAAGAACCAGCAGCGCCTCCACCAAAACCTAATGCCACAATAATAAATGCTTTACCTATATTTTTGCTTAAACGACTGACTTTCTTTTTATTCTGCTTTTCATAAACATCTTTTAAATTTTCGTTGTTCATAATACCACTCTCACTTTCTGATTCTAGTATATATCTTAAACTTAATACCTAAATGTGGTTTTTGTGGGAAAATATGTTATTAAATATCTATTCCTGCATATTTCAAAAATTTCTTTTCATTGAGGATTCCTTGAGTTAAAAACTCTCCATCTTTAAATAATGCATAGGTAGAAACTGGTGTTGGAAGGCTCTGTGCTTGTTCACGTGTTGTGATATGAATCGTTTTTAAAGGAATGTTGTATTCTTTTGCCACTTCTTCTATGCATGGTACCCAATAGTCTGTAAAAGGACATTGATCTGTATAATATAATACAAATCCCTGTTCATTGATATGCGGATGTTTGGCACATTCTTTAAATTGTGGTGGATTACCTTCAGTGAATGGAAGATACATAAGTATAATACCATTATCTGATTCATCGGCTATCTTAAACCCTTTATGTGTCAAATATTTATAATCAGAAAGGAACTCCTTCTTACGTCCTTTGGACGATAGAATACAAACGCCTTTATAACCTTTTTGACGTGCATCTTCTAGACAATAGTTTAATAACTCACTTGAATAGCCATGTCCCTTCATCGAACCTGAAACCCGTGAACTACCTCGACTTAATACTCCGTATTTGAAGTCAAGGCTTCTAGGATGCTTACGCATCCGTTTAAGAAGATTGATATTTAAGTCTCCACCTATTGCTAGGCAATCCTTATTCTTATTGCGTGTCCACTTCGCCTCTACTGTATAGGATGTTTACATCCACAACGCTACTTT
>ENA-OQEN01000781-OQEN01000781.1-human-gut-metagenome-genome-assembly--contig:-NODE-781-length-13156-cov-3.279684_pt1 | contig 13156 bp, 15 predicted proteins | sample MGYA00242791_ERZ504627 | MGnify/ENA primary metagenome ERZ504627 (study PRJEB26092, sample SAMD00036316) | human gut metagenome | host: Homo sapiens | study: EMG produced TPA metagenomics assembly of... | reverse complement strand
CTCCGCAGCTCAGATCCGGCTTCTGTCCGGATGTTTCCTGATGAAACAAAAAAGGCTGCCGCAAAATAATCTGATATTTTACGACAACCTTCAGACTTTCGCTCTTCTGAACTGTCACGATTTGTTAAAAAGCCATTTTTCTTCATTTGTTTTCATTTTTCCATCTCCTATAACCGATTTTCATTTCCTGAGCTTTATAAATATTGGAACAATGCAAATAATTTTCATATATTCTCCAATTATCTGGCAATTCATCAATAGTTAAATTTTTTCTAGAAAGTTCATATACATATTTTTTCATCACATCCTCTTAGGATAATTAGATTAAAGTGAGAAAACATATTTCTATCTGCACTACTAAAGTAAGAAGCCGTTTCATCAATAGGATGATTATGTGACACTATAACACCATAAAGTCTTTCTTCTAAATCAGTATCAGGGAATACTCTGTTATTTGTTCCAAAACATTTATAAACATCTCCATTACTTGTAATTATACACGCAGTTTCTATTTTTTTATAGACTGCTTCTTTTTCAAATTGAAGTTAAATTTTGTTTATTTCTTTTTCGTTCTAAAAGTCTATTGTTTTTAACAATATAGGAGGCTTATGATTTTGAGCAATACTGTCACTATCATCTGCTTATAAACCAAGAAGATCATAGGAATTTTTATTCCACCTCTAAATCAGTGTAAACGCACATAAAAAAGTGGCCGAAGCCACTTTTATAGGTTTTATTTAATTTTCGTAAGATACTGTTACGTTAGTTAAAGCATCCTTTAATACTTTTGTATTAGGATCACCTTTTGCATTTGGATCTACATCCGCATTAGTTAGGATTTTAATCTTTCCATCTTTTACTTCTTTGAATACTTTATCGTAATCAGCTTTCTTGAATTTCTTTAATCTTGAGAAATCAGTTGAAAGACCAATGTAGTTGCCTTCTGCACCTAATACATGAGCGCCACCTTCAAACTTGTCATTGAAAGCATTTGTGATTTCATCAAATACAGTCTGTTTAACACCCTTCATAGCTGAAGTGATAACAGTCTTAGAATCATCTTTCTGGTCACTATCTACACCAATAGACTTTTTGTTTGTATCTTCTGCAGCAGCGAAGATAGAGTTACAAATCTGTCCACCACAAGCAAAGATTACATCAGTACCACCATTGTACCATCCAGTAGCTTTAGTCTTAATTTCTGGTGATTCATTGAATGTACCTGTGTAAGTATATTTTGCAGTAACTTTAATATTTAATTCTTTTGCGGCGTCGTTAGCACCCTGTAAATAACCATAACCATAGTTAATTACTGCAGGAAGTGCCATACCACCCATGAAGCCAATCTTTGTGTAGCCTTCTTTTACAGCAGCATAACCAGCTAAATAACCTGGCTGCTGTTCTTTATAAGTTGCACAGTAAACATTATCCGCAACATCTACAGGATTTTCTTTTTCATCAGTAGGTGTGAAGTCAATTGCAACGAACTTAACATCCTTATATTTTTCTTCATTTTGAATAGTTCCTAATGCAGCAGCGAATTTGAAGCCTGGTAAAACAACGACTTTTGCACCATTGTCAACAGCGTTCTTGATCTGATCCTTATAACCAGCAGTATCGAATGAAGCAGGTTTATAATATTTATAACCTTTATCATTCTTAGTTCCATACTCTTTTACCGCTTCCCAAGCTGACTGGTTGAACGACTTATCGTTAATTCCTCCAGAGTCAGTGACTAAAGCGATTTCTGGTTTTTTAGATTCTTTACCTGAACCGCAGCCAACGAGTACCATTGAAAGTACTACAGCAGATGCCATAAGCTTTTTCATATTATTCAATTCCTCCTTTTGATATATAATCATTTTAACACTTTAATTCTACTTTATAAAGTGTTACCGCTTAATTAATCAAAAAAGAAGATATCCTAAATATCTTCTTCGCTATAACCTCGAATATAAACTTCCCTTGGTTTAGAACCTATCTGTGGGCCAATAACACCATTTTGTTCTAACTGATCCATGATACGAGCTGCTTTATTATAGCCAATTCTGAACCTTCTTTGTAATAAAGAAGTACTTGCACGTTGTTCTTTAATGACAAATTCACGACATTCTTCATATTCTTCTTCTGTATCATTTAAAGAATCATTGACTGAAGATCCGCCATTTGATACTTCTTTCGCATTGACATAATTATCATCATAGTTTGCATCCATCTGTTTAGAAACAAACTCTACAACACGACTCACTTCTTCATCTGCCACAAAAGCACCCTGTACACGTACTGGTGAGCTAGAACCCATTGGACTAAAGAGCATATCCCCTTTTCCAAGCAGTTTTTCAGCTCCTGTTGCATCTAATATTGTACGTGAGTCAACACTAGAAGATACTGCAAAGGCAATACGTGATGGAATATTCGCTTTGATAACACCAGTAATAATATCAGTAGATGGTCTTTGTGTTGCGACAATAAGATGAATACCTGCCGCACGTGCCATCTGTGAGATACGCATAATACAGTCTTCTACTGTTTTAGAAGCGACCATCATTAAATCAGCTACTTCATCTAGGATGACAACATGATAAGGCATGATTTCTTTTTTATCTTCTTCTTTGGCTTTTTCATTAAACTTCTTTGCATAGACATTATAAGATTCCATATTACGCTGTCCATTATCTGCGAACACTTCATAACGTCTTTCCATTTCTGCAACAACCTGCTGTAATACTCCAGCTGCTTTTTTAGGATCAGTGACAACAGGAGATAATAAATGAGGTACGCCATTATAGTTAGATAATTCAACCTTTTTAGGGTCAACAAGAATGAGTCTTACTTCATCTGGTGTTGCTTTCATAAGAATAGAAGTAATAATAGAATTCACACAGACTGATTTACCTGAACCAGTTGCTCCTGCAATAAGTAAATGAGGCATCTTATTGAGTTCTGCAACAATCAAGTTACCAGATACATCTTTACCAAGTGGAACAGCTAACTTATTATCCCATGTATGATCACGCATAGAAAGCTGATAGACTTCATTAAATGGAACCATAGCTGCTGTCTTATTAGGTACTTCGATACCTATATAAGGCTTGCCTGGAATAGGTGCTTCAATTCTAATTTCTTTTGCAGCTAAAGCAAGCTGAATGTCATCTTGTAACTGTAATATTCGATTGACACGAGTTCCTGCTTCTAACTTGATTTCAAATTTAGTAACAGTGGGTCCAATATAGAGATGTACTACATTCGCATTGACACCGAATTCTTCAAACATGTTTTCAAGAATCCTGCCTGTGCTTTTTGCATGTTTGGCTTCTTCTGATAAGTTGCCAGTATTACGAATAGGATTCAATAAATCAAATGAAGGAAGCTGATAAACAGCATCTTTGTATTCCATCTTTTTAGGTCTCTTCTTTTCAATATCAAGACGCATGCTCTTTTGATTGAAAGTGAGGTCAATATCTGGTTCCTTTAAAGGTTCTTTCTCTTCAAATACTTTATCTGGGAAGAATCCTTTTTCTTTCTGTTTAGGGGCAAAGAAATCTTTGACTTTAGTTTTCTCTTTCTTATTTTCAAACACTTCTACTGCATTTTGTGCTTCCTGTTCATTCTGTTTTATCTTATATTGATGAATATACTTACTAGAGAATAATACAAGACCAGCTAGCAGCAAAATAATACCAAAAATAAGAGTTCCAATAGGAGAAAATAAAGCACTTAAAGGGGCATATAATAATGAACCAATAAGACCTCCGCTTGTCACACCATCATGCTTTATATAATTATTCATACTACCTGTTGAATGCATATTACCGGCATATGTACAAATAAGCAGTATACCAATAATCATCATAATCAGTCCTACTGCCTGAGGACCTTCCATTTAGGAGACTCACCCTTAACAACAAAATAAGCAGATATAATAGAAAGTATGATAAGAATAGGATAAATCATCATACTACCAAAAATATAAACCATAAGTGTATGGAAAAATCTACCTACGATTCCTAATTGGCATATGCTTATAAAGAATATAAATAATAAAAACAAAGCAATTAATCTTGTTTTTATCTTATTAGATTTATTTTCTTCTTTTTTCGGCTGTTTTGATACAGGTGCTTTTTTAGGCTTTTTTGTTTTCTTTTCAGCCATATTTTCACTCCCTTCCATAGTTGTAAAAAGCAGGAATAAATCCTGCTTAGATTTCTACTACAACACCAATAAATACAGGTTTTTTTCCTGTTTCTTTCATAATATAACGCATAGATAGTTCTTTCATCTCATTACGTATATCCTGAACATCCATCTGGGGATCATCTTTTAACTTAGAGACAACGCCTTCACAGATGTTAATGATTTCTTTGATGACATAACCAGAATCCTTTAAATAAACAAATCCTCGAGTCTGACAGTCTGTCTGGGCAATAATTTCTTTTGTACGTGCATCAATAGTGACACCCACAACAACAATACCATCATTAGATAATTGAATACGGTCATCAATAACCTTTTCACCCACATCTCCAACGCCGATACCATCAATCATGACATCTTCGATTTCAATAACTTCTCTACCCTCTTCAAGTTGTCCATTTTCGAAAGTACACTTTTCACCATTATCTAAAATCACAATATGATCATTATCAATACCCATTTCATTTGCGATATGTGCATTGGCTACAAAACGACGGTATTCACCTTTAATTGGTACATAGTATTTAGGGTTAAATAACTGAATAAATACTTTAATGTCTTCAATAGATGCATGCATTGAAGGTAATTGTTTATTCTTAAGAATATGAACATCTGCTGGCGTTCTGAATAAATCATTCTGAGCTTTATTCGCAATCTTTTCTGTACCAGGTAGTACTGGAGAAGCAACAATAAATGTATCGCCTTCTCTGATCTTTAATAATTCATCTCCACCATCAAGAATATCACAAATATCACTATAAATAGTATTAGGTGCACCACTCAAAAGGATAACATAACTTGAATCCTTAGCGGGAATACCAACATTTTCTTTCTTGCCAAGATATTTACTTGGAACAGTAATAACAGGCTTATGTGTTGTTCTTTCTAGACGAATAATACTATTTGTCTGGTCATATTTATCACGTCCATAGAAGACAATCTGACGATGATACTTTTTAGTGAGTTCGACAATTTCTTTTGTTCTAAAGACATTCTGGGCATAAGAAGAAATAATAATTCTGCCAGATGCATCTTCAAACATAGATTCAATCTTATTTGTAAGTTTGTGATTTGGTGAAGTATAACCAGGATTGCTTGCTCCTGAAGATTCAACCATTAAGCAAGAACGCCTTTCTTACCAATTTCCATCATCTTTTGGATATTACATCTAAATCCTTCAGGAGAACCAAAATCAATAATAAATTCTCCACCATAAACAACATATCCATCAGGTGTCCAGATAGCAACACCAACACTTCCTGGAATAGAATGTGTTTCAGGGAAGAATTCTACTGGAATACCTGCAATCTTAATAGAATCATCACGTCTTACACGAATCAATTCCATATGAAGATTTTTTTCTGATGTCTCTGATAATGATCAATCATCATTTCAATTAAATCGGCTGTTAAACTAGGTGCATAGACAGGAACACCCTGAACTGCATTCAATAAGTAGGGAAGTGCAGCCATTACATCATTATGTGCATGTGTAATAATAATAGCAACAATATCCTTCTTTCTTTCAATTAAATAATCAAAACTTGGAATGATAATATCAACACCAAGTTTATCCAAATCTGGGAAACGATAACCAGCATCAATGATGAAGATCTTTCCATTAACTTCTATACTGTACATACTCTTGCCTACTTCGGCCTGACCACCTAGAGGCATGATTTTAACATTATTGTGTTTCATAAAACTCCTTTCAATATGTTCAACTTATCACATTTAATATATTTTAGCATATCTTTCTACTCTTCTCAAATAGAAGCCGTTATAATGAAGCAGGAGGTTTTTATGGTACACATCATTTTTCTTACAATACTTGCCTATTTTGCGACAAGACTCAGTCCAATACGCAATAATCTATCGGGTGTCATGAGCATGGCACAATATCATTATCCAATGCAGTGCTTCTTTTTTGTGTTTTTGATGTATTACTGGTATCAGCTCTATAAGATAACCAAACGCAAAGCACTTGTCCATATATCAGGGATATGTCTCATAATTAGCTTATTTATGCCCTTTAAAAGATCAAGTCATGATTCTTTTCAGAATGTCACACTTATGCTGGTTTTATTGGAATCGTATTTGTAGTCATCACTTTCGCAATGATTCTCTATGACTTACATCAAACCAATACATACTTAGCTTATAAATTATTACAACTATTGATGTCATTATGTATCATGTTAACGACTGTACTATGCTTTCTCGCAGATATTACAGGTCTTTTTGAATGGCTTGCCTTTTTGTCCTTTATCATCTTTTTAGAGGCTTATAAACGCTCTATTTGATGTTATCTTTTAGATAAGCAGCACTTGGATGTTTTTCATCATAATAGACAGCGACTTCCTGCCCTACTCTTAAAGTACCTAATACAGGTACTTTTCTTTTTGACTTAAACAAAAGTAATTGTTTTGCTGGCTTTAAAACAGCTTCTTCTTTAAGAGCATATACATGATGATCCACCACATATCTTACTGTTAATGTAATTGTTTGACCTGTATTTACTATATTAATGATTGAACCAGTTGTTTCTGTCATACTAATCACCCTGCTTTCGTAGGTATTATAGCACGATTTGACTGATTGTTTTTAGTATAAGATACATTTTTTAATAAGGGACTTTCACTATTTTCAAACATCTTTTTAATAATATCTTCTCTGATATTACATTCATCTATCATTTTTGTGTTTTTAATCAAAATTGCAGCACTCTTAACTGGAATAGTTACCAGCTGAGCGAGTTCCTTTTGACTTACTCTGCGTTTACTTGTCAAACATAAATATAATCCTAATATAAGTGAATTTGGATTATCTAGACATTCAGAAAAAACAGTATGTGCGAGTAGATCTTCTTTATGGCCACATTTTGCACATATGAAGCATCTGTTTTCCTGATCATATATATAATGAGAATTGCCACATTCCTCACAATGATAGCCTTCTGGCCACTTAATATTATAAAAGAAACGAATTCCGGCAAGGGAATCATTCATATAAATATTCATCAAACGATATAAAGAGTGTTCATTTTTTAACATATTCATCACCAATTCCTTTCTACATCTATGATTATAAAGGATTTTAATAAATATTTCTCGTAAGATAGCACTCATAATGCCTATAATAAGGTGTTATAAATAAATTCTTTTTAAAATAATGTACAAAAAAACCTCGGATAAAACGAGGTAATTGCTAGATGGCGTCCACGAGGGGATTCGAACCCATGACCGCACGCTTAGAAGGCGTGTGCTCTATCCAGCTGAGCTACGTAGACATTTCTCTTGACTGCTCATGTATAATAACATGCCAAGAGATGCAATGCAAGCCTTTTTTTTACATAAAAAATACTTGTATTTTCTTCAAAATTAAGAAACACATGTTTATTCAATTTTTTTGAATATTATAAATCATGAAATTCTGGAACCATTTGACTATAAGTACAATATTGTTTAAAGCCGAGTTCTTTTAGTTCTTTTTTTGTATCCTCTATATAAGCACCTAAATGATCTTCTTGATGACTATCACTGCCGATTGTAATAATTGTACCACCTAGTTTTAAATATAATTTTAAGATATCTCTAGAAGGTGTCAGGTCACCTATCTCATAACGTACAGAAGAAGTGTTGATTTCAATTCCTTTGCCATCTTTTATGACTGTCTCAAGAATTTGCGTAATCATTTCTTTATGGTTATTAAAACTGTCATAACCATCATGATCATCATAACGTTTAATAAGATCCATGTGACCTAGAACACTATAATCATGATAGAGATTCACGACATCATATAACTCCTGATAATATCTTTCATAATATTCTTTTTCTGTTCTACCCTTTTGGTAATCTCCTGTCCAGAATTCCAGATCACTTACCTGATGAATAGAAAGAATAATAAAATCAAAAGGATATTGTTTAAATAGAGCGTCATATTTTGGAATGGTATGTACCTGAATACCAAATTCCAATCCAAACTTTAAAGTCATCTGGTCTTTATATTTCTCTTTTAAGTATAGATATTCCTTATAATATTCAGGATAATCAACATTAGAAATTGGCTGACCATTAAGATATACGGGACCAAGAGGATCATCTACATCTCTTTTGCTTCCATAATCAACATGGTCAGTAAAACATAATTCATTTATTCCTTTTTTGATACCATCCTTAATAACATCTTCCATTTTGTACACTGAGTCATCACTATAGATAGTATGAACATGATAATCGCACAACATAATATTCACCTCAGTTTTATATTAGCATGAAAAAAAGGATGCGTGAACATCCTCTTATTAAGAAATTCTTCCATCTTTCATTTCATAAACAGTATCTGCAATATTCATAGTAGATACTCTGTGAGAAACGAGTACGATTGTTTTTTCTTCTGAAGATTCTTTTAATGATTTCAAGATAATCCCTTCATTAAGTGAATCAAGGTTTGAAGTGGTTCATCCATAAGGATCATTTGTGCATCATGCAGAAAAGCACGGGCGATGCCGATTCTCTGCTTCTCACCACCAGATAAGGTATCCCCTAATTCTCCTACTTCTGTATCATAACCATTTGGAAGAGTCATGATGAAGTCATGAATCGAGGCTTTCTTAGCTGCTCCCATAATTTCAACACGTGTTGCCTTTGGTTTTGCGATTGCGATACTAATCGCAATTGAATCATGTAAAAGATGCGTTTCCTGAGTGACATAGCTTTCCATGTCACGAAGATGTTTGGTAGGAATCTGCTTGATGTCTTCTTCATCTATTGTAATGGCTCCTTGATTGACATCCCAGAAGCGCATGAGTAATTTAAGTAAAGTAGATTTACCAGAACCACTGACACCATGGATACCTGTAATCTTTCCTGGTTCAAGTTTTAAAGAATAATCATCAAGAATTGTCTCATCTTCATAAGAGAAAGTGACATGATCCATTAATCCCCCTTTAAATACATTGCTGCTTTTCATGTCCCCTTCTATTTCCTCAACTAAGGGCTTTTCTTCAAGTAATGAAAGAACGCGTTCACCACTTGCGAGAGTTTGATTCAGGTTATTAGAAAGACTAGATAAAGCAACAACTGGTCCAAAAGATCCCATCATTGATAGAGTACATGTAATAATACCCTCAAAACCTAATTGATGGTTTAGATAAAGTGACAATGTTAAGAAAAGTATTCCAAATGAAGCAAGTAAGATAACCATATTTGTGATAGAACGCTGTGCCCCTTCTCTAAAGCTTAAATATTCTTGCTGATCAGCAAGCTCCTGAGAACGTCTAACAAGTTCTTTTTTTCTTTCGTCTCCCTGTCCATACTGGATGGCTTCATCTAAACCACATAGTGAATCTAATACAAAGCTATTTAATTCACTAAAACGAGTTCGAAAAGCCATTCCTTCTTCACTCCCTAATTTATCATTAATAATAGGAATAACAACGCCCACAACAATTTAAGCCACCAAAGCAAGTAATCCTACAAGAATATGATAATGACCAATAAAGACTACCATGATTAAAGAAGTCAACAAAGCAATCGCAATTGGTGAAATAGTATGTGCATAAAATGCTTCAAGAAATTCTATATCTGTTGTAATGATGGAAATAAGATTTCCTTTATCACGAGATTCCAATTTTGCAGGGCAGAGCTTCTGTAATGCTGCAAATACCTTATGGCGAGTAATAGCCAATAATCTAAATGCGATACAGTGATTACAGTATTGTTCAAGATAGTGGAGAATTCCACGTAATAAGGCAATAATGATCATTGTTGTCATGATTGTTTTAACAGGTATAAAGACAAGTCTTGTGTTTCTCATTCGATAAAAAAGTACTGGGATCAGTTCATGCTTAACCACTTGTCCTGCAAGTATAGTAAGGAAGATGGCGCATAAATAACCTATTGTACCAAGAAGTATTGCAGCTACCATAACAATTAAAAGAGGTTTGAGTAAACCAATGAGTTGTCCCATGATTTGAATTGCACTTCTACGTTTTTTTTATTCATTATACAGTTCCTTCCTTTCCATAGTTTTCTAAAGCAATCTGACTATCATAAAGATGCTGATAAGCATCATTTTGCCTCATCAATTCTTCGTGTGTGCCATTTCCCTTGACTTCACCATCTTGTAAGAAGTAACTCACATCACTCTTAACAACATTTGCCAAACGATGAGAAATAAGCAGTACAGTCTTTATTTTAGCTAATTCATGAATGACATTCATGATGAGTTCTTCACTTTCAATATCTATTTTAGAAGCCGCTTCATCAAAAATATAAACAGAAGCATTTTTCTTTAGTAGAGCACGGGCAATCGCCAATCTTTGATATTGACCCCATGATAAATTAGAGGCTTTTTCTAATAGCTTTGTCTGTAATCCATCTTGTGTGTTAAGAAAACCTAATAGATTGACCTTTTCAAGTACAGCTTCTAATTCCTGCTTGGTAGCATCAGGACCTGCCATACGAAGATTATCTTCAACTTTGCCTTTAAATAAATAACTATTATGTCTTACTAAAACAACATGATTCATTAAATCTTTTTCATTAATATTATTGAGATGAACGCCACCGATTGTAATATCTCCTCTACAGCCTTTATTCTTACCTGCAAGAATACCTGCAATTGTGCTCTTACCACATCCAGGTTCTCCCACAAGTGAAATAAAAGATCCTCTAGGTAATGTCATATTAATGCCCTTTAATATATCTCTATTCTTTTCATAAGAGAAATGAGCATCATTCAATATGATATCTAAATTACTATGAGGTAATAATTCCTTGCCTTTACTTTCATTGGTAGATCAAGTATCTTAAATATCTTATCACTTGTTGCCATACCATTCATTGCAATATGGAAGAATAAACCAAGCAGTCTTAAAGGTAAAAAGAAATCACTAGCAAGAAGAATGATATAAAGCGTACCTGACATAGAAATATGTCCATTGAGGTATTCTGATAAGGCAACAATCATACCGACAGCTGCCCACCATAAGCCATGATATCCATCACACTGATGGAATTAAGCTGCATTGTAAGAACCTTCATTGTTATTTTAAGGAACTTTTCAGATTCTTTATCCATTTCTTCAGCTTTCATCTTATCAGCCTGATAAATTTTTTAATGTAGTTAACCCTTGAAGATTTTCCAGGAACGAATCTCCAAGTCCTGTATAGACTGACCAGTAATTACTTAAAAGCTTTTTCGCAAACTTCTGAACAGCAACAATGGAAATAGGAATAAGAGGAACACAGATCAGCAGTATAACACTCGCTTTTAAATTAACCTGGCTAAAAATGATAAAGAGTGTAATAGGAGCGAGTAAACTATAGAAGAATTGAGGAAGATACTTTCCAAAATAAGTTTCTAACTGTTCAACCCATTCTGTAGAGACCTGTACAACTTCAGAAGAAGATACATATTCGTTATAAGATGCGCCTGTACGAAGGATATGGTCATAAATCTTTTCTCTTAATATACGTTTGACATCAACACTGACAAGATAGATGAGCGTGCACTCATACGTTCACATATATAACGAATAACGATTACTCCAAGCAATAATAGAAATGTTGATTTAAGAATACCAAAAGTAAGCGTGTTTTTTAAAACAGCATCTAATAGTTCAGCAATTGTAAAAACGCCTTTGATTTGTGCAAGTAAAGAAATCCATTGCCAGAAGACAGTATATATAATATATTTTTTAGAATACGACAATAGTCTTATGAGTCTTGTTTTGATTATGATAATATTATTTCTTTTATACTACATAACATATGCCAAAAAGCTGTTTTTGGATCATAGATAATCATTCTTGGTCCTGCGTAACGCATGACCTGTCTGATTCTTTCTCTCATCTCCGTTTTATAACAATGTACCTTGCAGTGTGCACAGAATGTTTTTTTTCCATAAATGGGCATCTTTGACTACGTGTTTGTGCATAATCGAGCAGTTCCTTACAATCAGGATATAAATTTTTTGTATGATGATTTTTTGAACAATAGAGATGAATCATCTTTTCTGTAGTCTGTTGTTCTTTAAGTCTTTTCTTTTCTACTTGCCTCTTCCTTGTTTATAGTCTTAATGCGAATAAATAAATATAAAATATGAAAGATGCATACAATAAATATACATAGTCTACCTATAGGAACATTTTTCATACATATTAATCCAATCAACATGACTACTGTAACAATCCCCATAATCTTGTATTTTGTCATTAGTGTCATGGATCTGTTTTCTACAAAGCTATTAAGATACTTCTTATTGAGTTTTGTATGCATAAACCAGTTATGCAGCGTTTCCGAACTTTTTGTAAAAAAGTATACTGTCGTCATATAAAAAGGAACAGTAGAAAGTATAGTGTTAAACCGTAAACTCTACCCATAATAATAACTAATAAAACCGCAAATTAAATTAATAAACAGGTGGAAAATGTGCCTTTTGTGACGGCATAATCTTCCACCTGTTTTTATGATCTGATTGTAGTATGATAATCATGTAAAATATTTAGAAAGGAAAAAGAAAAGAAACAGCCCGTTAAAGTATCCTACCCCTCTAACACTGTTCCTTTTCAATCGTCAGTTGATACTGATGATACAAGAAACATGATACAAGATTTTTCACTAAACATCAAGTCAGCCTTTAATTCTTTTGATTTCAAGTTCTTTGATGAACCTGATTTTGATACTGTTGAAAGAATTGAAACTTATTGTCTCAATAATATCAATGCTTCTACACAGCACACTCATAATAATTCTACTTGTAAATCTTCTCAGCTGGTATATTTTAAAAATTATTCCAGACATTATGTATCTTATCATGATAGTGTCCAAGATAATATGATTACGATTCCTGTTCTATACTGTAAAAATGACAAGCACTATCATGCCGTTCTTCCAAACTCTATTATTGTTCCTTATTCATCTTTTTCTATTTTTTTCATATTAAAGGTACTCGCAT
>ENA-OQEN01000780-OQEN01000780.1-human-gut-metagenome-genome-assembly--contig:-NODE-780-length-13162-cov-2.191024_pt1 | contig 13162 bp, 13 predicted proteins | sample MGYA00242791_ERZ504627 | MGnify/ENA primary metagenome ERZ504627 (study PRJEB26092, sample SAMD00036316) | human gut metagenome | host: Homo sapiens | study: EMG produced TPA metagenomics assembly of... | reverse complement strand
TCCGCGAATAGCGAGCTATTTAAGGAGGGCTCTTCCTTGCGCTACATGAAAATACAAGAGTAAAATCGAACAACGATTGAATCAGTGTTTCCCTAGACTGCCGAAGCCCTGTGCGCTCCGCCAGCTCAAATGCGTCAAGTGTTCTTCATTCCGTGCGCGAAGAACCATCATCATCAGCTGATAGCGCGCTTCATTCTCATCCCATTCTTTTTTGAAATCAGGATCCTTCATCTGCTCATTGAGATATCTATCGAAATCATCCATTTCTTTCTCCTCCTGCTGCGATTCACATACTCATCCCGCATTTTCTTCGCCCGCTTGATTTCACGAGCCGGGGTCTTCTATCTTCCTATATCCATATGACAAAAAAGAAGCACCGAACCCTTCAGCTCGTTGCTTCTATTTTGTCAAACAGAATATCCCGCTTCGCGGCTACTTCTTTCACATAAGGGATCGGACTGTCCGTCATGACCGCGATGTTGTCAATAGACAACAGAAGGTGTACATCGGAAGATTTTTTCCGAAGGAATCGAAGGTGCAGGTGAGTTCTTCCCACTGTTTGAGTCGTCCCATGGCACCACCGCCTTTCTACTTGTATTGTAACAAAAGGCAAGGGAAAAAGCGATGGAAAAACGATTTGCTTCGCCTGCTCCTCTCACTTCAAAGAAATCATTGCGACGAGTGGCCAGGGAAACACGGATGGAAGTCATATTCCTTCGGAAAATCAAATGTCCCGGGATACATGCGCTCTGCCATATAGCCGATCGCATCGATGGTACGCGTCTGCGGGCCATACACATATTTCAGCGGTATCCCATAAAGACGATGATTTTTGACGAAGCTCAGATTTCGGAAAGCAGGCCTATTTCGGAGCCATGCCAGCTCCTTCTCCTCATCGCGATACACGACGAGAAAGACGACATCCGGGTCTAGCTTCATCATCATCTCATCACTGACCGCCGCCGTGGTATCCGGGACGACACCTCCAATGGAGGCAGCATATCCCCTGCGATCTTCTTTCGCCCATAACGAAGCGAGGATGCTCATGCGATCGAGAATCATGACTTTCGGTTTCTTATGATATTCCACAGTTTTCGCTATATCGTGAATCCGGTTTTCCGTTGCGCTCACGATTTTCTCTGCTTCTTCCTCTTTGTGAAAAATGATCCCCAGATCACGAATGAATTTCATTTCCTTTTCTACGGTTTCCACCTGATTCAGCTTGCCCGGCGATGTGGTATTCAGCGGCACCATGGTGAGGATACCTTTGCTGTTCCAGTAGTCCGTACTGCCAAGACGGGTCTTCGAGAAGAATTGCTGCTCAGCGATGATCATATCAGGATGCATCTCCAGGAAATGCTCCGCCTGAATCGTGCTGCGATCGATGCGCGTCAATGCCTGAAAGGCTTTTCATTCGATGCCTTGATGCCATACCGCTGACTGTTCTGTCCATCATCAGCAGCAAGAATGGCCTTTCGGACGCCAAGATCCAGCAGCGTCTCCGTTTCATTCGCACCGATGACGATCACACGCTGCGGCACATCCGACAGGTACTCGCGATTCACCCCCGTCTCATAGTAGTTCTCTACCTTGATATTCTCCACAAAGGGACGCGAATCGTCCCCGGCAGGATGAGACTTTTCCATCTGACAGCCCGATAGGACGAGCGGCAGAAGGAGCGAGAGAAGCCAAGCCTTCTTCATCTTCTCACCTGCTTTCTGGATATCAGCATCCAAAGGAAAAAGGGCGAGCCTGCCAGTGCGGCCATGACGCCCACAGGCAGCTCCAGTCCGGAGATCGCATTTCTTCCCAAAATATCCGCCCAGCAGAGGAATGTCCCTCCAGTCAGTGCCGTCAGTGGAAGAAGACGCCCATGCTGCTCCCTACGAGGAGACGCACGCCGTGCGGGATGATGAGCCCAACGAATCCGATCATACCTGACATGTACACCACCGCTCCGACCAAAAGCGCCATGACGGCGATATACACTTTTCGATACGCCCCAAGTTTTTGCCCCATGGTCAAAGAGAGATCATCCCCCATGAGCATCAGATCCAAGATACGCCTTTGCGAAAAGAAGTAGAAACATCCAGCCGTCACCAGAATCGCCAAAATGCCGATCGCCATCCATGAGTCAGCACGGATATTCCCCATCATCCAGAACTGGATAGACCGCGTCTTCGACGTATCCGCCACCACGGTGACGAAGAAGCTCACAGCAGCCGAGCAGGCTGCATTGAGTGCAAAGCCTGCCAGAAGCAGTGTCAATCCCTCTCCTTTGCCGCTGATCGAAGAAATAAGAAGAATCAGAAGGGAAACCAATCCGGCGCCTAGGAAAGCCACAGCGCCGATCCCATCAAAGCTCCCGATCATCCGATACCGAGTACGATCGCCAGCACCGCGCCCAGACTTGCGCCAGAGGAAATCCCCAATAGATACGGATCCGCCAGCGGATTCTTCATCACCGCCTGCATCACTGCCCCGCAGACGGCCAGTCCTGCCCCGATGAAAAAAGAAAGCACCAGATGCGGGAGACGGATGAACTGCAGCACATCCTGCTCGACCATTCCACTTCCTTCCGGCGAAGTCAGCGCCAGATACAAATAATGACAAGTCTCTGCCGGTGAAAGGGAGATCTCTCCCACCCCCAATGAGAAGAGCGTCAGGAGCAGGCAGAGAAAGCTGATGAGCATCACACGATAGACCGGCTTCATACGATGGCCCCTCTTTCAAAAATCACAGCCGGCCTTCCATCTTTTCGCGGAAAAACCTCAGCCTTCACATGATACAGCTCCCAGATCCGCTCCTCCGTCAAGACCTCTTCAGGTCTGCCGAAGGCGACCAGCTCTCCATGCTTCATCGCTGCGATCTTGTCACAATACATGGCTGCGATATTCAGGTCATGAATGGCCGCAAGCACCGTCAAATGACGCGAGCTCACCAGATCCATGATCTGCAGCTGGTAGGTGATATCCAGATGATTCGTCGGTTCATCCAGGATGAGACAAGGTGTCTCCTGCGTGAGAGCCCACGCAAGCATCACGCGCTGCTGCTCCCCGCCGGAGAGAAAAGAAAAACTCTGCTCCGCTAATGTTTCCACGCCTGTTTCCCTCATCGCCCGATGCGCGATGTCACAATCCTCGCGATTGTTCCCCTCCGTAATGCCTTTGTAAGGCGTGCGCCCCATCAGCACGACCTCTTCTACATCAAAGTCGAAACCGGCTGCGTGATGCTGCGCCAGTACCGCGACGCGCTTCGCGCTTTCCCGATACGGCAGATCCTTCAAAACCGTATCACCGATCCGGATATCCCCGGACCAAGGCGAAAGCAGACGGTAAATGCACTTCAAAAGCGTACTCTTCCCGCACCCATTGGGCCCGATGATGCCCGTCAGCTGTCCGCTTTCGAAGGAAATCGATACATCCTTCAGTACCTGCTTTCCCCCATAACCGGCAGATACATGATTGACTGAAATATTCATGCCCCTTCTCCTCCAAAATGATACGAACGCCGGATAAGCATCCCCAGAAATACAGGCGCACCGATCAGAGATAAGCTGACACCCAAAGGAATATCCACACCGTGGATCAGTATCCGTCCTAAGATATCCGCCCAGACCGTCATCAGTCCTCCCGAAAGAACGGATACAGGCAGGAGCTTCCTGTGATCCGCCCCCATGACCATCCGGCAGCCATGCGGCACCAGAAGACCTACGAAGCCGATCAGTCCCGCCTGTGTCACCAGACTTCCCATCAGGAGTGCATTCATCACGAGGTAGAGACGCGAAAAGGGAGGAGCTGCCGCCCCAGCGGGACAGCAGTTTCCTCCCCTTCCAGCATCAGATTCAGGATCCTTGTCTGTGTAGAGAAAAAATGATGAAAGCAAGCACGATGGCGAGAACAGAAAGCGTCGGCAGGAGTTTGGCGAAGGAAACAGAGCCATCAGCCAGTACAGCGTCACATCCATCCCTGTCGCATTGGCCCCGATGTACACCAGCACACTGGTGATCCCGCCGCAGACGGCCGCCAGCGCCGCACCAAAGATCAGAAGATAGGATGAATCCCCCGGCGCACGCGGCCTGCCGCGATGGCGAGAATGAGTGACAACGCCAAGGCACCGAGAAATGCCCCGCATCCGATCGCAGATACCCCGAAAGCCGCCCCCGCGCCAAAGAAAACGGCAGAAGCCGCCCCCAGCGATGCCCCGGAGGACACACCCATGATGTAAGGGTCCGACATCGGATTCCGAAACATCGCCTGCATCACCATGCCGGACAGCGAAAGCCCCATCCCGACAGAGAGCGCGAGCAGGATGCGCGGAAGCCGAAGATCCCAGACCGCATCCGCAATGCCCATCGCGATATCCGAAGGAAGCGCACTTCCCAAAAGATGCGAAGCAAGGATCGATACGATCCCCGACAAGGACACAGAGAGATACCCAAGCTTCAGCCCGAGAAGGCAGGAGAAGAGGAGCAGAACAGTGAGAATGGTCGTAATGAGCGCCAGAGGCATCCGGCGGAAAGTTCTGCTCATAGGTTGTTTCTCCTTTGGATTAGAAACGGAAATTAGCGGGAAGAAAATGATTTCCATCAAGAGCCAGTGTGTCCGAGTTTCCACGGCAAAGATGAAAATCCTCATCACCTATTCCCTGTTCAGTGATAACTTTCTAAGAGACTATCATAAACTACTTATTTTATCCAATAGTTTTTAATCTAATTTTGTTTTTGTTAACCTCGTACCTCTTATTCCTAATTTCTATATGATAAGGTGTATTCCCCCTAAAAGGACGGCTATCCGCAATGGGTTCCCCGATCATCTCATTTTCTCAGCAAAAATAAGAAACGCCCTTTCACGGACTGATCTGCCGATATCTCCTCCTCACGACATAATCCGCCATGTGAATAAAAGAACTCGCGAACGGTAGATGATCCTATATATATGCACTTATCACCAGATAGTTTTCAGCTATCTCCCATTACTTGTGAGTTTCTTATAAGACGTGACTTGCAATTTTCATAAATAAGGTATACAATACAGACATGAAGCCAAGGGCATCGTGTGTGCACCTTTCGCGGCTGTTCTCTGATTTCCAGAATTCATTAGCGCTAAGAAATACGACAGAGAGCCGCCTTACGAAAGGAAGATCTTGCTTTGCGCTCTGGCTCATCGGACAGGACAAGGAAATGTCAGTCTTTTTCCCCCACCTGTCTAAGGCTGAACATGTAAGACAAACAAAAAATATCCGGGAAATCCATGCTTTCCGTGCCTCCCTACCCCCTGCGAGGCCGAGCACCGACGACAGCCAGGACGTTCGTACTTTGGTACATGTAACCACACCGGCGCCGATTCCGTGTCCCGCCTGCATTTGGGTAAAGGCAGAAAGCGTTCCCCGGATGTTTTTTGCTGTCCGGAATTAGGGACTGGTGACTAGGGATTAGGGATTAGGGATGGTGCTGGCGGCTGTGCCGCGCATATATGGGCGATGCCCGAAAGCGGTACTCAAGTCACTCACCCCTGTTACCATCGGGGAAACAGCTACTCCGATTTCATATAGCAAAACGCGGAAGAAAGATCCTCAAAGTTCTTTCTTCCCGCGTTTTTTACTGTTCAGGCCGCCTCCATCACGCACATGGAGGATATATCAGGTTTCCCATTGTCCGCCATCCCGCTCCACCTTCCCCTCAGACGAAACAGATTTCTCGCTTCGCTCGAAATGACAGTGCAAGGGGAAATATACGAGTCACCAGCCACTTGCTGCTGGTCACTTCTGCTCCAATTTCTCTAAAATATCCGTCACGCGGTCCACATAGGGGACGCCTTCTTTCTCAAACATCGGGATCGCGTCTTTGCCTTCGAGGCCGGTCAGGATGCCGATGCATTTCGCGCCGGCGCGGCGGCTGCCGATGACGTCGGAGTAGGAGTCGCCGCAGACGTAGATCTCATCCTCTTGGCCGGCTGCATGGTTTCTTCGGAGTAGGCCTTGTAGTTGTCCGGATCTCTGCCGAAAATGGCGCAGGAAAAGATGAAGCATTCGGCTTGTCGAGGACGGGGCCGCCGAGCCTTCCGGCGGATTCTTCCGCATCGGAGGCAGTCGCCATGGTGTAGGGATCGAATTCCTCGTACCAGTGGAACAGCTTGAAGGGAATCTCCATCTCCTCTCTGGCACGGCCGGTCGCGATGGCGATGTCATAGCCGCGCTCTTTCAGCGTGCGGAAGAGGGAAAGGATGTGAGCGGCGGGCGCAAGCGGGACTTCACGGGAGAGGAAGCCCGGTTTTCCTGCACTGTAGGGCATGTGATGCAGGAGGGAAATGAAGGTGTCGTCTCCGAGGTACCAGGCTTGAAAGGCTTCGGTATGGATCTTCCAGAAATCGGAGCGAAGGTCGGCCCAGGAAAGGTCGCCATCAATCGTATCCGCCATGGCATCCTTGAGTGCATGGAAGACGTCTTCGCCCTGAAGTCCTTCGGGGACGGCACTCTCCCAGCGATCGAGTACGTCTTCTGCTTTCGGCATGGGTAGTCCCATGAGCTCCTGTCCGGCGCGCTTCAAGTCTTGTGGCTGGTGGAAGGTAAAGGACATTTTTTCTCCGCCGGAGCGTTTTTTATAGCTTTCTGCCATCAACCAGAGGATGGTGATGAGATCGGCGTGTACCATATCCCAGTTCGAATTGATGCCGCGCGCTTTCAGCCAGGAAAGCAGAGCATCATTCCCCCACACCACGCTGCGGCAGCCGGCGATCTGCCCTTCGGTGATGCGATCCGCATTAAAATCGTCGCGTTCGCTGGGAAGTCCCATGTACGCAGGGCTGTAGAGTATCTCCCATACGGTCAGAGCAGATACATCGAAGTAGCGTTCTTCACTCAAAAGGACGCCGTCTATATCGAAAATGACTTTTTTCATGATTGGTTCCTCCGTGGAAATAGAATGGGTGTTGCGTTTTCATTTATTCTAACATATTTGGAAAATGGGAAGAAGGGTTTAAGGGTTAGCCCGTGGGGCGTGCTGCCCTTTAATTACGTGTGAAAGCTCTATTCGCCAGTTAGGAGTAAGGAGTGAGGATTGGTGGTTGGGCGCATAAAATTTAGAAGCGCCGCGAAGTATAAATAGGGCGATGTCCGCTTGAGACGTTAGACGTCAGATATCTGATGTCTTCCAGTCTTTACGTCTCTTGGTCTTTTAGTCTAATCCCTAATCCCTAGTCCCTAATCCCTGCTTTCAAACTTCTGGGTTCAGGGGTCAGGGTTAATCCATAGGGCAGGGCGCTCATGGATGGTTTGCAAAAGGGATTCTGCGGGTTCTGCGGGGCTGGTACGGCGCATAAAAATATGGAAGCGCCGCGGAGTTTTGATAGCGCTTCGCGCCGCCGTCATCGAAAGCGTTGCCGAGGGTCTTTCTTACACTCCGGTCAGTATCACATAGGCACTGCAAGTAAACGACGCCTTGGTGCTACATATTTCTGCTTTCACACATCCTTCGTTTATCGGTTTGCAAGGAGGATCGAGGGCTTCGCCCGAAATGACGATACGAGCGCCTGATGTCTCCCAGTCACCAGTCACGAGTCACTTGAGACTCCTAATCCCTAGCCACTAATCCCTAGCTACTCATCCCTGCTTTCAAACTTCAGGGTTCAGGATTAGCGTGCAGGGAGTGATGCGGCGCATAAAAGCAGGGAAGCGCCGCGGAGAATGGAGAATAGCCTAAAATGCGTTCCCTCTTGGAGAAGGGGGCGGCCAAAGGCCGGGATAGACTGCCTCGAAGAGGCAGAATACGGCAGAACGGCCAGCGAGTGATATGAGATGGACGGAAGAACAGTCAACGCATGTGCTCTGCTGACCGCTGCGGTGAACTGTGCCCCTGCGGGGCACCTTCCCCTTGAGGGGAAGGCTGCGATACTATAATACCATCTTCTAAAAAAAGGCGGCGAAGCCGCCACGAGAGCCTTGAACCTTGAACCCTGAACCAAATGAAAGCAAAGTAAAAAGGGGCTGTGAAGAAATGAGGATTCATTTCTTCACAGCCCCTTTTTCATTATCTCAAATTGAATGTGACCGGTACCTGTGAATTACAGGTGATCGCCACGCCATTCTGTTTGGCAGGGACGAACTGCCAGCCGTAGACGGCACTGACGGCGGCGCTGTCAAGGGTGCCATTCCGGAAGAGGAAACGACCCATGCGCTCGAGACGCTGCCATCGCTCGAAATCGTGAGACCTACGACCGTCGTTCCGGAAATATTCGCTCTGCGGCAGGATTCCGGATAGGCAGGCGCCGGATTGCTCAAAAGCTGCGGTCCCATGGTGACGCCATCTCCGGGACCGGCGCCGTCTCCATTTCCGCTGCCATAGCCAGAGCCATTCCCACCACCGGAACCGGAACCGGAGCCAGGGCCTTCCCCACTGCCATCGCCGGGACCATTCCCTGTACCGTTCCCACCGCCGGTACCACCACCGGTGCCGGAAGAGGCGCTCCCCTCTGAAGTGCTGTCCCCTGAATTGGTGTCTGCGGCAGAGGAGGTATCCTCTGATGGCGCCGGAGCGACTTCGTGGACATCATTTTCTACTTCGGGATCCGGTTCGGTCTTGACGGGAGGCGGAGCTGTCGGTGTGGCTTTTGCTTCTTTGATCTCGGGGAGCTTTTCTTCCTGCGGTGTTTCTCCCCCGTTTCCACCGCCGCCACCGCCACCGCCGCCGCTCATCGTGACGAGGTCGACTTCGATGGGCCCTTTATTCACAGGAGATGCTGGGAAGAGCAGCATGAAGCCTGTGATGAGGCCTAAGGCGACGACGTGACAGGCAAGCGAGGTACCCAGAGCGGAGGACCATCTGTACTTGAAAGTACGCATCACACCACCCCTTTAGTCTGACTGCCCTTTGGAGGCAGTGGCAATGCCGATCTTGGAGATCCCGACGGATTTCAACTGGTCTAAGACAAAAACAAAGTCACCATGCTCCGATTTTTCATCCGCACGCAGGACGATAGAGATATCGGGATTTCTGTTCTTTTCGATCTCCATGCGTTTCTTGAAGGAGTCCTTCGGGATCTTCTCCTGCTCGACATAGATGGTACCGTCGGATGTTACGCTGATCGGCAGTGTTTTCTGCAGATCGATCTGCGCACTGGCGGTCTGCGGCAGATTCAGATTGATCGATTTCTGCACCACCATTGTCAGCATGGACATCATGAAGAAGACCAGAAGGAAGAAGATGATATCGATCATCGGGATGATCATGATCTTCGGCTTCTTCTCTACATTCATTGATTCAAGTTTCATTTCTGATCCGCCTCTACGATAGCCAAATACAGGGAGCCCAATTTTTCCATCTGGGAAACGAAGTTAGATACCTGCTGCGAAAGGTAGGTGTAGGCGATAAGGGCGATGATGGCAACGAAAAGGCCGGATGCGGTGCAGACAAGTGCTTCTGCGACGCCACCGGTGATGGCGAATGGCTGGCCTTCTGCAACCGAAAGGACATTGAAGGAGCCGATCATGCCGATGACGGTGCCAAGAAGACCCATCAGCGGAGACAGGGTGACGATGACGTCAAGGTAGTTCAGGTACGACTTCAAGACGCCTGCGGCATGAGAAGCCGCGCCTTCCAGAATGGCAGTCTGGTTCGCTTTGGAAGAGAGCTGCTCGGCGCCAGAGAGAATGACACCGGCAGGAATGCCGCCATCGGCCTTGAGCGCCGCTTTCAGCCCCTCCTGATCATTGGCCGTCAGGAGTTCCGGGATCTCCTTCGTGAGCTTTTCGATATTCGACCGGTTCGCGTGATAGAAGCGGAAACGCTCGATGAAGATCGTGACAACGATGATAGAGCAGAGAAGCAACGGATACATCATGAAACCGCCGGCATGGAACAAGTGAAGTACATCCATTTTTCTAAAGACCCCCTGATACAAATAATAATGGCAAGCCATTTCTACATTAATCTTAGATTACCATTTTAGAGGTGGTAAGTCAAATGAAATCTGAGATTTATTTTAGGTGAATTTAATGATTATGAGGTTCAGGTTCAGGGTTCAGGGTTCAGGTTTAAGGTTATGGTGGCGGCTTCGCCGCGAATATATATGGGGCGATGCCCGAAGATTTGCGATGACAGGCTTCCCTCGTATCGCCAGCCTTCCCCTCGAGGGGAAGGTGCCCCGTAGGGGCGGATAGGGCACTGGCGGTATGAAAGACAGATGAGGAAAGCGGAAAAGTGCGCGGCGCATGGGGGGAAGCGTGAGTCCCTCACCGCGAATGACAAAGATTTCTCGCTTCGCTCGAAATGAGAATACGGGAAAATCCGACGTCTCCCAGACTCCTAGTCTCTTAGTCTCCCAGTCACCTGTCTCCAATCGCTTCCAATCCCTCATTCCTACATGCTCAAGGCTATGGTAAAATAAAGACATGAACTATCGAAAGGCACAAGCGGGCATCCCCCGATTCGTGGTATACGTAGCCGCCGCCTTCATTTCCGCATTTGCTAAGAAAGGCCTCCCATGTCCTCCCATTTCTATATCCGTGATTTCTCAAAACGCACCCATGACGATGCACTCTCCGACAAGAGCCTTCTCGCACTGTCGGAAACGAAGTCGGAGCATACCATCGACGCCTATGAGTCGGACTGGAATGACTTCTGCGACTGGTGCTCGTACCATAAAAAAGAATCGTTCCCGACCACGCCGGAAACGATCGTGAACTATATCAATGATCTGGCGGACTATGCGAAAACGGCGACCATCCGCCGCCGCATTTCCGCTCTGTCAGAGAATTTCAATGCGGCCGGCCTAACGAAGGAGAATCCCGCAAAAGCGTGATCGTACGAGAAGCACTGATCGGCCTCATGCGGCAGAAAGGCATGCTGCAAAAGGGGAAAACGCCGGTGTATTTTGAAGAGCTTCAGGAAATGATCTCCCGCATGGATCTCCGAACGCTTCACGGCCTGCGCGACCGCGCGATCCTCCTCATCGGCTTCATGGGGGCTTTCCGCAGAAGCGAGCTCGTCTCTCTCACGATGGAAGATATCAGAAAATTTCCGCAGGGCATCGTCCTTCACATCAAACGCTCGAAAACGGACCAGCGGGGCGAAGGACAGCAGGTCGGCATCCCCCATCTGAAGAATGTACCTGAAGAAATGGACGGCATCCGTGCGCTCTATGACTGGCTGAAGGCCGCTGATATCCATGACGGCCCGATCTTCAGGAAGATCCTGAAAATGGCAAGGTCGCTTCGACGCATCTCAGTGAAAATACGGTGAATCTACTCGTCAAAAAATATGCCGAACTGATTGGTCTTGACCCCACGCTCTATGGCGCGCACAGCCTGCGCCACGGCTTCGCCACGTATGCGGCGCTTCACGGCATCGAGGAGCGTCTCATCATGAAACAGACCCGTCACAAGTCCGTAGAAATGGTGCGCCGCTATATCAATGAAGCGGATGTCTTTACGAATAACCCGCTTTCAAAGATGTTCGGGGAGTGAGTGACTAGTGACTAGCGGTTGGTGGCTAGGGATTAGGAAAGTCCCTCCAGTTGAGCAGACCCTTGGAGAAGGGTCGCGCCAAAGGCGCCGGATAGATGTGCCCCAAAGGGGCACCCTTCTACGTACAGGTATAAAATATATGTGAGACTACTTTCCCTTGCTTTCCTCCCGCGCCAGTGTCAGCCGAATATGTAAGGAAACGCCGATTCAACCAAAAAGCGCGAGAAATCCACTGATTTCTCGGCGCTTTTATGTATCTTTCAAGAGAGCCTGATGTCTCCTAGTCCCTCAGTCACTTAAGTCCCCTAATCCCTAGCTACTAGTCACCAGTCACTAGTCACCAGCTACTTCTTCTCCAGATATCTCCGCTTCAGCTGTCCGCAGGCAGCCTGGATCTCGTCGCCCATCTGCCTGCGGACGGTCGTGCTTTTGCCGTGTTTTTCCAAGATCTCCTGAAAGATCTTGACATCCTTCCAGCTCGGCGGATACAGCTTGATATGCTCGGTGCCATTGATCGGGATGAGATTGAAATGGCAATTCATCTTCCCCACAAGGCGGCAGAGCTCTTCCGCATTTTCGCGGGACGCATTCACATCTTTGATGAGGATGTACTCGAAGGTCACGCGGCGGCCCGTCTTCTTGAAGTACCGGTGCGCAGCAGCGACGACATCTTCGATCTTGAAATGCCGGCTTGATGGCAAGATGCGGTTGCGGATCGTGTCATTCGGCGCATGGAGGGAGATCGCAAGCGTGATCGGGAGACCTTCTGCGGCGAGTCGATCGATCATAGGCACGATGCCGCAGGTGGAGAGCGTGATATTTCTGAGGCTGATATTCAGCAGCCCCGGATCGCTCACAAGGCGGATAAAGCGGAGCACTTCCTCATAGTTCGTGAGCGGCTCGCCCGCCCCCATCAGGACGATCGAGTGGATCGGTGCATCGAAAAGTTCTCGGAAGGCGTAAACCTGAGCAAGGATCTCGCCCGCAGTGAGATTTCGCTCCAGTCCGTTTCTGGTAGAGGCACAGAAAATGCAGCCCATCGCGCAGCCCACCTGCGTGGAGACGCAGATGGAATTCCCGTAGACATGGTGCATGCAGACCGTCTCGACGAGTGAACCGTCTGAGAGCTTCACGAGGAGCTTGGTCGTATCGCCGTCATTCGATGTGATATGGCTCATGATCACAGGCTTCTCGAGTACGGCATTCTCCTTCAGCCATTCCCGCATCGGCCCCGGCAGCTGGTCATATCATCAAAAGAAAAAATATAGCGGCGATACAGGTAGTCCTGCAGCTGCTTGGCTCTAAATTTCGGGAAGCCATGGCTTGTGATCCATGTTTCCATTTCGGGGAGACTGTGTCCCCAGATATTCCAGGCCATAGAGGCTCCTTTCATGAAATGAGATTTGCGAAATACAGGTGCGCGGCATAGCCGCCATAAGCGGGAAAAGTGACTGATGACTGATCACTAGTCACTTGAGGATCCTAATCCCTAGTCCCTAGTCACCAGTCACTAGTCACTAGTCACTCTTTCCCAATTTCGCCACGAAGAATCCATCGCTCTGTGCCTGATCTGGCCAGATGGTGAGCATACCCTTTTCGGATGCGCCAAGGCCTTCCAGCTGGAAATCGATCGGCGTAAATTCGGGATGATTTCTTAAAACTCGCTCACGATGTTTTCATTTTCCGCCTCATTCAGGGTGCA
>ENA-OQEN01000779-OQEN01000779.1-human-gut-metagenome-genome-assembly--contig:-NODE-779-length-13179-cov-6.247778_pt1 | contig 13179 bp, 20 predicted proteins | sample MGYA00242791_ERZ504627 | MGnify/ENA primary metagenome ERZ504627 (study PRJEB26092, sample SAMD00036316) | human gut metagenome | host: Homo sapiens | study: EMG produced TPA metagenomics assembly of... | reverse complement strand
CGGACGAGATGCAGAAGTTGTTTGAAGCCCTTCGGGGAACCAAGCTGGAGCTGCCGGTGCTGGTGGCTGCCTTTTACGGACTTCGCCGTGGCGAGGTGGTGGCTTGAATGGGACGCCATCGACTTTGAGCAGGGCACCATTTCCGTAAAGCGCACCGTGACCTCAACGATCATCGACGGCAAGTATCAGGAGTTCGAGCAGCAATCCGCCAAGACCAAGTCCAGTCTGCGCACCCTGCCGCTCATCGGCAGCTTCCGGGAATACTTTATGCAGGTGAAAGAGGCGCAGGAGCTGAACAAGCAGGTCTGCGGCAACTGCTACAACTATGAATACGATGGCTTTGTATTCGTGGATGAGTTGGGCGAGCGGATGCGGGTGGAATACCTGACCAACGCATTTCCGAAATTTCTGGAGAGTCACGGTTTGCGCCGGATGCGCTTTCACGATCTGCGTCACAGCTGTGCCAGCTTGCTGCTGGCCAACGGCGTCCCCCTCAAACACATTCAGGAGTGGTTGGGGCACAGCGACTTTACCACCACGGCGAACATCTACGCCCACTTGGATTACAAGTCCAAGATCACTTCGGCGCAGGCGATGGAGACAGGGCTTGCTCTGCCGGAGGGCGGCGACTTCAGCAGCCGCTGGAGTTCGATCAGTGCAGGGGAGAACAGCTGATTTTCTCCCCTGAAAACCGAAAATCGTGCGGGCTTTGCCCTTTAGGCAAAAATTAAAAAGCCTGTAAACGGGCTTGTTTACAGGCTTTTTGTGGCGGAGAGTTAGGGATTCGAACCCTAGAGACCTTTCGGTCTACAGCATTTCGAGTGCTGCACCTTCGACCACTCGGACAACTCTCCGTGTCTATTTTCGTCCGGTTTTCTTTCCAGAAATTTGCTCAAAAATTCGTTGGAGAGAAAACAGGAGAGACGGCAAAAAATATTCGATTTTGAGATTTCCTGTGTTGAGGAATATCAAGGAGAATCAGGGGGACGAAATTCCCAGCTTCTGCCGAAATTTCGAGTGTCGCACCTTCGACCTCTCGGACAACTCTCCGTATACCTCAAGTGTAATCCTTGCTCCGGAAGAATGCAAGAAAAACACGCAAGAACGATATGAAATTGTGAAATCCGAACCCACGCAAAGCCCTGTGCGGTGGACATTTTCAGCGGGCGAAACGGCCGGAGCTTCCAAAAATATCACGTTGATCACATTACAGTTGATTCAACATCAATTAATATTATTATATCATACTCTGACTCCGTTTGCAACTCTTTTTCCCGATAGGCTTGCAGTCCTACAGGCAGGCCGCAAAAAAATGGAAACACCCCTCGCTTTTTCTGCCGGAATGTGCTATGATGGCTTCGATTGCACAGAGAAAGCGAGGACGATCACATGCTGGATATTTTCGATATTCTGGGCCCGGTGATGGTGGGCCCGTCCAGTTCCCACACGGCGGGAGCGGTCCGCATCGGCAGCATGGCCCGGACGCTGCTGGGCGACGAGCCGGTGGAGGCCAGGATCCATCTGCATGGCTCCTTTGCCGAGACCGGCCCCGGCCACGGCACGGACCGCGCTCTGGTGGCGGGGCTGCTGGGCATGAAGCCCGACGACCTGCGCATTCCCTTTGCCTTTCAGGAGGCGAAAAAGCGGGGACTGATCTACACCATCGACACTGTGGAGCTGCGGGACGCCCACCCCAACACCGCTGTTATCGAGACCTGGGACGCCGGCGGCAAAAAGCTGGAGCTTCAGGCATGCAGCGTAGGCGGCGGCCGCATCCTGGTGAACAAGGTGGACGGCATCGACGTCAGCTTCGACGGCATGTTCAACACCTTGGTCATCCGCAATCAGGATGAAAACGGCGCGGTGGCGGCGGTGACATCGGTGCTGAACCAGCTGCGCATCAACGTGGCCAACATGAGCCTGTGCCGCCACAAGCGGGGCGGTGATGCCTGATGGTCATCGAAACCGACCAGCATATCAAGCCCCATCAGGTGGCGTTTCTGTCGGAGCTGACGGGCATCCTGTCCGTGACCTATTACGATAAGGAGGACGATGACGATGTCTCTGGATTCGATGAAGGAAATCTTTGACCGCATGGAGGCCGAGCACAAGCTTCTGGGAGATTGTGCTGGAGACGGACATGGACGAGCGCCAGGTGACCCGCCAGCAGTCTATGGCGAAAATGCTGACCACCTGGCAATATATGGTGGACGCGGCGGACACCTATACCGGCCGCCGCCGCAGCGTCAGCGGTCTGGCAGGAGGCGACGGCCTGAAAATGCGGCAGTATTCCATCCGGGGACGGGCCATGTCCGGCGGCTACGTCAGCGAGGTCATTGCCGAGGCCTTGTCCATGGCGGAATCCAACGCCTGCATGCGCCGCATCGTAGCGGCGCCCACGGCGGGGGCCTGCGGTGTGCTGCCGGCGGTGCTGCTGCCCCTTTGCAAATACGAGGAGCTGAGCCAGCACCGAATATTGGAGGCCCTGTATGTGGCCAGCGGAATCGGCGCGGTCATCGCCTATAAGGCCTGCATCGCCGGCGCCTCCGGCGGCTGCCAGGCGGAGATCGGCACTGCCTCCGCTATGGCGGCGGGGGCCCTGGTCGCTGCGGGACGGCACCGGCCAACAGATCGGCACGCCGTGGCCATGGCCCTGAAAAACCTTATGGGCTTGGTGTGTGATCCGGTGGCCGGCTTGGTGGAGGTTCCCTGTGTCAAGCGCAATGTCATCGGCGCGGTAAATGCCATCAGCGCGGCGGATATGGCCCTGGCCGGGATCGAGAGCCGCATTCCTGTGGATGAGGTCATCGACGCCATGGGCGAGGTGGGCCGCCGCATGCCTGTGGAGTTCCGGGAAACCGCCCTGGGCGGCCTGGCCGCCACCCCCACCGGCCGCCGGGTAAAGCAGCAGATGCAGCCCGGGGCCCCGGAGTTCTGATTCTCCAATACAATTTGTGATAATCCTGCGCAAAAATACAGCTTGTATATTTGTATATGCATAGGCATGGGTTATCCATTTTCATTCATACGCAAGAAAAGCACCGTCGAAGGCTTGCCTTCGGCGGTGCTTTCTATGGACGCTGCACAGGAGAGGGTCAGTCCCCGCACAGGATATCCCACTATTTTTGGGGGGTCTCATGTCCCCTCCGTTTAGTAGACACCGCAGCGGGGATTTTGCAACCATATTTTTTCAAATTTTAAAATTTTTTTGGGCCTTGATAGAATACAGAGCTGTTTTCCCGGGGAGCGCATAAAGGAAAGCTCTGTTCATGGCGTCCATGTCCCGGCCATTCACGAAAAAACGGCCACGGGCAGAGCGCGTCTCTCAAATCAAATGGAGCTGCGTCCATTTCCGTGACTTCAGCCGCCGCTGCGTGAAGGGCTTTTGTTTTTAAAAAACTAACTCAACTATTGCAAAACAATCCTCTTGTTTTTTCCCATATTATGATATGATAAAAATGACGAAGGTGGGGGCTTCGTAAGCGATAGGCCCCGATCTGCCGGATATACCAGAATATCCGGCACCCATAGCGGCAGCCCGTCAGAATAGGAGGCGAAACCGTGGTTTTTATTGTCGTGATTTCATCGGTACTTTTGGCCGTTTGCACCTCGCTGAAACCGATCTATCTTCAAAATGCCATCGATGCGGTGGATGCGGGCGCAGACGGCGCACTTACCATGTTTCTGTGCTATGCTGCCAGCATCCTGGGAATCCTTTTGTTTGAGACAGCCCGGCAGCTCAGCACGGGAAAATATCGGAACAGCAGGCTGTTCAGTCTCAAGCGGAAGGTCATGGCGCATATTGTTTATATGCCGCCCCGAAAATTCCAGGAACAGCAGGGACAGAACTATGTCACCACACTGAACAATGAGATCGAGATGCTGGTGGACAGCTATTATGTCACCCGCTTGGAATTGGCCTACAGCATCCTGGTGTTGATCACCTGTGTGATCGCATTGCTGTACATCAACGGCTATCTGGCGATGATCATCATCGTTTCCACCGTGTGTCCCATTGTGGCCTCCGCCGTGCAGGGGAAGGCACTGGAAAAACGGACCAATTTCTATACGATGGCCCTGGAAAAGCTCAATGTCATGATCGGCAATCTGATCCACGGGTACCCACCATCAAGGTAAACCACATAGAGCGGGAATACCTGCAAACGCTGGAGCAGGATAACGAGAAAGCCGCCCACGCAGAGTTTGCCAAGGCGAAAACAAAAATTCGGGTGAATATGATCATCGGCCTGCTGTCCTATATCGCGAGGCCGTGATGGTGGGATTCAGCATTTACGAGATCTCCAAGGGGCGGCTGTCCGTGGGCGCTTTGGTGGGTGCGCTGCAATTATCGGAAATGCTGGTGATCCCCACCAACAGCATTTCCTATCAGATATCGGAAATGCGGAGCGTCACCGGTATTCGCCAGAAGATCCAGCAGCTGCTGTCTGTTCCTGACAGCGCTGCGGCTTCGTCGGCAGCTCCCACGATTGAGTACATGGAGCTTGACAATGTGTCCTTCCGACATGATGAAAAGGTTATTCTTTCCCATGCGAATTATCGGTTCGAGGCGGGGAAGAAATACCTGATTTTAGGCGAAAACGGAAGCGGAAAGAGCACGCTGTTCAAGCTGCTGACCGGACTGGAAACAGAGTATGAGGGGTGTATCTCGGTGAACGGAACGGATATCCGCCAGCTGTGGCCCGCTCTTTATGACCAGATCGGCGTCGTGCTTCAGGACGCGTTTATCTTTGACGATACGTTTCTCCAGAATGTCACGCTTTATCGCCCTGCATTGCAGGAACGTGCCGTTTCTGTGATGCATTCCTTGGGAATGGATGCCTTTCTTGCATCCCATGATCTGGACCAGGTATTCCAGAACACGAAGGGCAATCTGTCCGGCGGAGAGCGGCAAAAGCTGGCGCTGGCCCGGGTGCTGACCGAGAATAAGCGGGTCATCTTCCTGGACGAAGCCACTGCCAATATGGACAAGGGCAGCAGCCAGAAAATTTTGTCCCAGCTGCTCCGGACGGACGGTTTGACCGTCATCAGCATCGAACACAAGGTGAGCCCGGAGCTTCTTCCTCTATACGATAAAATCCTTGAACTGAAGGAGGCACATTTGGAGGAAAGAACATAGTACCATCTATCGGGAAACCCGGCTGCGCATTATGCCGCAGCCGGGTTTCTGGCGTATTCGGAGCGGAAGAAAAGCATTAGACAGAGAGTCTCGAAAAATAAGCGCGCATCTGCCGGAAAATGAAGTCCCTCCAACTCCATTGGGCCAGCCTTTTGTCAAAAGGGCGGCGCCCTTTTTTGACAAGCTGTGGATCGCGGCTATAGCCGCCGGTCCTTTCCGGTTTTTTAGGGGATTTTAGCAGACGTTATACAAAGAAGAACTCCTTGATCTGGCCATACAGCACCAGCACCATACACACAGGCGTGACGTACTTGATGCAGATCTTAAAGAAGGTGTAGCCGAACATCTTGTGTCCCTCGTCGTGCTCGATCTCGTCCCGGACAACTCCCGGGCCGATCTCCCAGCCGTACATGATGCTCATCAGCAGCGCGCCCAGAGGCATCAGGATGCCCTCGGCGATGCAGTCGAAGAAGTCCAGCCAGTCGGCGCTCCAGGTGGGGAGCTTTTCCATGGTGCCGCGCATACCCAGGATATCGGCGGGGGACATGCCGGCGGTGCCCAGGGAGTCCAGGCACACGATGACGCACAGGATACCGGCGGCAATACCGGCCAGCACAGAATACAGCTTCCGCTTGTCTCCCTTGCCCTGCTCACGGGCCTTATCTACGAAGTGGGCCACAACAGCCTCCAGCAGGGAAATGGAGGAGGAGATGGCGGCGAACACCACCAGCAGGTAGAACATGATGCCGAAGATGGGGCCCACAGAGCCCATGCGGTCGAACACGTTCTGCATGGTAACGAACAGCAGGGAGGGGCCGCCCAGGTTGCCGGTGGGGTCCAGGGCGAAGCGACCGGGGATGACGCACAGGCCGGCCATCAGGGCCACTACGGTATCCATGACTACGATGACCACAGCATTTTTCTGGAGGTTCTTTTTCTTGTCCATGTAGGAGCCGTAGGTGATCATGGCCGCCATACCCAGGGACAGGGAGAAGAACATCTGGCCGCCCGCTGTGGATAGCACGGAGAAGAACGAGGGTGCTTCCTTGATAATACCGTTGTCCAAGGCCCAACCGGGAACGAACATGTACTTCAGGCCTTCCACTGCGCCGTCCAGGGTGCAGGCGCGGATGATGCTGATGATCAGCAGGATGAACAGGGCGGGCATGCCACGGAGCAGACCTTTTCGATGCCGCCGCCGACGCCGCCCATCACGATGATCATGGTAATGGCCACGAAGACCAGGCCGTAGATCACGCATTCGCCCTGGTTGGCCATCAGAGCGTCGAACACGCCTGCGCCGTCCAGGGTGCCGGTGCCGAAGCCGGCATGGAACAGATTACCCACGTTCAGGGTGACATACTTCAGACAGTAGCCGCCCAGGGCGCAGTAGAAGCCCAGGATCAGGAAGGCAGACAGCACGCCCAGCCAGCCCAGCCATTTGAACTTCCTGGACAGAATTTTGTATGCGCCGATGGCGCCCCGGCCGGTCTTGCGGCCCAGGGCCAGCTCGCCCATCATGACGATGAAGCCGCAGCAGGCAGCCAGGATCAGATAGATGATCAGGAACGTGAAGCCGCCGTTGGCGCCCATCTTGTTGGGAAAGCCCCAGATGTTGCCCAGGCCGACGGCTGAGCCGATGGCCGCCATGAGGAATCCGAAATTGGATCCAAAGCCTTTTCTTTCTTCCATGGTTTTCTCTCCTTACTCATATGGATGTCCCCCTTATGTCCGGAAGGGGACTATGGTCACTTTACCATGTGTGTTTTCCCCTGTAAAGCGATACAGTCTCTCCTTAACGCCGTATTGTCACGCATCACGCTTTCTTTAATCGATTTCTTACGCCTCCCCCCTCCTCTCCGGGTCGTTCTGTTTCGCAGCAGGCAATTTTACAGTCCCATTTTATGCGGCTTTTTGTGAATTATGTCACAAAAGAAAGCCGCATTCCGTCGGACGTATGGACATTCATACGGCGCGGCAAGGCGTTTGTGTAAAATGACCAGCAGCTTTCCGGTCCGAATTGGTTCGCGGGGGAAATATTTTCACGAGAAGAAAAAATCACCGCTATGCCGTCCTCTCCGGCACCGATCCGCCGCATTTTACGCAGACTTTACAAAACACGCCTTTCCGGCTTTACATCCGGCCCGTATCCTATGAACTGTACCGAGGAAATCCCAAAACGCGAATCGAAAGGAGATTCTGAAAAAATGAAAAGGTTTCTTTCCATCGCCCTGTGCGCCGTTATGGTGCTGGGCATCCTGGCTGGCTGCGGCCAGAAGGGCAATGACACCCCTGAGAACAACGACAACAACACCGCTCTCTCCGGCACCGTGTCCACCAACGGTTCCACCTCTATGGACAAGGTCATCGGCGCGCTGAAGGAGCAGTTCACCACCGACAATCCCGGCGTCACCGTCACCTATGACCCCACCGGCTCCGGCGCAGGCATCGAGGCCGTGAAGAACGGCTCCACCGACATCGGCCTGGCCTCCCGGGCCCTGAAGGACCAGGAGAAGTCCGCCGGCCTGAAGGAGACCACCGTGGCCCTGGACGCATCGCCATCATCGTCAACGCCGGCAGCAAGGTTGCTGACCTGACCGTTCAGCAGATCGCCGACATCTTCACCGGCAAGATCACCGACTGGAGCGAAGTGGGCGGCGACCCCGGCGCCATCTCCTGCATCGGCCGTGAGTCCGGCAGCGGCACCCGGGACGGCTTTGAGTCCATCACCGACACCAAGGACTCCTGCAAGCTGGACCAGGAGCTGACCTCCACCGGCGGCGTCATTGAGGCTGTTGCCGGCAACCCCAACGCCATTGGCTATGCCTCCCTGTCCGCCGTGGAAGGCAAGTCTACTGTCAAGGCCCTCACCGTGGGCGGTGTGGCCTGCACCGAAGCCACCGTCCTGGACGGCAGCTATGAAATCCAGCGTCCCTTTGTGCTGGTGACCAAGGAAGGCGTTACTCTCTCCGCCGCCGCTCAGGCTTTCTTTGACTTCGCCACCTCTGCCGCCGCTTCCGACCTCATCAAGAACGCCGGTGCGGTGCCCGTGGTCAAGTAACCATCCCCGGGAATCCTCCCCTGACCCGAATCCCGGGCCAGGGGCCTTTCCCGTTCCGGACAAGAAAGGAACCGACTATGCGTTCAAAGAATACAGGGGCCCGTAAGGCCCTGGAAACCGTGATCCACCTGGTGTTCCTGCTGTGCGGCATCGTGGCCGTGGGCTTTGTGCTGGTCATCAGCGTGTACCTGATCCTCTCGGGCCTGCCCGCCATCCGCCAGATCGGCCTGTTCAGGTTTCTGTTCGGCCAGGTCTGGGACCCCACCAACACCACCACCGGCGCGGAATACGGCATTCTGCCTTTATCCTCACCTCTGTTTACGGCACCGCCGGGGCCATGGTCATCGGCGTGCCCATCGGCCTGATGACGGCCATCTTCCTGGCAAAGCTTGCCCCGCCCAGGGCCGCCGCCGTGATCCGCACCGCCGTGCAGCTGCTGGCGGGTATCCCGTCGGTGGTATACGGCCTGGTGGGCATGATCGTGCTGGTGCCGCTGATCCGCACCACCTTCTCCCTGGGGTCCGGCGCTGTCTGCTGGCGGCCATCCTGGTGCTGTCCATTATGGTGCTGCCCTCCATCATCAACGTGTCGGAGACGGCCCTGCGGGCGGTGCCCCGGGAGTATGAGGAGGCCAGCCTGGCCCTGGGAGCCACCGCCGCCGAAACGTATTTCCGCGTCAGCCTTCACGCCGCCCGCAGCGGCGTGGCCACCGCCGTGGTGCTGGGCGTGGGCCGGGCCATCGGCGAGGCCATGGCCATCATCATGGTGGCCGGAAACGTGGCCAATATGCCGGGGCTGTTCCGGTCTGTCCGGTTTCTCACCACCGGCATCATCTCCGGCATGTCCTATGCCCCGGTGGGCAGTCTGTATCAGCAGGCCCTGTTTTCCATCGGCCTGGTGCTGTTCCTGTTCATCATGCTCATCAACGTATTTCTCAACGTGTTCATCAAAAAGAGGAAGGAGGACTGACCCATGGAGGAAAAGCTGTCGCCCCGCCGCCGCCTGTATGACAGAGGGCTGCGGTTTCTGGTGTGGCTGTGCGCGGGCCTGACCTGCGCCCTGCTGCTGTTTCTCATCGGCTATATCTTCTATCGCGGAGTGCCGGGCATCACCTGGTCCCTGCTGACCAGCCAGACCAGCTATATCAAGAACACCGTGGGCGTCCTGCCCAACATTCTCAACACCCTGTATATCATCGTGGTGGCCATGGTCATCGTCCTGCCCCTGGGAGTGGGGGCCGCCATTTACCTGACGGAATACGCGTCCAACCGCCGCCTGGTGTCCGTTATCGAGTTCGCCACCGAGACCCTGACGGGCATCCCCTCCATCATCTTCGGCCTGGTGGGTATGCTGCTGTTCGTCCAGCGGCTGGGCCTGAAGGCGGGCATCCTGGCCGGCGGCCTGACGCTGGTGGTGATGATCCTGCCCACCATCGTCCGCACCACCCAGGAGAGCCTGAAAACCGTGCCCCAGTCCTATCGGGAGGGGGCCTGGGCCTGGGAGCCGGAAAGTGGCACATGATCCGCACGGTGGTGCTGCCCGGAGCCGTGGACGGCATCGTCACCGGCTGCATCCTGGCTGTGGGCCGCATTGTGGGCGAAAGCGCCGCCCTGCTGTATACGGCGGGCTTCGGCCTGGAGCTGGTGGGCTTTGTCAAGGCTCTGCACACCTCCGCCGCCTCCCTGACCGTGGCCCTGTATGTCTACGCCACCGAGCGGGGCGAGACGGCCCTGGCCTTCTCCATCGCCGCCATTCTGATGGTGCTGACCCTGCTGATCAACCTGTCCGCCTCCCTGGTGGGGCGGAAGCTGCGAAAGAAATGAGGCATTGCTATGGAACCCATTCTTGAGGCCAAGAGTCTGAATCTGTGGTACGGGCAGAACCACGCCCTCCACGACGTATCCGTCGCCATCCCGGAGCGCAGATCACCGCCTTTATCGGTCCCTCCGGCTGCGGCAAATCCACGTTCCTGCGGACTCTGAACCGCATGAACGACCTGATCCCCTCCGTGAAGATCCAGGGACAGGTGGACTTCCACGGAAAGAACATCTATGACGCCGGGGTGGACCCCACCCTGCTGCGCAAGCGCATCGGCATGGTGTTTCAGAAGGCCAACCCCTTCCCCATGAGCATTTATGACAACGTGGCCTATGGGCCCGGACCCACGGCGTCCGCAGCCACGCCAAGCTGGACGACATTGTGGAGCGCTCCCTGCGCTCCGCCGCCATCTGGGACGAGGTGAAGGACCGGCTGAAGAAAAGCGCCATGGGCCTGTCCGGCGGCCAGCAGCAGCGCCTGTGCATCGCCCGGGCCCTGGCCGTGGAGCCGGAGGTGCTGCTGATGGACGAGGCCACCAGCGCCCTGGACCCCATCTCCACCTCCAAGATCGAGGACCTGGCCCTGGAGCTGAAGGAGCATTACACCGTGGTCATGGTCACCCACAACATGCAGCAGGCGGCCCGCATTTCCGACAATACGGCCTTTTTCCTGCTGGGTGAGCTGGTGGAGTTCGGCAAAACGGAGCAGCTGTTCTCCGACCCCACCGACAAGCGCACCGAGGACTACATCACCGGGAGGTTCGGATAATGAGAAGACAGTTTGACCAGCAGCTGGCGCTGCTGAACCGGGAGCTCATCGAGATGGGCGCCCTGTGCGAGGAGGTCATCGCCCTGGCCGCCAAGGCCCTGACGGAGGGAGACCCCGCCCTGGCCGCCCAGGTGGGCCCCCTGGACACGGAGATCGACCAGAAGGAGCGCACCATCGAGTCGCTGTGCCTGAAGCTGCTTTTGCAGCAGCAGCCGGTGGCCCGGGATCTGCGCCAGATCTCCGCCGCCCTGAAGATGATCACGGATATGGAGCGCATCGGCGACCAGGCCCAGGACATCGCCGAGATCGTCACCTTCCTCCGGGGCCGCACCGCCGAGCACGACAATATCCTGTGCCAGATGGCCCGGGCAACCATCTCTATGGTGACAGAAAGTGTTGACGCATACGTAAAACATGATACAATAAAAGCAGAGACCGTTCTGGCCGCCGACGACACCGTGGACGCCTATTTCCGCCAGGTGAAGCAGGCCCTGATTTCCCGCATCGCCGCCGACCCCGGCGACGGGGAGTATGCCCTGGACCTGCTGATGATCGCCAAGTATTTCGAGCGCATCGGCGACCACGCCACCAACATTGCCGAGTGGGTGATCTTTTCCATCACCGGCCGGCATAAGGAGGGATAGACCATGATCTGGTGTGTGGAGGATGACTCCAGCATCCGCGATGTTGAGGTATATACACTGCGTTCCACCGGCTTCGAGGCCCGGGGCTTTGCCGACGGGACGGCCTTCTGGTCCGCCATCGGGACGGCCCAGGAGCTGCCGGAGCTGGTGGTGCTGGACGTAATGCTTCCGGGCGTGGACGGGGTGGAGCTGCTGCGCCGCCTGCGGGCCGCCCCGGCTACCCGCTCCATCCCCGTGGTCATGGCCACGGCCCGGGGGGCGGAATATGACAAGATCCAGGCCCTGGACCTGGGCGCGGACTACTATCTCACCAAGCCTTCGGGGTCATGGAGCTGGTGTCCTGCGTCAAGGCCGTGCTGCGCCGGTGCGCCCGGCCCAGCCACGTGCTGCACCTGTCCGGCCTGGCTCTGGACCAGGACGCCCACACCGTCTCCTGCGACGGGCAGCGGGTGCCCCTGACCTATAAGGAATACGAGCTGCTGCGGCTGTTTTTGTCCCATCCCGGCATGGCCTTCACCCGGGACCAGCTGATGGCCCAGGTGTGGGGCACCGACTATTACGGCGAGACCCGCACCGTGGATATGCACATCCGCACGCTGCGCCAGAAGCTGGGCCCCTACGGCAGTCTGATCCAGACCGTCCGCAATGTGGGCTACCGGCTGGAGGAACAAGGATGACCAAGAAAATTTTCCGTTCGTTTATGCTGTCCGCCGTGGCCGTGCTGCTGGCGGGGGTGGTCATCGTCATGACCTGCCTGTACAGCTATTTTGCCTCCGTGCAGGAGTCCCAGCTCCAGGATCAGCTGCAATTGGCAGCCGCCGCCGTGGAGACGGAGGGCACGGATTACCTGAATAAGCTGAATAAGCTGAAGGCGGACCGCTACCGCCTGACCTGGATCGCCACCGACGGCTCGGTGCTGTGCGACACCAAGCGCGACGCCGAAAGCCTGGAAAACCACGGCGACCGCCTGGAGGTCCGGGAGGCCCTGCGCACCGGCTCCGGCAGCTCCACCCGCTATTCCAGCACCCTGCTGGAAAAGACCAGCTACTATGCCCAGCGTATGCCGGACGGCTCGGTGCTGCGCATTTCCGTCAGCCGGGCTACCGTGGGCATGCTGGTGCTGGGAATGCTGCCGGCCATTCTGCTGGCCGCCGCCGCAGCCTGGTGCTGTCGGGCCTTCTGGCGGGCCGTCTGTCCCGCCGGATCACCGCCCCTCTGAATGCCCTGGATCTGGAGCACCCTCTGGAAAACGACACCTATGAGGAGCTGTCGCCTCTGCTGTGCCGCATCAATGTGCAGCGCCAGCAGATAGACCGGCAGCTGACGGACCTGCGCCGCCGGTCCGACGAGTTCCGCCAGATCACCTCCCACATGCAGGAGGGGCTGGTGCTGCTGAACGAAAGCGGCGCGGTGCTCAGCATCAACGCCGCCGCCTGCCGGGTGTTCGGCACCGGCGAGAGCTGCCTGGGCCAGGATTTCCTGACGGTGGACCGCGGCCGCGACGTCAGCGATGCGCTGGCGTCCGCCATGGACGCCGGCCACAGCGAGGTCCGTGTCCAGCGGCTGGGCCGCATTTATCAGTTTGACATCTCCCGCATCCAGTCCGGCCCCGACACTCTGGGGGCGGTGCTGCTGGCCTTTGACATCACCCAGCAGGAGACGGCGGAGCAGAGCCGCCGGGAGTTTACCGCCAACGTATCCCATGAGCTGAAAACACCCCTTCAGGCATCATCGGCAGCGCAGAGCTCATT
>ENA-OQEN01000778-OQEN01000778.1-human-gut-metagenome-genome-assembly--contig:-NODE-778-length-13181-cov-4.831929_pt1 | contig 13181 bp, 19 predicted proteins | sample MGYA00242791_ERZ504627 | MGnify/ENA primary metagenome ERZ504627 (study PRJEB26092, sample SAMD00036316) | human gut metagenome | host: Homo sapiens | study: EMG produced TPA metagenomics assembly of... | reverse complement strand
CTTCAATCTGCTTCTTGTACTTACGTAACCCATAAAGCCGACAAGAAAATACATGAAGTATACTGACGATATCCTACATCAGCTCTTTCTGCGGAGACAGCTTCTCGTTCTTCACGACCACGATCTCCACGTTGAATTTCTTGCAGAACCGCTCAAACCAATCGAACCCGAATCGGACAAAACGATCGCGGTGTGACACGAGGATCATCCTGACCTGATTTTCCATGACAGCATCTAGGAGCTGATTCCATTTCTTACGGTTATAATTCAGACCACTGCCATAATCTCGGACGATGGTATCGACAATCAAGCCTTTAGCATTCGCGTATTGCTGGAGGAAATCCACCTGGTTCTCTAGATCATCTGCCTGCTTCCGGCTCGATACCCTGGCATATAGAACAATCTTACGCGAATCCGTATCTTTCTCGATGCCCTTGAATTGCAAGTACTGGTCGTAGGTATAATATCTTCGATTCGTGGGCGTCCTATTTGCAACCAATATCTTCTCACGATCCCAGCGTTGAAGAGTTTTGACCGTGACATTCAATAATGCGGCAAATTCTTTCGGTTTGTAATTCGTGATATTGGGTATGCGCATAGCCATATCCCTCCTCTGTTTATATAATATCACGAATATACATATTTGTCTATATAATTAATAACTTAAGAAAACTCCTCACGGAAGTAATATAGGAATAATCCTATGAAATCTATAAGTTCTTACATAAATCATGATAATTGTGATTTTCATCACATGGTCACGCTTGCGGCATCACCTCTTGATTTTCATTGGATGTATGCCTTCTGTTCATGATTCTTTTCTATTTTAACATATATCTATTATTATGTCTTTAATAAAATATCTAGTATTATACTTATAGTCAATTCAGTACTATAATAAAACCATAGAAACGAGATAGAAACAGATGGAACAAGATTCCAGAGTCCTGCAAGGAGGTCTTTACCATGTCGTTAACGTATTATTTCCTGCCAACCCGCAATGTCTTTGGTGAAGGTGCTGTCAACGAAGCCGGCAAGCTCATGAAGAGCCTCGACGGCACGCATCCGATGATCGTCACGGATGCCTTCCTCGCAAAATCCGGCATGGCCGACGATGTCAAGAAGATCCTCGAGGATGAGGGCCTGCGACTTACATCTTCGACGGTGCTGAGCCGAACCCGACGGACAAGAACGTCGTGGCTGGCGTCAAGGCCTTCAAGGAGCAGGGCTGCGACAGCATCATCTCCCTCGGCGGTGGTTCTTCGCACGACTGCGCTAAGGCCATCGGCTCATTGCTGCTAACGGCGGCGAGATCTACGACTACGAGGGCATCGACATCTCTAAGAACAAGATGGTCCCGCTGATGTCCATCAACACGACGGCCGGCACGGCTTCCGAGATCACGCGTTTCTGCATCATCACGGATACGCGCCGCAAGGTCAAGATGGCCATCCTCGACTGGCGCGTCACGCCGCAGATCGCAATCAACGACCCGGTCCTCATGAAGGGCATGCCGCCGCGCCTCACGGCCGCAACGGGCATGGATGCCCTGACGCACGCCATCGAGGCGTATGTCTCCTCCGCTGCGAACCCGCTGACGGATGCCGCTGCCCTGCAGGCCATCAACATGATCCAGAAGTACCTGCCGAAAGCAGTCGCCAATGGCGATTACCTCTACGCACGCGACAAGATGGCCTATGGCCAGTACCTCGCCGGCATCGCGTTCAACAACGCCTCCCTCGGCTACGTCCATGCCATGGCCCATCAGCTCGGCGGCTTCTACAACCTGCCGCACGGCGTCTGCAATGCCATCCTGCTGCCGTACGTCTGCGAGTTCAACCTCATCAGCAACCTCAACCGCTTCCGCGACATCGCCCGCGCGATGGGCGAGATGATCGACGGCCTCAGCACGAATGAGGCTGCCGACAAGGGCATCAATGCCATCCGCCGCCTGAGCCGCGAGGTCGGCATCCCGCAGACGCTCAAGGAACTCGGCGTACAGCCGGAGGACTTCGAGCTCATGGCAGGCAATGCACTCAAGGACGCCTGCGCCCTGACGAGCCCGCGCAAGTACACGAAGGACGAGGTCGTCGAACTCTACCGCCGCGCTTACGAAGGCGACTGGGTCGACTCCACGCTCTAAGCCTTCCTCGTCCCCTAAAACTCACCCCCCACTGCACCAAAAGAGGCTGCCGTTCCGGCAGCCTCTTTTGGCATACAACTGTGTTTATATTCAAAGCGCTTTCTGATAGAGAGCCAGGAAATCCGCTTTCGTGGTCGCCCGCGGATTTCCTGCGCCTTCTCTGCCTTGTCCAAGAGGTCCCCATAACCCCGTGCAGGACAGAGCTTGACAGACACCTGCTGCCGTCTTATACTGGATTTATCAAATCGATGTACATCAATATATGAGAGGAGAATTCACACATGGCTTCTAACGAACCCGTCAAAGTCCTCAAGCATTGGCCGATGCCAACCGACTGCGCATCCTCGAGCTCCTGGGCCACGGCGAACAATGTGCCTGCGTGCTGCTCGGGAATCTGGCACTCTCGCAGCCGACGCTCTCGCACCACATGAAAATTCTCTGCGATGCAGGCTCGTGGCGAGCCGCAAGGAAGGCAAGTGGATCTACTACACGCGCCAATCTGAGGCGCTCGACGAGATTGCCGCCTACCTCCGGGCGCTCGGCCGCACGATACCGACAGATGACCTTGCTGCCGACTGCCGCTGCCACGAGTGACGGCAGTGTTTTTTCTCTCATACATTCATGAATTTCTATCTATTCAAGAGGTGTTTCCTATGCAACATGAACAAGCGAGCGGCATCAATTTCTTCCAGCGCTACCTGACCGTCTGGGTCCTGCTCTGCATGATTGTCGGCGTCGCCATCGGCCATTTCCTGCCTGCCGTACCTGGCTTTCTCGCGACACTCCAGGTCGATGGCATCTCGATCCCAATCGCCATCCTGATCTGCTCATGATCTACCCGATGATGATGAAGGTCGACTTCGAGAGCGTCAAGGCCGTCGGCAAGGCACCCAAAGGCCTCTTCGTGACCTGGATTGCCAACTGGCTCATCAAGCCGTTCACGATGTATGCGCTTGCCTACGCCTTCTTCTTCGTCATCTTCCGCACGCTGCTGCCAGCAGACCTTGCAACTGCCTATCTCGCCGGTGCCGTGCTTTTAGGCGCGGCACCATGCACGGCCATGGTCTTCGTCTGGAGCACGCTGACGCGCGGCAATCCTGCCTACACGGTCATCCAGGTCGCGACGAACGACCTGATCATCCTCGCGGCCTTCGTGCCAATCGTCAAGTTCCTGCTCGGCGTCTCCCATGTCACCGTGCCATACGACGTGTTGTTCCTGAGCATCTTCCTCTTCGTCGTCATCCCGCTGATTGGCGGCATCGTCACGCGCCTCTCCGTCATCCGCCACAGGGGTCAGGCGTACTTCGACCAGGTCTTCGTTCACCGCTTCGACGGCGTGACGACCTAGGGCCTCCTGCTGACGCTCGTCATCATCTTCAGCTCCCAGGCACAGGTCATCCTCGAGAATCCCCTACACATCGTGCTGATTGCTGTGCCGCTAATCCTGCAGACGTTCCTGATTTTCGGACTGACCTACGGCGCCTGCTATCTGCTGCGCCTGCCCTTTGATATCTCCGCTCCTGCCGGCTTCATCGGCGCCTCGAACTTCTTTGAGCTCGCCGTCGCCGTGGCCATCGCGCTGTTCGGCGTGACGAGCCCGGCCGCGCTTGCGACGACCGTCGGTGTGTTGACGGAAGTCCCCGTCATGCTGACCCTCGTGCGCATCGCCAACAGCAGCAGGCAGTATTTCCGCGATTGAGTAGAGCTGTCCTTCTTCATCAATCTATGTTATACTATAACAAATAACCGTTATTGATTATAGATTGGAGCACAGTATGTCTACAGAACATAAGCTGCACATCGGCTGCCACCTCTCCTCGTCCAAGGGCTTCCTGGCCATGGGTCATGAGGCGGTCAAGCTCGATGCTAACACATTCGCCTTTTTCACACGCAATCCGCGTGGCGGCCGCGCGAAGGAGCTCGACCTCGCGGATGTCGAGGCCTTCCTGCACTACAAAGACGAGCACGATATCGGCATGCTTGTCGCGCATGCGCCCTACACGATGAACGCCTGTGCGGCCAAGGAGAACCTGCGCCGCTTTGCCCACGAGGCGATGGCCGACGACCTGCAGCGGCTCGAGCACCTGCCCGGCAACCTCTACAACTTCCACCCCGGCAGCCATGTCGGCCAGGGTGCCGAGCAGGGCATCGCTCTGATTGCCAAGCAACTCAACGATGTCCTCACGCCGGACCAACAGACGACAGTCCTCTTGGAAACGATGGCGGGCAAGGGCACGGAGGTCGGCCGCACATTCGAGGAACTGCGCGCCATCATCGACCGCGTCGAACAGGGTGACAAGCTCGGCGTCTGCCTCGACACCTGCCACGTCTGGGACGGCGGCTACGACATCCGCGAGCACCTCGACGAGGTCCTGACGGAGTTCGACCGCGTCATCAGCTTTCGCGCCTCAAGGCCATCCATCTCAATGACAGTCAGAACGCGCGCGGCAGCCACAAGGACCGCCACGCCCGCATCGGCGAGGGCGAGATTGGCCTTGAAGCGCTCGTGCGCGTCATCCGCCACCCGGCCCTCAAGGATCTGCCTTCATCCTCGAAACGCCGAACGATGCCGCCGGCTACGCGCGTGAGATTGCCATGCTGCGCGAAGCGGCGGAATGATTGTTCTACAAACGAAAAAACTGACCCCAGCACGGGTCAGTTTTTTTGTATCATGGCATCATACTATCACGGATGGAAGCGGAAGGTGTAGCGTCCGTGCGTGTTGACGGGCTCATCGTAGTCGTTGCGCGCGGGGCTGTAGGTGAAGTTCACGATGGCCGCGAGCGCTGCGGCATCCATCTCAGGATACCCCGAGGACGCCTCGATCTGCGGGCTCTCGACGCCGCCAGACGCATTGATGATGTAGTTGACCGTGACGCTGCCGACGGCCTTTTTGGCCTGCAGAGCAATCGGATACGCGGGTTGCGAGGTGCTGAGCTGCTGCGCGCGCACCTTGACGTGCTTGACATGCGCCGGGTCGCGGGCTGGGCCGCCCTGCGGCTTGTCCGAGCCGCCTTCCTTGCCGCCCGGAGCGCCATTTGTGCCCTTCGCATCGTTGTCATTCGGCTTCGCATCGGCCGAAGGATTCTTGGCCTGCTTGTCCGGCTTCTCCTTGTCTGGCTTCTCCGGCTTCTCCGCCTTCGTCTCCTTCTCGATCTCCGGGGCCTTGATGCTCTCGTCGATGACAATGGGGGCCATTGCCGGTGCTCCCATCTCAGCTGCCTCAGCTGCAGCGGTCTGCTCTTCGACTGCCTCGCTGCCATCTGTGGGCTGCTCATCCTCCGTCACATTGTCGTAGATCTCGACGTCGACGGGATGGCTCTCTGATGAGACGGCCTGGAAGAGGCCCGTCGCGGTGACGAGCAGCAGGATGAGGAGGTGGACGATAGCGGAGATGCCCCAGCTGGCCGCGTTCTCTTTATCTTCTCGAACCATCGGCGCCTCACTTCCCGCCCGCGTCGGCTGCGAGCCCGAACCGGCTGATGCCGGCGCTGCGGAAGTGGTCGAGCAGGTCGACGACCTTGCCGTAGTCGATGCCTCATCGGCGCGCACGACGACGGCGAAGTGGCTGCTCGTGCGGTTCTCCTGCTGCGCCTGCTTGATGAGGGCCTTCTCCTCGATGGGCTGGTCCTCGAGGTAGAGCGTGCCGTCCTTCTTGAGCGTGACGAGGTAGGTCACGTTCATCTGTGTCTGAGCACTCGCGGCCTTCGGCACATTGACGTCAACCGTCTTGAGGTTGACCATGTAGAGCGTGCTGATCATGAAAAAGACGAGCAGGAAGAACATGATGTCGATCATCGGGATGATCATGACTTCCGGCTTCGTGAAGCTCCTTCTGTCCCGTAGTCTCATCAGGCGGCCTCCTCTTTGACGCCATGGATATCGCCTGCTTCAGCCGTCTCGACCATCGAGAAGCACTGCTCCATGTCCGTGACGATGTTCTCGATGCGCTGCGAGAAGTACGCGTGGACCGTCAGGGCGATGATGGCGACGCAGAGGCCCATGGCCGTCGCAATAAGTGCCTCGCCGACGCGCCCGTGATGGCCGTCGGCTGCCCCGACTCCAGATTGAAGACGGAGAACGAGGTGATCATGCCGCTGATCGTGCCGAGCAGGCCGAGCAGCGGGGCCATCGTAACGATGACGCTGAGGTAGTAGAGGCGCTTGCGCAGCTTGGCGAGCGCGATGCCCGACTGGACTTCCATGTACGCCGCGGGATTCCTGCGCGCCTCCGGCTTTCTCGTGATGACGGCAAAGAGGATGTCGGCAAGGGCGCCGCGCGCATCCTCTGCGAGCTTCTCTGCCTGCTGCCATCTGCTGTTGGCCAGAGCCAGGTAGAAGTCGCGCGCAAAGGCGCGCCCCGAATCCATGCGGCGGAAGTAGAGCGTGCGCTCGATGGCGATTGAGAGCACGAAGAGCGAGCAGAGCAGCAGCGCGTACATGACGATGCCGCCCTTCTGGAAAAACGTGATTCCTGTCGTCAAAAGTTCCATGATGATCTCCTTTTATTGATTTGTATGATGATCAGAGCCAAGCCAGTCCACGAGGTCCTGGATGGCCATTTCTTTCGCGATGAGCCGTGCGCATTCCAGATGATGGAATTGACGTCGAGCATGTGCCATCCTGGACGGCCGGCAGGGTCTGCCAGAGCGGGTCTTCGCGCAATTCTTCATAGCGCTTGGCGGCCGCCTCTTTGCTGCCGGCGCTATTCGCGCCGTAGCCGCTCGAGATGACGAGGTAGTCGGCCTGTAGATCCGGCAGGGACTCCATCGAGAGGGCGAGGTTGTTCTTCGTCTTGTCGAGCGCGACGACCATCGGGTCGGCCCTGAGGTTCAAGAGCTCGTACATGAAGCGGTTCGTCGCATTGGCCGAATACGGGTAGAGGCGGATCTCCTTCTGCATGACGCGCAGGAATGCCACGGTCGCATCGCCGATATTGCCTTGATGGCCATGCGCGCCTGCTTGACGCGGTCGTAGTAAGCGCATAGCCGCGCCTCTCCCTTCTCCTCCTGCCCGACGGAGCGCGCGGCGGCGAGCGCCGTGACCTCTTCTTTCTGCAGGTCGAGCGCGACGACCGGCGCGATCTTCGAGAGGGCATTGTAGGCATTCTTGTCGTAGCTGTCGCGCATGAGGATGATGTCAGGATTGGCCTGCTGCACGGCCTCGAGGTTGATCGTCTTCGTCTCCGCATTGATGGGGATGTCGGCGATGCCCTTGTCCTTCATCAATGGGTAGAGATACGAGGCTTTCGTCAGGTGTGCCGCCGCGATCGGGATATCGAGCGAGACGGCCGTGTCCTCGAGGCCGATGACGGCAATGCGCTGCGGGTGCTCGGGCAGGATGGTCTTGCCGTACTTGTGGGTGATGACGAGATGACCCGCTTCTTCGGCAAACATCTTGTCCGCAGCCTTCTTCGTCTTCTCGAAGCGGGCCGCGAGCTCGGCATCGATGGCCTCCGGCGTATCGGCGCGCGCCACGGCCGGGTCAAAGAGCGCCGCGCTCTTGCTGCCAGAAGCAGCATGGCTGCCGCAACCGCCAAGAACAAGGCTTATCGCGGCGAGCACGGCGAGAAGGCCCCAGGTCAAGAGACGGTTACGCATAGGACTTCTCCTCTTTCGTCAAGTCGCGCACGTACGGGATGCAGTGCGGCCGGTCGTTGCGCGGGTCGCGCAGGAGCTCGGCGTCGATGCCGAAGACGTCGGCAAGCATCGCCTCGGTGAAGACGTCATCCGGCGTGCCCTCGTAAAGAAGTTTGCCGCTCTTCATCGCGAGCAGATAGTCGGCAAAGCGCGCGGCCTCGTTGATCTCATGGATGACCATGACAATCGTCTTGCCGTAGGCCGTATTGAGATGGCGCACGAGCGTCAGCACATCCATCTGATGCGCGACGTCGAGGAAGCTCGTCGGCTCGTCGAGGAACAGGATTTCCGTGTCCTGTGCGATGGCCATCGCGATCCAGGCGCGCTGGCGCTGTCCGCCTGAGAGTGCTCGATGGGACGGTCGGCAAACGCCGTCATGTCCGTCTCCTGCAGCGCCCACTCGACCATGCGCCGGTCCTCCTGCGTCGTGCGCGCGAAGAAGCGCGCGCGATGCGGCGCGCGCCCGTAGTTGACGAGCTCCCGCACGGTGAGCCCCGCCGGGGCCTGCGGATTCTGCGGCAGGATGGCGAGTTTCTTGGCAAGCTGACGGCTGTCCTCTGCGAAGATGGATTGGCCGTCCAAGAGCACCTCGCCGCCGAGTGGCGGCTGGATGCGGCAGAGCGTCTTCAAGAGCGTCGACTTGCCGCAGCCATTGGCGCCTATGAGCGCCGTCACCTTGTGTGCCGGCACGGTCAAGTTCATGTCCTCGATGATGACGTTCTTGTCGTAGCCGGCCTTCAGATGCCTGGCTTTGAGTTCCATGGATTCCTTCCTTTCAAACAGTAACGTGCAGTAACGTGGATCACCCCTGCTGCGCAAGAGGATGTAGAGGAAATACGGCGCGCCGATCAGCGAGACGACGAGGCCGACGAGCATCTCATCCGGCGCGATGATGATGCGCGCCGTGTAGTCCGCTGCCACGAGCAGGATGCCGCCTAAGAGCGCCGTCACCGGCAGATAGCGGCAGTGCGCCACGCCGACGAGGCGCCGGGCGATGTGCGGGCAGATGAGGCCCACGAAGCCGATGCTGCCGCCGACGGCAACGCAGGATGAGGCGAGCACGACGGCCGCCATCAAGAGGACGAAGCGCGTGCGGCTCACGCGCAGGCCGAGCCCGAGCGCCGTCTCCTCGCGCAGAGCCAAAGGTCGAGCGTCTCGTAGTTTGCGAGCAAGAAGAGCAGGCCAACGAGCACGATGAAAAAGAGGATGTCGACATGCGTCCAGCTGTTGCCGAAGATGCTGCCGATGAGCCAGGTGTTGACCTGCTGGAAGCGCGTCGGGTCGAGGCTGACGAGCAGCAGGATCTGCAGCGCGTGCAGGCCCGCTGTGACGGCGATGCCGTTGAGGACCAGATTGTAGGTGCTCGTCATGCGGCCGCGCCGGTGCGAGAGGAAAAAGACGAGAGCTGCCGCTAGAGCCCCGCCGACGACGGCCGCGAGCGGCTGCTGCCAGATGCCGAGGCCCGTCGCCGAAGAGCTGCCGTAGATCAGCAGCATGACCGCGAGCGCCGCACCGGCATTGACGCCTAAGAGGCTCGGGCTCGCGAGCTCGTTCTTGGAGATGGTCTGGAAGACGCGCCGGAAACGGCTAGGCCCATGCCGATGAGCACGGCTAGGATGGACCGCACCATGCGGAAGTCAAAGACCGTCAGCCGCTCCTCTGGCGTGCCGCCGAAGAAGAGGATGGCGAGCAGATGCTCCTTCGTGAAGTAGTGGAAGCCCGCCTGCAGGTGCAGGAAGAAGAGGCCGAGAAGCAGTGCCGCAAGTATGACGAATGTAGCGATGTAGTGCCTGTTTTTCATCAGCCCCGCACCTCCTTCCGGTTGGCCAGATAGAGGAAGAACGGCACGCCGACGAGCGCCGTCACGGCACCGAGCGGGATCTCAAACGGCGGAGAGACGGTCCTAGCGACCATGTCTGCGACTAGCACGAGCAGCGCGCCCAAGAGGGCCGAGAACGGTACGACGAGGCGGTAGTCGATGCCGACGATGCGCCGCGTGATGTGCGGCACGACGAGGCCGACAAAGCGACAGGCCCCGCCACAGCCACGGCCGATCCCGCGAGGATCAGGACGGCAAGTCCCGCCCGCAGGCGGATGCGCGAGAGCCTGCCGCCGAGCCGATGGCCATTTCCTCACCGAAGGAGAGCAGCGTCACCGAGCGCGAGACGGACACGGCGAGCACGAGGCCCAGGATGGTCCAGGGCACGACGCCGAGGATTGCCGTCATGCGGATGCCGCTGATGCCGCCAGCCGTCCAGTAGCTGAGCTCCTGCGCGACGTCGAAGAAGACGACGAGCACCTGCGTGACCGCTAAGAATACAGCGCTGACCGCTGTGCCGGCCAGCGCGATGTAGACGGGTGTCAGGCCGTGCTTGAGCGAGGCCAGCACGAGGATGAAGGCCGTCGCGAGCGCCGCGCCGAAGAAGGCGCTGACGATCATCACCTGCAGCGAAGCCGCCGGCAGGAAGATCATCGCGAGCGCCAGGCCGAAGCTCGCCCCGGCATTGATGCCGAGGATGGACGGGCTGGCCAGCGGATTGTTCGTCACGCCCTGCATGAGGGCGCCGGCCACGGCAAAGCTCACGCCGCAGACGAGCGCCGCCAAGAGGCGCGGCAGGCGCAGCGTCCAGACGACAAGATCCGACGGCTCCTGACTGCCCGCAGACTGCAAGGCGTGCAGCACGCCAGAGAGCGTGATGGCGCGCATGCCGACGGTCAGCGAGAAGAGCGCGAGCGCGCCGAGCACGGCAATCAGGACGACAGCCAGCAAGGCCACCCGTTTTGTGGATACCATTCTATCGCTCCCCTCGTCAGAAGTCCGCCGTCAGAGAGAGCAGGAAGGTGCGCGACTTGCCGAGGAAGACGCCGCTGTTCTGCAGGGCACGCCAGTAGTTGCGGTTCGTGACGTTGTAGACATCGCCGCGCAGCGTGAGCGGCACGCCGCCCGCCTTGAACTTATAGCGCGCACCGAGGTCCCAGGTCGCCCACGGCGAGACGCGGAAGTTGTTGGGCTCATTGATGTAGGCCGAGCTATTGTAGGTCAGATTCGTCGTCAGCGTCAGGCCTGGCACGGACGCGATGTCCTGCTCGAGGCCCATGACGGCGTTCCAGCGCGAGGTCGCCGCGACGCGGTTGCCGTCGTAAAGGCCGCCCGCCGTATTGCGGTACGTCGCATCGAGGAACATCAGGCCGCCCATGAGGCGCGTGCCTTGTGCGGCTCGCCGACGACATTCCACTCGATGCCGCGGTGGCGCACTTCGCCGCTCGGCGCATAGCGTTTCGTCGCCGTGTCCTCGATGAGCGTCGGGGACTGGATGTCAAAGGCCGAGAGCGTCGTCGCCCACTTGCCGAAGTCGTACTTCGCGCCGACCTCGTACTGCTTCGTCTTGAACGGTGCGAAGGTTTCGCCATAGTTCGAAGCCTTCGTATCCGTGACGACCGAGTCGCCGGCATCAAGGCCCTGCATGTAGTTGGCGTAGAGCGAGATGTTCTTCTGCGGCTTGTAGACGACGGCAAAGGCCGGCGTGAAAACCGAGTCATCGTAATGCTTCTTGACGGCCCCCGTCTTTGTGTCGTAGGTATCCACCTTGACGCGCTGCTCGCGGCCGCCGAGCAAGAACTGCCACTTCTCGTTCGGCGTCGTGATGGCGTCCGTCAGCGCGACGCCCGTGAACGTGTTCTCGTCGTTCTTCGGCGCCGACCAGCTGTAGGGATTCTCCGGCACCTGGAAGTCGATGTTCCAGAGATTCGTCTTGAGCTTGGAGCGACGGTGTTGTTTTTCATGTAGCGCGTGTAGTGGATGCGGTTCGCCGCTACCGTGAGCTCGTGCTTGAGCCCGCCCGTGAAGAACTTGCCGCGCACGCCGACCTCTCCCGAGTCGGCCTTGTTGACCTGATTGTTGTACTTATAGTCCATCGTCGCGTTGCCGAGGCGGTCCGAGAGCGAGAAGCTGTTGTAGAAGTACTCCATCTTCGTGTTGCACAGGCCGTACGAGAAGTAGCCCGTCCAGTCCTTGCTGAAGTCGTACTCGCCGTGCAGCATGCCATACTGCTCGTGGACGGAGCGATAGCCGCCGTCGGCGCCGAACTTCGTGCCGCGCGGCACCTTGAACATGCTCGTCATCGTCTTGGGTGCATCGTCGCCGATCGTCAGCTGGTACTGCTGGTCCGAGACCTTGTTGTAGACATAGCCGTAATCGAAGCCGAGGCGGTAGCGGTCGCCCTTGTAGTCTGCACCGATCGTGATGGAATCCGTGCGCACGTGCTCGTCAAACGACGTCTCGCCATTGCGGTTCAGCACGTTGATGCGCAGGCCGGCCTTGCCGTCATCCGTGCGGCGGCCGAAGTCGATCTGCTGCGTGAAGACGCTGTCGCTGCCGTACGAGATCTTGACGCGGTTCAAGGGCTCGCTGCCGGCACGCTTCGTGATGTAGTTGATCGTGCCGCCGAGCGAGCCGTTCGGCGCGATGCCGGCGAGGATGGCGCTCGGTCCCTTGAGCACGTCGACGCGGTCCACGCCCTCGACGCCGCCGTAGAAGCGCGGCGCGATGCCGTAGAGGCCATTGAGCTGGACATCCTGCTGCTGTGCTTTGAAGCCGCGGATGTTCCAGGCACTCGAGACGCCCGACAGCGTCTGGTCGCTGACCGACGGGTCGTGGACGATGACGTCATCGACCGTCGCGACCTGATTGTCCTCCATCATCTTGTTCGTGTATCCCGTGATGTTGAATGGCACATCGAGCGTCGGGCGGTCGCCGAGCACGCCGAGCTGAACAGACGTCGAGACCTGGCCGCCCGCATAGGCAGCCGGAGCCTCTTCTTCGTTTTCCGTCACCGGTTCCACAGGAGTTTGCACAGGAGCCGGCTCTGCCTTCGTCTCTGCGGCTGGCTCCGCCGACTTCTCCGCATAGATGTCGCTCGAGCCGAAGTCGTAGACCTCGTCCTCTGCCGCCGCCATGACTGGATGCATGGCCAGCGGTGAGACAATGGCCATGCTGGCCAAAGCCAGTGCAATCCTGCGGTACATGATACGTTCTCTCATACTACACCTCTTCTGATCCTTTGATGCTCTTATCCTCTGATTTTCGCCGTATCTCTTGATACTCATTATCGTTGAATGAAAATCTTTTCTTATCTTATAGCCGCTGATATCGATTGTCAATACAGCACGCTCGAATTAATTGAAATTAAATATCATTGTAATCGCCATCCAAACGGGCACGAGCAAAGATGATAATAAAGCTATGTCACAACAAACAGTTGATAAATAGCCATTTTATAGGGAGTATCAGAACTCCCCTACAAACTGTTATTTGCAGTTATCTATACTCATTTGGAATTTCGATATGAAGTGTCTCACACAATAACTTCACATCATGTGCATCATTTTCATCAAACTCGT
>ENA-OQEN01000777-OQEN01000777.1-human-gut-metagenome-genome-assembly--contig:-NODE-777-length-13204-cov-2.478932_pt1 | contig 13204 bp, 15 predicted proteins | sample MGYA00242791_ERZ504627 | MGnify/ENA primary metagenome ERZ504627 (study PRJEB26092, sample SAMD00036316) | human gut metagenome | host: Homo sapiens | study: EMG produced TPA metagenomics assembly of... | reverse complement strand
AGTTCTCGGATATGGGCTACGTGCGGGAGATGGCCGCCCTTGCAAAGGAGGCGGAACGTGCACTTTGTAGTGTATTGCATCCCGCTTATGAGCTGGCCGGACTAAAGCATCCGGTGACCGGCCAAGTTGGCATGGAGCCGCTGCGGCCAGGAAGTATCTTGACAAGATAATCGAGATCTGCGACATCTTCGGCGCTGACACCCTGGGCGGCGGTTATGGCAAGCTTGAGGTAAAGTACAGCCGCTATAACCGGGCCGTGAGCTACGATACAGTCAAGGCTTTCGTGAAAGCGAACCTGAAAGAGCTGGGCAGTGCGCTCGAAGGCACGAATATAATGATGGCCTACGAGAACCACTGCGATTTTACCGGCCGCGAGATAGCGCAGATCTTGGAGGAGACGGACCACCCCAACATAGGCGGAATGTTCGACATAGGAAACGGCGCGGTCATATGCTGCGACCCGATGGCGGACGTGGAGTATCTGGCGCCCTGGGCCGTAGCCGCGCATTTCAAGGACTTCAAGGTCGTTGACAACCCGGTTTTCGAGCACCTCTGGCAGGACATGCCCATGATATTCAAAGGCTGCTGCTCGGTGAAGGATAATTGATTTTGACGTAATAATGCGCGCCATCTGCGAGAAGGCAAAGCGCAAAAACGGGATGATACTCATGGCTGAGCCGGCGTTTATACTCCCGGAACAGCACTACAACTGCCTTGAAGAGATGCACGAGTTTGACAGGAAGTGCACGCGTCAGTTTGTGAGCTTCATGCAGGAGCTCGTTGAAAAGTATTGAGATTTGGAGGGCTGAAAAATGAGGAAAATGGGTATCGGCGTCGCGGGATGCGGCTCAACAGGCATACAGTCCGTCTGCCAGCACACGGTGTTCCCAGACGAGTGCGAGCTGGTTTATACTGCGGCGGTAATGGACCCCGTGCCGGGCAGGGCGAAATACGTCGCTGAGAAATTCAATGTTCCCAAATACTACGAGGACTACGATGAGCTGCTGGCCGACCCCGACGTGGAGCTCGTGACCCTGGCGTCGCCAATAGGCGTGCATTTTGAGCAGGGCATGAAGGCCATACGCGCAGGCAAGCACGTACATTTCAACAAGACCATGTGCCTTACCGCTGAAGAGGCTACGGCTATGATAGATGAGGCGGCGAAATACGGCGTGAAGCTGGTATCGTCCCCCGGCCAGATGACTTCCCCCGCGCTCCGCCGCATGAGGAAAGCAATACTCACCGGCGAGATCGGCATACCGAGCTGGACCATCGGCGGCTCGGAAGGCGTGCTTTATTGGCACTGCTGGCAGCCCAACCGCGACTTCGGCAACGGCATGGAGAAAATAGACCCCACCTGGTACTTTAAGCAGCCGGCGGGCGGGCCTATCTGGGACTGCACCGTCTACGCCCTGCACGCCATGACCGGCATCTACGGCCCCGCCAAGCGCGTGACCGCATTCTCCGGCCAGCGGGTCAAGGAGTTCGAGTTTGACGGCCGCAAGATAGAGTCTGAGGTTGACGACTCCACGCAGATGATACTGGACTTCGGCGACGCGTTTTACGGAGTGATATACACCTCGCTGAAGGGCGACTTCGGCAATTATAACGGTTTCGGCACCATTACCTTCGGCACCGAGGCCGGATCATGGACGGAAAAATCGTGGGCAAAAACGGAGAAGTCCAGCTCTACGACCCGAGCAAAATGGATTTGAACTTTGTGCGCGCCAATATGGGGCTGCCTCACCTGAACGACCACCAGGTCACCCTGGGCGAATCGCATATCTTCGAGGACATAAACCAGCTCTCCGAGTGGGCGCAGGGCGGAAAGCCCGCAGCCGGCACGGCGGAGCACGCCAGGCACGTCATAGAGATAATAGGCGCGGCCTATGAATCGGCCAGAACAGGCAGGGCAGTGGAGCTCAAGACGAGCTTCGAGCCCATTCCGCTGGAAGAGCTGTAAAGAGGCGCCGGAGGGAGCAGGACAATGATAAGAGTTATCCAAGTCGGCTATGGCTATTGGGGAGAGAGCTGGGTCCAGTACCTGCGGGACGACCCTAACTTTGAACTTGCGGCCCTGGTCGTCCGAACCGAGGAAACTCTGCAAAAAGCCAGAGTTAAGTGGAAACTGCCGAATTCAATCTGCTTTACGGACTATGACGAGGCGCTGAAACTGGACGCTGACCTTGTCATCATAGTCATGCCGCATTATGCCCACATCGAATTTGCGCGCAAGGCAGTGGAGGCGGGCAAGAACGTGCTCATAGAAAAGCCGCTTTGCGACGATATGGATGAGGCGAAGGAGTTCGCGAAGTGGATGCGCGGACGCAGTGAGCGCGTTTTTGTGAGCCATAACTACCGATATCGTGAGGAGCTTTGGCGCGTCCGCAGCGGAATAGAGAGCGGTGAGCTGGGGCAGCTTGAATTTGTGGAGCTGGACTATCGCGCCGGAATGACCACAGACCCCAACGAACACATCTGGAATATCCAGGGCTGGAGAGGCAGGCAGGTCTGTATGCAGGTCTATGAGGTCTGTATACACCACTTTGATATGTTCCGTTTCCTGACGCGTTCAAACGCGAAGTCGGTCTATGCCCTGGGCTGGAATCCGGAATGGGCCGTGACCCGCGGGCCAGAGTCGCTTTTCATAGTTATCGAGTTTGAAAACGGCGTGAAAGTGCAGTTTTCAAGCCACATGAGCTCAGTGGGCGCTCCCACCGAGTTCCAGGGCGACTGGAAGATACAGTGCAGCCGCGGTCTTGTGAGCTGGAGCTCGGGCGTCGCTGAACATAGCCCCGGCGGCGGATAAGCCCGGCGAGCTGCCCGGTCCCGACAAGGTCGATTTCCCGGGCACTGACAGAAAGGGCGTGCTGCACGACCTTTACCTGGAGCTGTGCGGGGAGGGCGGGACAGACCTGCCCAGCCTGGAGGACAACCTCAACAGTCTGGCCATAGCGGCCGCGGTTCTGCTTTCCGCCAAGGAAAAGCGCGTTGTTCAGCTCAGCGAGCTGCTTTGAGGTGCGTAAATGAGAGTTGCGGTAATAGGTGCCGGTCTGGTGGCAAAGACCTTTCATGTCCCCGCTTTTCTGGCTTGCCCCGGGGTCGAGATAAGCGCAGTATACGACAGGCGTCTGGAAAAAGCGGAAGCCCTGGCAGCGCCGCTGGGCGCAAAGGCGTTTACAGATTACGGCGAGCTTTTGCGCTCCGGCGCGGCGGATGCCGTCACGATATGTACCCGCACGGATATGCACTGCCCCATGGCGGTGCAGGCCGCAAGGGCCGGAAAGCACATCTTCCTGGAAAAGCCCATGGCCACAAGCGCCGCCGAGGCAAAGGAGATATGCGAGGAAACTGAGCGCGCGGGCGTTACGTTCATGCTGGGGATGCTCAACCGGTTCAGGACGGAGAGCCTTATCCTGACCGAGCGCCGCGAGGCCGGGTTGATGGGCGATATTTACCACGCCGACGCGCGCTGGATAAGGCGGCGCGGCATACCCTCAAACGGCTGGTTCGTGCAGAAGGCGCTGTCCGGTGGAGGAGCAGGCATAGACATAGCGTCCACGCAATAGACACTGCCTGGTACCTCATGGGCAGCCCCGAACCTGTGGCGGTCAGCGCCGTAACGCACAGCCGCCTGGGGGATGCCGGAGCCCGCGGCCTGAGCAGCTGGGGAACGGAAGCACCCGCAGGCAGGCCTATGGACGTGGAAGAGGCGGCGGCCGCTCTGATACGTTTTGAAAACGGCAAGAGCATGACCCTGACGGTCAGCTGGGCAATAAACGGCCCGGAGGAAGACTTCAATCTTAAAATATACGGCACCAGGGAGGGCGCAAGCTTAAATCCTTCGTGATTTACGGCATGGAGCAGGGCTATTGCGCCGACATACAACCGAAGTTCGTGCGTGATGACGCGTGGAAAGAGGGCTTCAAAAACGAAATAGCGCACTTCGTACACTGCGTTGAGAGCGGGAAGCAGCCTGTGAGCTCGGCGCGCAGCTGCTACACTGTGCAGCGAATGATAGACGCTATTTATGAATCCGCCTCCCGAGCTGAGGAAATACGTTTGGATCGAGGTGAGGTATAGTGGAGCTTGACAGGCATTGGTGGAAGGAGTGCGTTTTCTACCAGATATATCCGCGCAGCTTCCAGGACTCGAACGGCGACGGTATAGGCGACCTGCGCGGAATAATAGACCGCGTGGATTACCTCGCAGACCTGGGAATAGGCGGTATCTGGCTGGGCCCGGTTTTTGAGTCCCCTGGAGACGACATGGGCTACGATATATCCGATTATCGCCGTATCCTGGACATCTTCGGCACCATGGAGGACTGGGAGGAGCTCAGAGACAAGCTGCACTCTCGCGGTATCAGGATACTTGTGGACCTCGTGGTGAACCACACCTCGGACGAGCACCCCTGGTTCGTAAGCGCCCGCAGCAGCCGTGACGACCCGAAGCACGACTATTATATCTGGAGAGAGGGCAGGGAAGGGAAGGAGCCCAACAATTGGGCGTCCTTTTTCACCCCTTCCGCGTGGGAGTATAACCCGCAGACGGACGAATACTACCTGCACCTCTTCTCCAAAAAGCAGCCGGACCTCAACTGGCATAACGAAGCCGTGCGCAAAGAGGTATATGAAATGATGTCCTGGTGGCTTGACAAGGGCGCGGACGGCTTCAGGATGGACGTTATAAACCTGCTGTGCAAAACCGACGGCCTGCCGGATGCCTCCGGGCCGACGGACATGAACGGCTATGTTTTCCCGGTTGAGCACATGTGCGACGTTCCGCCCATACACGAGTACCTACAGGAGATGGCGGAGCAGGTATACGCGGACAAGGACATCTTCACCGTAGGCGAGTGCATAGCGCTGAACACCGAAGAGGGGAAGAAGTATACTGCCGGAAAAAAGCGCGAATTGGACGCCGTGTTCTCCTTCGAGCACATAGACATGGACGGCCAGCCGCTTGGCAAGTGGTATTACAGGCCCTGGGAGCTGCCTGAGCTCAAGGAGCGCCTGACCCGCTGGCAGAGCGAACTGCACGACGCTGGCTCGGCCTTTTCTGGTCCAATCAGGATCAGCCACGGGCGCTCTCGCGCTTCGGCACCACGGGCAAGTACAGAGAGCGCTGCGCAAAAATGCTGGCGATGGTCCTGCATAGCTGCGCGGTACTCCGTTCGTCTATCAGGGCGAGGAATTGGGCATGGTAAACGTCCCGTGGACCGACGTGAGCCAACTCCGGGACATCGAGAGCCGCACCTTTGCAGAAAACTGTCGCCGAACCGGGGCGGGCGAGGAGTTTATGTGGGATGCAATACACCGCAAGGCCCGCGACAACGCCCGGACGCCCATGCCCTGGGACGGCAGCCCCAACGGTGGCTTCACCAGCGGAACGCCCTGGATAATGCTCAACCCGGACAACGACGAGATAAACGTTGAAAAGGCTCTGGCAGACCCTGATTCCGTCCTGCACTTTTACCGGCGCATCATAGCAATGCGCAAGGAAAACCTCATCATGCATACGGCGAGGTAGAGCTGGTATGGCCGGAGGACAAGCAGGTCTTTGCGTATTTTAAGCGCTTGGAGGGAGAGACCTGGCTTGTCGCCGCTAATTTCAGCGAAAACGAAGTTGTTCGCAGCTTCCCCGAGGCGCCGCAGCCCCGGAACTGATACTCACGAACGCGGAAGACTGCGAGTGGCAAAGCGAAGGCCGCCTGAAACTTGCGCCGTATCAGGCCGTCATATTGCGCCTTTCATAGAGAATCGCGCGGCAAAAAAAGCACGCCTCCCCGGCAGGGAGGCGTGTTGTCATTCCTTTTCTTCTTCCTCTTCAACAGGAGGGAGCTTTTTTATTTCCACCTCGGTGACGCGGCGGCTGTCCACTGAGAGGACGGTGAAGCTGAGGCCGTCAAAGCTGAAGCTGTCTCCGGGCTTGGGGATGCGGCCGAGCTGTTCCATGACCCAGCCGCTGAGAGTGACGCTTTCACTCTCGCAGGCGATGTCGAAGCGCTCAAACACCTCGTCCAGTTCAGCCGAGCCGCTTACGCGATAGCTGTCCTCACCGGTTTGCCTGAGCTCTTCCACGACCTCGTCGTGTTCATCCCAGATGTCGCCAACCAGCTCTTCCAGGATGTCCTCCATAGTTACGATGCCCAAAGTACCGCCGTACTCATCCGTGACGACTGCCATGTGTGCCTTGGCCCTTTGCAGAGTCTTGAGCAGGGCGCTTATTTTGATGCTGGGCGGGACGTACACAGGCTGAGACATGATGGCGGCGAGTCCGCGTCCGCTATGCCGCGGTCATAGAAATCCTTCTGGTGAACAACGCCGACTATGTTGTCTATGCTGCCGTCGTAAACAGGCAGGCGTGAAAAGCGCGAGCTGCGGAAGCGGCCGCGACGGTCTCCTCGTCCGCGTCGAGCTGGACAGCCTCAAGGTCCACGCGAGGGGTGAGCACGTCGCCGGCTCCTGCTCAGTGAATTCAAGCGCGCTGCGCAGCAGTTCGACCTCGTCGCTGTCTATGCCGCCGCCCTCTCCTGCTTCGTCCACGATGACAGAGAGCTCCTCCTGCGTCATGCTCCGGTCGCCCTTCACGCGGAAGAGTTTGGCGACGAGCTTTTTCCAGAGCCCGAAAACCCAGCTCAGGGGCATCAGCACCCACATGAACACGCGCAGCAGCGGCGCAGAGAAGCGCGCGAAGCTCTCCGGCGCCTCCTTGGCGATGCTTTTCGGGGTTATTTCGCCAAAAATAAGCACAACAACGGTCACAACGATGGTGGATACCGAGGCGCCCTTGTCCGAGTCGTTCAGCAGTCTGATAAATGTGACCGTACCGATGGACGACACCGCGATGTTGACTATGTTGTTGCCGATGAGCAGGGTGGAGAGCAGCTTGTCAAAATCCGAGACGAGCTTCAGCACCTCTGCGGAGCGCTTGTCGCCCCTGTCGGCCTCCGCCTTCAGGCGCGCACGGTTGAGCGATGAGAACGCTGTCTCTGTGGCTGAGAAATACGCGAGAACAGCACCAGGACCGCCATTATGACGATGCTTGTAAGATAATCCATAGTTTATGTATGACCTCCAAAAATCATATCTATACGGATGAAAGCCATTTCAGGGCGCAAAAAAGCGCACCTGTGCCCGGCTTGGGTACAGATATGCGCAACATATGGCGGTCACAGCAGGGGTATGCCAGTTTCCGTCGCTACTATCGCTGTCCTCCATGGGACCGGGCTCGCTCCTTTCCTGATTCCGCGCCTGGGCGCAGTCAATGGCGGGATTATACACCACTAATAGCGCTTTGTCAACCGCACGCGCGGCGAATATGCAGTTATTGCCATGCGGAGAGTGATATGACGAGTTCAGAGAAAAACTAAAATTCAGCATAAACGCTGAGGGAGGCGGCGAGAGAACGCCGGTCAAATTTGCTGCGGCAGAGCTTATGGGATTGTTAATAATGCTGAATTAATGGCAATCAGCACAAAGCGGGCTTCGACGCTTTGTAGATATTGTGTTATGAAGATTAAAAAATATAGAATAGCAAAAGCGCTTGAGCCAATTCTCAAGTGTGAATATTGAAGTTAAAATTGAATCAGAAAAGGGCGAAAGCACGTGTATTTAAAAAGATGATATGGAGGAGAAAACGAAATGAAAAAGCTATTTAGTCTTTTGCTTGTCGCAGCGCTGCTCATCGGTCTGCTCGCCGCCTGCGGAGAGCAGAAGGCGGCGCCCACCGGGGGCGAAAGCGGAGAGGGCAGCGGCCTTATCGGAGTTTGTATGCAGAACATGTCCAGCAGCATAGCGGAACTGGAATCCGCAGCATTGACCGAAACCTTCGAGGCGCTTGGCTACGAGGTGCAGGTCGTCTCTGCTGACGACAGCGTATCCAACCAGGTGCAGCAGATCCAGAACTTCATTCTGATGGACGCTGAAATGCTCGTCGTCCTGCCCTGTGAGATCGAGACGCTGGAGGACACCCTGCTGGAAGCCCGCGAGGCGGGTATAAAGGTCGTCATCAGCGGCGGCACCGGCACCATCTCTGAGGACGCCTATGACGCCGTCTCCGCCGATGATGAGTACATGATAGGCATGTACGTAGCCTCCGTTGCCAAAACGTGGGTCGAGGAGCATATGGATGCCGACGGCGACTGGCACGTTGCCTTCCTGAGCAGCACTATAAGCGATGACGCTAAGAGCCGCTGCGCGGGCGAGGCGCAGATTCTGGAGCCCTGGCTCAAAAATGAGGCCGGTGAGTACGTAAACCTCATGGGCGAGGTCGTCTCCGAGGCTGAGCGCATCGAAAACCCCGTCTACTGCGAGATGATAGCCGAGCGCGTGACGAATCTGGCTGACTGCACCACTGAGATGGACATCTCCGGCGACAACCGCTCCGTCGTTGCGGGCGTGCTGACCGACGACCCGAACGTGCGTGTTATCATTGCGTATAACTCCCTTGTTTCCACGGCCGGCAGCCAGTACATAATGGACACCTATCCTGAGGATGAGCAGGATGAGTTTGCCTTCTTCTCCGGCGGAGTAATGGGCGACGAGTACGAATACCTCATAGGCGCCGTGTCCGAGACTTCCGGCACCAAGAGCGTGTTCCGCGGTGCCTGCCAGTTCGGTGGCGGCGACGCGGCGGCCACCCTGGCGAACCTTGCCTATAACGTCATGTTTGGTGAGGCCGGCGTGGACTACGGCAAGTCCAACCCCAACAGCATCGGCCTGTATTTCCCGATAGACGCGGAGCTGAACGGCGGCAACGCGGCCCTCGTCTGCTTTGACACCTCGCCCTACATTGAGAGCTTCACCTATGAAGAAGTGCTTGCCCGCGAAAACCTGATGGTCTACTGGGATGAGCAGAACGGCTACAACGACACCATGCAGGAGGATCAGGGAAGTGGGGAGGCCCCGGCCACCGCTGGCGGTGAATTCGAAGGCGGCACGAGCTACGTCGCATGATGGAGGGCATAGGCGGCCAGGAGGCTCATCAGTTCGACCTCATGGACGACGGCACCTGCCAGTTCTTCCTGCCCGGCAACGCATGATAACCGATGTCTACGCCGGTACCTATGAGATAGCGGACGACGGCGTCACGGTCAACATCACGGGCCTGACCAACGTAGACCCCGCCTCGCCCTATCCGACTCCGGGCCTCTGGAGCTATATAGACAGCACCACCGGTGATGCGACTATCACCATAGACCCCTCTGCCTACACCTTCACCGCGGCGGGCGAAGCCGCACCCGAGACAGAGGGAGAGGCCCCCGCAGCCGAGGGCATGGCCTACACCTGCGAGTCTGAAGGCCCCATGGGCAAGGAGACTCTGGAGATAGACCTCATTGACGACGCGACCTGCCGCTTTTTCCTGCCCGGCAATGCCATGATAACCGACGTCTACGAGGGCAGCTATGTCCGCGAGGGCGACACGCTGACGATCACGGGTCTAAGAATGTGGACGCCTCCTCAGAGTACGTCTACCCCGGCCTCTGGAGTTTCATCGACAGCGCCACCGGAGACGCGTGGTTACGGTTGACGACGCATCGGGGACCTTTACTCCCGCCGAATAAGCCGAAAGGAGCGTGCGGCCATGCTGAAGCTGGAGCACATAAGCAAGACCTATCCAGCGTGGTGGCGCTCGACGACGTATCTCTCGAATTCGAGCAGGGCGAAGTTCACGCCCTGCTCGGAGAGAACGGAGCGGGCAAATCTAACGCTCATCAAGATAATCGCGGGCGCGATAGAGCCGGACGCGGGCGGCATCATCGACTTCGACGGCAAAAAGTTCACTCACATGACCCTGCGCTCTCCGCACAGAACGGAGTTGCAGTCATCTACCAGGACATAAACCTGGTGACGCCCATGACGGTCGCCGAGAATATTTTCATGGGCCGCAAAATGGGCAAGGTGTACAGCAAACGCCGCCTGAATGCCCTGGCGCGTGAGCTTTTTGCGGAGTACGGCTTCAATATGGACCTTCCATGAAGGTCTCGCGCCTGTCTCCCGCGAACCAGCAGCTTGTGGAGATAGCCCGGGCCATATCTAATAACGCAAAAATAATGATAATGGACGAACCGACAGCGCCGCTAGCGGCCCACGAAGTGGAACTGCTGTTTTCCATCATCCGCAAGCTCAAGGAGCGCGGCGTCACGGTGGTGTACATCTCGCACAGGATGGACGAGGTGTTCCAGATAACGGAGCGCATCAGCGTCCTGCGAGACGGCCGCCTCATAAAGACGCTGGACACAGCCGATACCGACCGGCGCGAGCTCGTGAGCCTCATGGTCGGGCGTGAGCTGAACGAGAGCTTCCCCGCACGCACTCAGAAGGCGGGGGAGGTGGTGCTCGAAGCGCGCGACCTCACCGGCAACAGCGTAGAGCATATCAGTTTTCAGCTCCACAGGGGCGAGATACTGGGCTTTGCCGGGCTTGTCGGCTCCGGCCGCAGCGAGACGATGGAGCTCATAAGCGGGGCGAAGCGGCCGGACAGCGGCGAGATATTGATAAACGGCCGCAAGGTGAGCATAGGTTCCCCTGCCTCCGCCATCCGCCACGGTATCGGTCTCATACCCGAGGACAGAAAAGAGCAGGGCGTCATCCTGCACAATACCGTGCAGTTCAACATCTCGCTCTCCAGTATGAAAAAGCTGACCAGACTGGGCTTTATAAGCGGCAGGCGCAACAGCGCCCTTGCGGAGAAATACCGCGGCGAGCTGAGGATAAAGGTCCCGGTATAAAGCAGATGGTGGTGAATCTCTCCGGAGGCAATCAGCAGAAGGTAGCCCTAGCAAAAGCCCTGGCCGCCGACCCGGACATCATCATCTTCGACGAGCGACAAGGCATAGACGTCGGCGCAAAGCAGGAAATCTACCAGCTTATGAACGACCTAGTGGAGAGCGGCAAGGCCATCATAATGGTTTCCTCGGATATGGAGGAGATACTGGGCATGTCAGACCGCATAATCGTCCTGCATGAGGGCCTGGTGTCGGGTGAGCTCATGCGCGGCGAGTTCAGCCAGGAGCGGGTGTTGCAGCTGGCTTCGGGCGTCTGAGGGAGGTACGCAGCACATGAACGAAAACAATAAAGGCAGCAGCCTCAAGGCCGCAGGCCGATATCTGTATCAGGAAGGCACGGTATACATCATACTCGTCGCGCTCATCATCTTTTTCTCTATTTTCAACCCCAAGTTCCTCTCATCCCGCAATCTCTATAATCTCATCACTCAGAGCACCTATATAGTTATCGCGGGTATGGGCATCTGCTTTGTAATGATCAGCGGCGGCATTGACCTCTCCGTCGGTTATCAGATGGCCGTCTGTGGCTGCGTCGCGGCGATCATCATGCTGGAGACGACGCTGCCTTTCTGGGTAGTCTGGCCGGTCTGCATCGTGCTGGGCTTCCTCATGGGTACGCTCAACGGCCTTATCGCTTCCAAGCTCAAGCTGTTTCCGCTTGTCGTGACGATAGCCACAAGCGAGGTGTTCAAGGGCATTGCCTATACGATAACCTCATCGAAGTCCTACTCCGGTATGCCGGACACCTTCCGTGCGCTTTACAAGACGAAACTACTCGGTCTCCCGCTGGACGTCTACCTCGCAATTCTCGTCGTCGCCGCCACCTGGATAGTGTTGAACAAGACCCACTTCGGCCGCGACGTGCTGGCCGTTGGCGGCAACAAGGAGTGCGCAAGGCTCTCCGGAATCCGCTCGGACCTGGTTCAGACCCTCTGCTTTGCGCTGACCGGCGCCATTTTTGCCATTGCCACCCTGGACATGCTCGCCCAGCAGAACCAGACCTCCGCCACTACCGGCCCGGGTACTGAGATAACCTGCCTGACTGCGGCGATAATCGGCGGCATCAGCATGATGGGCGGCAAGGGCAACGTCGTAGGCATGGTCGCTGGCATCTTCGTCATGCAGATGATAGCCAACGGCATGCAGCTGGCGGGCTGGGGGACTATACCCAGTACATCGTCAAGGGCGTCATTCTTCTGTTGGCCATAGGCTTTGATGCCATCAAAAACTATCCCAAGCCTGTCGTGCGCATACACAAGGACAAGGTCGGCGCCGGCAAGGCTCCTGAGGGGGTGGGTCCCATGAATGAGCCTAATACCTCGCCCGGCCTTGGCGCGCCGCCACCGGGCTGGACTCCGCCCATGGCAGATATCAGCTGGGTACGCCGGAAGTACCTTGACATTCCATATGCAGGGCAGAGCCCGAACCAGCGGCTAGACATCTATCTGCCGCAAGAGGGGGAGGGGCCGTTCCCTCTGCTCATACACGTCCACGGCGGCGGCTTCGCCTTTGGCGACAAGCGCGACGACCACATGAACGCCTACCTAAAGGCCCTCGGCTGGGGCTGGGCCGCCGCTTCTGTGGAGTACCGCCTGAGCGGCGAAGCGCCCTTCCCGGCAGCCGTGCTGGACTGTCGCAGCGCCGTGCGCTATCTGCGTGAAAATGCGGCTGAATACCACCTTGACCCTTCGCGCTTTGCGGCGATCGGCGGCTCTGCGGGCGGGAACCTCGCGGCCATGCTGGGCATGAATGTGCCTAACGGCGCCTTCCCGGGCGAGGGCGACTCCGGGAGCTATGCAGCAGAACCCAGTGTCGGCGCCGCCGTGGCGCAGTTCGGACCCATGAACTTCCGCACTATGGACGAGCAGGCGCGCCGCAACGGCGTCAGCAATGTGGACCATGACGAGCCCTTTTCGCCCGAGTCCCGCTATCTCGGCTGCCCAATACCTGACGCCTCCGAGGCGCTCTGTGCAGCGGCTGACCCAGCGAGTTACGCCGGGCCGCGGATGTGCCCCATCTATGTGCAGCACGGCACCAGAGACAGGCTCGTCCCCTATGAACAGTCTGTAGAATTCGTCCGCGCGCTGCGCGAGAGGGGAGTTGGCGAGCGCGTGAGCTTCCAGCCACTAGAGGGTGCGGACCACGAGGACAAGGCGTTCTTCACAGATGAAAATCTAAACCATGTCAGGGCCTTCTTGGAGGCCGTTTTGGGGGAGGGAAACAAATGACGAAGCGTATACCGGCCTGCTCCTTGCGTTCTGTCTGCTGCTGAGCCTTGCCGCCTGCGGCAGCGAAGCGGCGCAGCCAAGCGCAGAGCCACGCCGGAGCTACGCCTTCGGCTCCGGCCCTGCCCGCGGGCAGCTACAGCTTTTCTGAACCGCGATGGGCGGCGCCTTCACAGTCGGAGTGGGA